>ENA-UONZ01002132-UONZ01002132.1-human-gut-metagenome-genome-assembly--contig:-C93old-NODE-2132-length-16757-cov-4.453060_pt1 | contig 16757 bp, 12 predicted proteins | sample MGYA00242468_ERZ724015 | MGnify/ENA metagenome assembly ERZ724015
AGAGACTGTGAATGGTTGAGATCTGGGCACAGGGCAATAAAAGCTTCTGCCGGATCCATGATGTGTGATCCGGTTCTTCAAGCAATTTCTGATCCAACCCTCTGCCAATACGTTCACGCATTTCCGCTGCAGCCGCATTGGTAAATGTCACCACAAGCAAGCGCTCAATATCCACCGGATGCTTTTCATCCGTCAGTAATCGGATCAATCTTTCCACAAGGACTGCGGTTTTGCCTGAACCGGCTGCCGCTGATACAAGCACAGAACAGCCCCTTGCATCAATGACCGCCTGCTGTTTTTCACTCCACTGAATACTCATTCTCCCGCCTCCTTTCTGATTGCTTCCCAGATCTCGTCTTTATTCATTTTTTTCAGGCGCTTCCAGTCAAATCCATCAAAGGCCGGATCAAAACCGCATACCGACTTAAATCTGCAGTAATCACAGGCCTTTTGTGTTCCGTACCGATAAGGATGTACGGAAATATCACCTGAAAAAATCTTTTCCCCTAATCGCTTTGTTGTCCGCTTCACATGCCATGAAAGCACTTCAAAATTCTCCGGTGCTGCTGCACTGGATAATGCAGACAATGTCCCGTCTTTTTTTATCTTGACCGGAAGAACTTTCGGTGGTTCCTCCGGGTGATGATCCATATGTCGAACAGCATCGCCATCATCCAGCACAAGACCATCCACCGCCAGCTGTTCAAGAATTGAAAGCACATCCTCTGCAGCACCGGATGAATCCGAATAATCTTCATTCTGCTCATCTGAACCGACAGGCTGGTTGCCCGCAAAATCCCGAAAATTGTCTGATGTCACAAAAGGATCATCAATGTGATAATACAGAATTCCCGCCGGAATAACGATGCATTGCTTCTTTTTCTGCTGCTGTTCCTCACGTGCCGCATTCATATAGACCATCAGCTGCAGCTGCAGACCATGAAAGACAGATGCCAGATCGAACTTTGTACGTCCGGACTTGTAATCTATAATCTTCAGATAAACTTTGTCATCTTCCTCACACAGATCCATTCGGTCAATCTTGCCATTTAAAGACATGACGCCCCGATCCCCGTAAGACAAATGCATCTGCTGATTCTCAAGTTCCGTCGTAAAACGGACTTCATATCCGACCGGCTCAAAATCCCCCTTCTTCAATTGCTGCTGCAATGCCCAGATGGTTCGTTTGGTCATGCGCATGATTTTCTCAGTCAGATAATTGGCACGCATACTGTCCTGCATCACAGAATGATTATATTCCAGTACAACGCTGCTGACACATTCTTCCACCAGATGATCCCGGATCTCATCCGGAATTGTCCGCCACTGATAGCCGCTCCGTCCGATTCTCAGTGAAAAACGTTCGATTGCCTGATGAAAGATCATGCCAATATCCGGCGCCTGTACCTGATAAATTTTCCTTTCTTTTAAATGGAGTCCATAGGAAAGAAAATGGGCATAGGCACAGGCTGCATATTTCTCCAGCATCGTCACACCGCCCGTCAGCTGCCCGCCGTAAACGGCCCTGACAGCCGCCTGAGACAACTGCTCATCCCAATGCCTGTAAAATGCTGCTTCCACCAGCTGTCTGGTCTTCTCTGCATACTCCGGCCTTGACATAAACCAGTCATAGACATCCAACCAGTCTTCGGGAATCTGTCCATTCTCACTGATCTCACGAAGCCCCCTGATCATATACTGATAACTGTGGATCAAATCTCCTTTTTCCGTATCCGTCTGGTGTACCCGTTCCAGTACCAGCTTCGGAAAAACCGCTTTGATCCTGTCAAAAATAGAGGACGGCCGCTTCTCTTTCCCTGCTGCATCCTGCTCAGAACAGGTCAGTATCAGCTTTTCAGAAGGTTTTGTCATATTCATATAAAGATAATACTGCTCTGTACATGTATTTTCCTTTGCCGTTGGTGCCAAATGAATGTGATGCAATGCCAGACGGTCTCTCTCAATTTCTGTCAGCAGGCCGCCGCCGTTTTCCATAAGCGGTACCAGTCCATCATTCATGCCGACAAAAAACAGGACTTTAATGTTCTCCAGCCTTGTTCGGCGTATATCACCAAAAGTTACCTGATCCACTCCCGGCGGAATAATGCCAATCCGCACATCATTGACGCCGGCATCCAGCACATCGGAAAAGACCTGAATAGAAAGCGGCTCCTGACCGAGAATCAGGTACATTCTCTCCAGCAATTCGATCATCACATCGTAAATCTGCTCATATTCCTTGGCTCTTGAAAGATCCCCGTTTTTCTCAAAGAACGCAGTCCATGCCTCCAGCTGTCCTCGAATGCCCAGCTGCTGCATATACAAATAAAGTCTCCGCATAAAATCGACGGTCCGGCTTTCCTTATTCCGGCTTACTTCATAAAGTGCTTCCAAGGGCAGGATCAGCCGTTCCCGGATGCCATTGATCCTGTCCAGCTCTTCATCGGTCATTCCCTGCATTTTGGCCGTCCACACCTTTGTCCACTTACTATGGCCGCGGATGCCCAGCGCCAGCACATAATCCTCCAGACAGTCCGTCTCCTCCTCTGAAATACCCGTAAGGCCGCTTCTGAGATACCGCAGCATAGACGCATAACTGTATTTTTGAAGGAAAACACTGCAGAGTGACCGCAGCCATTCAACCAGCATATTTCCCGAAATGTTGCGTCTGCCGTCAAAGAAACAAGGAATCTGATACTTATCAAACCAATAATCAGCACTGCTGCGGTACAGATTCATGTCACTGGCTACAACAGCCATATCCCTGTATCTGTAATGCTTTCTGGCTGCATATTCATGAATCTTCATCGCCACAAAACCCATCTCATCATTCGGTGATGTCAGCCTGAAAGCCATCAGATCCTCCGGCTTTTCTGCCCGGGCCGCAGCCCTTTTTCTGAATAGATTCTTCTCCATGGCAGCCAGTTCCGGATGTCCGGCAAACCGCCCCTTTTCATTGCCTTCAAGATGTATGTCCGCTTCTCTGGACACCTGATGCTCACGGCAGATCCGCTCCAGCTGAAAAATCGTATCCTTCGGCAGGTAAAAAAGGTGCTCCATGGAAACGGTCTGATACGGATTCTCCGCAACATCCACATTCAGCGTCATCACTACCCTCGGTGCCAACTGCAGAATGCGGGTCATCAGACGGTACTGAATGGGTGTAAAACCGGTAAAATCATCCAGAAATACGTGCACACGGCGAATCATATCGGATTGTTCGATCACATCGCATAACCGATCCGGCACTTCCTCCGTTGTCATATATTTTTCATGGATCCTGTCAAGAAAAGCCTCATAAATCACTGTTATATCCTGCAATTTGGCATATAAAACAGACTCAGTCCCCATTTCCATGCTTCGCTTTCTGAGAATATCCGGCGTCACGCCGTACTGTAAAAGCTCCGACAGCATAGACTTCACTTCGTCCACAAAACCCTTTTTGCGTATATTGCCTCTGAAGGCAGAAAGTTCTTCTTCATGCTCCGTCAAAATTCTTCGGATAATCATACTCTTGCCGGTATCTTCGAGAATTTCCTTCTGATTCAGCCCCAGCTCCTCAAAAATTCTATAGGCCAGACGTTCAAAACTCAGTACATCTACATTCATCACACCATGCCGCGGATGATGCATAACAATATTCTTCTGTGCCTGCATGGTCTTCTGTTCCGGCACGATCAACAGCGTCTTTTCATCAGGAAACTGTAACGATCTTTCGACAATCATCTGATACAGTCTGGTGGATTTGCCCGTTCCGCTGCCTCCCAGGATCAATTGTAGTGACATTCTGTTCTCCTCTCATATTTAACATCAGTTTTTCATATACATATATTAACATTTTTACGGAGGGATTTCCATGCAAAGTGATACCCGCATTTTTGTTTTCAGGCTCCGACAGCTTTTAACATTTCTTCTCGTCCTCATTATTCTTATTGCAGCCGCTGTTTTTATCCTTTTCGTCATCGGCTCAAGCAAAAAAGATGTGCAAACATCCCCGGCTTCTGCTTATACCGCAGGTGTTTACACATCTTCAATTACACTGAACAATCAATCGGTTGATATCCAGGTTGTTGTTGACAAAGATCACATCAAATCCGCTTCCATTGTCAATCTGGATGAATCTGTTGCGGCCATGTATCCGCTGCTGACAACCAGTATGGATGCCATCTCCGCGCAGCTGGCCGCCGGCGTCTCCATCGATGATATCCGTTACGAATCGTCCAGCCGCTATACTTCACAGGTACTTCTCAGTGCCATCGCCCAGGCGATCGACAAGGCCCGCTGACCGTTTGCCATCTACTCGACAATCTCATCCAGTTCCTGCATCCAGAGTGTCACGCAGGCATCACTCGGCATACGCAGATCCCCTCTTGGAGAAACCGCAACAGAACCCACCTTCGGACCATCCGGCAGGCATGAGCGCTTAAACTGCTGTGCAAAGAACCGGCGATAAAAAGTCTTCAGCCATCTGAGAATCGTGGCGGCATCATAAACGCCTTCAAAAGCTTTCAGGGCCAGGCGATATACCTTGGCCGGATGCCGTCCGAAACGAAGAATATGATACAGGAAGAAATCGTGCAGTTCATACGGTCCCACCAGATCTTCGGTTTTCTGTGAAATCTGACCGTCCTCCGGAGGAATCAATTCCGGGCTCACCGGTGTATCCAGAATATCCAGCAATGTCTCCTTTAATGTCTGACTGTCCGCTGTGTCCGCACAATATCTGACAAGATGACGCACCAAAGTCTTTGGTACCGATGCATTGACGCCATACATAGACATGTGATCACCGTTATAGGTCGCCCATCCCAGCGCCAGCTCCGACATATCTCCCGTACCAATGACCATACCACCGAGACGATTGGCAATGTCCATCAGCACCTGAGTCCGTTCTCTTGCCTGACCATTCTCATAGGTCACATCATGATTGGCCGGATCCTGTCCGATATCTGAAAAGTGCAGCGTCACTGCTTCTTTGATATCCACTTCCTCAAGGGTTGCTCCAAGTCTTCGAACCAGTTCACAGGCATTGTGATACGTTCTGTCTGTCGTACCGAAACACGGCATTGTCACAGCCACGATCTGACTTCTGTCCATATCCAGCATGTCAAAGGCACGTACAGTCACAAGCAGCGCCAATGTGGAATCCAGACCGCCTGAAATGCCTACAACCGCATGTCTGCAGTGTGTATGTGCCAGACGCTTCTTCAATCCCATCGCCTGAATTGTCAGAATCTCTTCACATCGTCTCGTTCTGTCCATGGCATCATCCGGCACAAACGGATGTGGATCAATGAAACGTCTTAAATCCACTTCATGCATTTCAAGATCAAAATCAATCACACGGTAACCATTGTCAAACTTCGGCTGCCATGTGGTCATTCTGCGTCGTTCGCTGATCAGCTTGGACATATCCATATCTGCCATGATCATCTGATTGCTGAAACGTTCAGATTCTGCCAGAATGCTGCCGTTTTCGCAGATCAGATTGTGCGCGCCAAACACAAGGTCTGTTGAAGATTCACCCTCACCGGCATCTGCATAAATATAGCCGCAGACAAGTCGTGCAGACTGTCCGCTTACAAGGGATCTGCGATAGATATCCTTGCCTGTTGTCTCATCACTGGCTGACAGATTGGCGATCACCGTCGCCCCTGCCAGTGCATGGCTGATGCTTGGCGGCTGTGCAACCCAAAGATCCTCGCAGATCTCTATACCAAGGGTAAAAGCCGGCATCTGACGGCATCTGAACAAAAGTCTGGTACCAAATGGATACGTTCTTCCATTAAATAAAACATCCGCCTCAATATCCGCACCGCTGTGATAATGGCGTCCTTCATAAAATTCTGAGTACGTAGGCAGATAAGACTTCGGTACAAATCCAAGTATATCGCCATCATGAAGCACTGCAGCGACATTGTAAAGGACACCATTCACCGTCAGCGGCAGACCGGCTAATACAACCATATTCTTGTCTCTTGTAGCCTCTGTCAGTGTAAGCAGTGCCTTTCCTGCACCATCCAACAGGCTTTCCTGCAGGAAAAGATCACTGCATGTATATCCTGTCAGGCATAATTCAGGCAGTACAAGCAGACTGACACCCTGCTCATAGGCCTCGGACACAAGTGCTGCCGCAGATGCGCCGTTAAAATTGCAGTCCGCCACCCGGATATCCGGAGTGGCCGCTGCAACGCGTAAAAATCCGTCAAACATACGAATGTTGCCTCCAAATTTATCGTTATAGTCAGCGTTTTTCTCTGAGAAGGCCTCTTCGGTAAGCATCCAGCAGCTGTTCCAGATCAACGATGTCTTTGCGGATCTGCTTGCCGACATCGGTATCTGCAACCAGCCGGCGTTCATTGACCAGCTGAACAACTTGGAATGGATATCGGTCTCTTCGATAATCGCCTTTTCAAGACTTTCAAATGGTTCATGGGTAACAAGTCGAAGTCCGTAGGAATTGTAGATCAGCGTATAGCCTGCAATACCCGTTGTCTTCTGATAAGCCTTTGAAAATCCTCCGTCAATAATCAGCAGCTTGCCGTTGCCCTTGATCGGACTTTCCCCCTTCTTGAACTTCACCGGCATATGACCATTGACAATATGGCATCGCTTCGGATCCATACCGAATTCCCTGAGAATCATATCACAGATATCTTCTCTCTCGATCAGTTTATAATAATAATCCTTACGTTCTTCCTTCAATGATGGTTCATTGATAAAATATCGCTCAAATGTGGCCATTTTCTCCTTGCCAAAAACAGGTGAATCCTCATTGGACCAGATGAACCACATAATATCCTGACCGTACAGCCGCTCTTCCGGATCACTGCTCATATAATAGCCCTTTCTTGCGCAGCTCTCAAGGAAATCATATAAAGCTTTACCGGAATACTTCTTGCCCTTCAATGTTACATCTCTGAATGTGCCGTCTTCATTGAACGGAACACAGCCATGATAATACAGATTGTCATTGTAGCAAAGATAAAGGCTACCCTGCTTGAAGAAGAACTGGATATGCTTCTGAAGCTTCTCACACCCCTTAAAGGCAGTCACAAGACGGTTCATAATATCTTCTTCTTCCGGTGAAAGCGCATACGGATCCTTCGGATCAATGGTCGGGAAGTTATGATCAAGCAGATCATATTCCTTGCCGTCTATGGTTATACTGCCCTTTTCATAGTTAATCTTATCCAGTAAAAGTCTGTCCGCCATATGGAATTCCGGTCGGCGCATCATCAGCTGCCCTTCCAGTTTGAACTGGATGATTGCAATGGCCTTATGCATCTTAACTTCCACTTCTTCTTCCACCTGACTGATGCTGTAATCCTCCCTCTCCACATGCTTAATCGCAAACAGTGAACAAGGATCATCTCCATAAACCGTATTGGCAAAATTCGCCAGAGGCATCAGATTGATACCGTAATCATCTTCCAATGTATTCAGATTGCCGTAACGGGCACTGATACGGATAACATTGGCGATGCAGGCCGGATGTCCGCTGGCTGCACCCATCCAGAGCACATCATGGTTGCCCCATTGAATATCCACAGAATGGTAGGACATCAGTCTGTCCATGATGGCAGCTGCCCCCGGACCTCTGTCAAAAACATCCCCCACGATATGCAGATGATCCACAACAAGACGCTGGATCAGATTGCACATAGCCACAATGAATTCCTTAGCACGATTAATGCGGATGATCGTATTGATGATCTCATTGTAGTATGCCTCTTTATTCAGGATATCTTCTCTCTCGTAAAGAAGTTCCTCTATGATATAGGCGAAGTCTTTCGGCAGTGCCTTTCTGACTTTTGACCGTGTATACTTAGACTGCGAACGCTTGCAGACGCGGATCAGGCGATGAAAGGTCATTCTGTAAAAATCTTCAATATCATCTTCTTCCTTCTCTATAAGCTCAAGCTTCTTCTCCGGGTAATAGATCAATGTTGCAAGCTGCTTCTTGTCCTTCATACTGATGCTGTTGCCGAACTCTTCATCGATCTTGGCTCTGACTGCCCCTGAACCATTCTTCAGCACATGGAAAAACTGCTCGGCTTCTCCATGGATATCACTGAGAGCATGCTCCGTTCCTTTCGGCAGGTTCATAATGGCAGACAGGTTGATAATCTCCGTTGATGCCGACGCAATGGTCGGATACTTCTCAGATAAAAGTTTCAGATAACGCTTCTGTAAATCGTCCATCTGTTCCATAGCGGCTCCTTTCCGTTTTTCTATTCTGCTAACCAATGACATCGCTCATCTGATACATGCCCGGCTTCTTTCCCTTCAAAAACTGTGCAGCCTGAATCGCACCCTTGCCGAAAATAGCCTTTGAATAAGCCGTATGCTTAATCTCGATCACTTCATCCGGACCACAGAAAAGGACTTCATGCTCACCGACAATTGTACCGCCTCTGACAGCCTGGATACCGATCTCATTGGCCTCTCTTCTGGCACGTTCTGCTGAACGATCCAGTTTGTATGTATAGCGATCATCCATAGCCTCATTGATCGCATCTGCAATCGCCAGTGCTGTTCCGGACGGTGCATCCATCTTCTTGTTGTGATGCTTCTCAACAATCTCAATGTCATAACCGACTTCACCGAGAATCTTTGCAGCTGCCGCTGCCAGCTTGAAAACTGTATTCACACCCAGTGACATATTGGCAGAACGCAGGATCGGGATCTGTGCTGAAGCAGTCTTCACATCCTCCAGCTGTTTCTCACTCAGACCTGTTGTACAAAGAACCAGCGGCATCTTTCGCTTCAATGCATAAGCCAGAACCCCATCTACAGCCTGTGCAACAGAGAAGTCAACAATCACATCCGCTTCCACATCACATGCATCACAAGATGTAAATACCGGATATGGATTCTCTCTGTTATCCACACGGTCAATACCTGCCGTGATCTCTGCATCCTTGTCTTCCGCTGCCAGCTTTGTGATCACCTGACCCATGGCGCCGTTGCAGCCATGCATAATTATCTTTACCATCTCTGTATCCTCCATTTGATTGATTCTATTCATATATAAATATTCATTGGTAACTGTTCATTGCCCGATTGTCTTCTCTTTTACAGTCTTCTGACAATGCACTACTTTCATTTTACCCTACATCGGGCCATAACGCAATTATAGTTAAAGTATTGACATTCTCATAACCTGTTTTTTGAAATTTTGCTTGGCTCTGAACAGTTACAAGTTTTTAATAAACAAAGAAAGACTCTCCCGGATACACAATACGCTGTGCTTCCGAAAAAGTCTCCAGAAAAATCTGTTTCTTATTCTGCCAGTTTCAGACCATAAGCCTTCATGGCTGCAGCAAGACGTGCCTTATGTTCAGGCTCAATCTCGGATAAAGGCATTCTGAGCGGTCCGACATTCATGCCAAGCAGATTCATTGCCGCTTTAACAGGGATCGGATTCACTTCGTTGAATAATTCATGCATCAAAGGCAGTGCCTTTAACTGCATTTCAAGACTTCCCTTCACATCCCCTGCCAGATACTTGGCAACAATATCATGAGAATCTCTCGGGCAAATATTCGAAAATACGGAAATCACGCCGATACCGCCAAGGGACAGAATCGGAACAACTTCATCATCATTACCTGAATATAAATCAATACATCCGTCTGCCAGCTGCATCAGTGTGGCAATCTGGGAAATATTGCCGCTGGCTTCCTTGATTCCGACAATATTGTCACATGTCTTTGCCAGTGTCACAGCTGTCTCAGGGGCAATATTCACACCTGTACGGCTCTGTACATTATACAGAATGATCGGCATATCTGTATGCTTTGCAATCTCTGTGTAATGTGCCACAAGGCCTTTCTGTGTTGCTTTATTATAATAAGGTGTCACAACCAGTGCACCGTCTGCGCCTGCCTCTTCAGCCTCTTTCGTCAGATAGATGGCTGTCTCTGTACTGTTGGAACCTGTACCTGCAATAACAGGAATTCTGCCTGCTGTACGGCTGATAGCTGTACGGATACATTCAATATGTTCTTCCTCTGACAATGTGGAAGACTCACCGGTTGTACCGCAGATAACAATACTGTCTGTGCCATTCTCAATCTGATAATCAATGGTCTCTTCAAGTTTCTCAAAATTAACTGAACCGTCTGCATGCATTGGTGTAACGATTGCAACACCTGCACCTTTAAAAATTGCCATATCTCTTTCCTCCAATTTTATTACTGCCATAAAGGGGACATATACTTCCGCTCTTTTTTGTGCAAGGCTCAGGGCCTTCCAATGAAACAGACCATGGCATAAAAAAGAGCCGACGCAATGCCGACTCATAAGAATAATCTCAACTATGAAAATTCTTCAAGCAGCACTCCATCAAAATGATGACAGTCATACAGCTCTTAACTGTATGCCCAGCAATATATCTTCCAGGAAATATAAAGCTTCGGCATATCATCCTTTCCAACCCATTCATCTGCACCTGACTGCATCCTGAGTTCTACTTATATAAATATGCGCCTCTACTTAATTACTGTTTCATAGTATCACCAAATACCCCTCATGTCAACAGAAAAGCTACATACATGACGGTTTTTCAGAGCAGGCACCTTTCACAATGTCCAGCCTTGAAATATAATCCGCATACGGAATCAGTTCTTCCGGAAGGTGACGGCCTGTCATGATCAATTCCACAGACTCATCTTTCATGTCGATCAGGCGGATCACATCTTCACAGGTAATAATCCCAAGATCAACAAGTCCCAGAATCTCATCCAGGATCAATACATCACATTCCCCAATGGATAATACTTTCTTTGCAAAATTATAGCCATTGAGAATATTTACCTTCTCCTCCTGCTTCTCCTCATCACTCAGATCTTCATAAAAAGCTTCTTCTCTTTCGAACCTGAAAACCTTGATCTCCGGCTCCAGTCTCTTCAGGTAATCCAAACTGCCGGTCATCTTACCCTTCAGAAACTGTATAACAAAAACTTCTTTCTCCTCGCCTGCGCAGACAAGTGCACGCCCCATCGAAGAGGTGGATTTGCCTTTGCCTTCACCAAAGTAAATCTTTACTAAACCTTTTTCCACAACATTTACCTCTGATTCTTATAATGAATCTCTCTATCCTCTCACATCGTGAATTATAAAACAATATGTAACTGTTCAGAGCCAAGCAAAATTTCAAAAACAGGTATAAAATGCTTGCATTTTTAAGTCTGTTTTTGAAATTTTATTTGGCGGATACGCCACACCGACGAAATGCGTAGCATTTTGGAGGTTGGCTCTGAACAGTTACAACAATATATAGTAAATACCACATTCCCGGGAAAACGTCAAGCAAAAACTACCGTTCTGATGCCTTTAGTCTGCATATTGACCTTTATTCTACACATTCAATTTTGCTGACGGAAATCTCATAGGCCGTCCGCTTTTCCACTACATCATTATCCAGCCGTTTCTGATATGTACGGCTCTGAATCCTTCCCCAGAGATGGATATGTGTTCCCACTTCAAATTTGCCTGCAAACCGTGCATTTCTTCCCCAGCAGATACACGGCAGATAATCCGACTTGCCATACGGCCTGTTGACAGCCATCAAAAGGTCTGCGATCTCACGTCCAAGAGGTGTCATCCGATATACCGGCGGTTTGCAGATATAGCCATCCAGATAAATGCTGTTCGGCTTTGTCAGAGTTCCTTCTTCCCCCACAAATGCAAACTCCCGGACAAATACCGAAAGAATCAGACGATTTCTGCCTTCTTCATGCTTATTATAAGAACGGAACTGTCCGTGTACTTCCACGATCTTCCCCCTGTAGCTCTCCTTCACATCCACAAGCCGCTCAGAAACCATCAAAGGAATCCGATCCTGCATATGACTCAGACGGTTGACAACCACCTCCAGCATATAAAAGCCTTCTCCAAAAACTTCATGGCTGTATGTGAATTCCGAATCAACCGTTCCAACGATTGTCACCTGATTGTTATCCATTGCTTTATCTGCCATCTTTTAATCCCCTTTCACCACTCCGGTAAATATAAGTTTTTTAATATGTATTTATATGTATTCTGTCCACATCCGATTTATGCTATCTCTTTTTCATGAACGGATATGCTCTCATCACGCCTCTTTTGTCTGAATCAAACTGTCATGTGACAATTACAAATCTACCATGATTTACCATGAAAAGAAATTCTCATTCATCGACAGATTCTTCCATTTAATGGCATTTGCAGGGGGCCAACGGTCATTTTTCGGCCTTTTGAATGCATTTATTCCGTTTTATTATAGATTTCCGCAATAAAAAACTTGAAAAACCTTTTCGTAATTGATATGATAAATAGCGTTGTTAAGCAGATTCTTTTTCAGAAAGAAGGATTTATATGAATATAAAGAGAGAAGATACAAGAAATATTGCCATCATCGCTCACGTTGACCACGGTAAAACGACTCTGGTAGACGAACTTTTGAAACAGAGCGGTGTTTTCAGAAGCAATCAGGTTGTACAGGAAAGAGTTATGGACTCCAATGATATCGAACGTGAACGTGGTATCACCATTCTTTCCAAGAATACAGCAGTTTTTTATAAGGATGTCAAGATCAACATCATCGATACACCGGGACATGCCGATTTCGGCGGCGAGGTAGAACGTGTCCTTAAAATGGTAGACGGCGTTGTCCTCGTTGTAGATGCTTTCGAAGGCCCAATGCCTCAGACAAAGTTTGTTCTGAAGAAAGCCCTTGAACTGAACCTGGCTGTTATCGTATGTATCAACAAGATCGACCGTCCTGAAGCAAGACCGGACGAAGTTATTGACGAAGTTCTGGAACTGCTCATCGATCTTGATGCCAGTGAAGAACAGTTAGACTGCCCATTTGTGTACGCTTCTGCCAAGGAAGGTGTGGCTATGCTTGAGATTGGTGATGACAGCAACAGCATGCAGCCATTATTTGAGACGATCATCAACCACATTCCTGCTCCGGAAGGTGATCCTGACAAGGGCACACAGGTACTGATCAGTACCATTGATTATAATGAATATGTTGGCCGTATCGGTGTCGGCAAGGTCAGCAACGGTTCTATCCGTGTGAATGAAGATGCTATCATCGTCAATGCCCACGACCCTGAAAAGCGTCGCAAAGTGAAAGTCAGCAAGCTCTATGAGTTTGACGGTCTGAACAAAGTGGAAGTTGAGAAAGCAGGCGTCGGTTCCATCGTCGCTATTTCCGGTATTTCCGATATTCATATCGGTGATACACTCTGCTCCCCTGATTTTGTAGAGCCAATCCCATTCCAGAAGATTTCCGAGCCTACAATTTCCATGAACTTCCTTGTCAACGACAGCCCATTAGCCGGCCGCGAAGGCAAGTTCGTAACATCCCGACACCTTCGTGAACGTCTCTACAAAGAGCTGAATACCGATGTCAGCCTCCGTGTTGAAGATACAGAGAACACAGACTGCTTCAAAGTTTCCGGCCGTGGTGAACTGCATCTTTCCGTTCTCATCGAGAATATGCGTCGTGAAGGCTATGAATTTGCAGTCAGCAAGGCAGAAGTTATTTACCACAAGGATGAAAAAGGTCATCTTCTTGAGCCAATGGAACAGGCTGTCATCGATGTACCAGATGAATTCTCCGGTATTGTTATCGAGAAGCTGAGCTTCCGTAAAGGCGAACTGCAGGGTATGTCCCGTTCCAACGGCGGTTACACTCGTCTTGAGTTCCTGATCCCATCCCGTGGCCTCATTGGTTATCGTGGTGAATTCATGACAGATACAAAGGGTAATGGTATCCTGAATACTATTTTTGACAGCTATGGCCCATACAAGGGTGACATTGCTTACCGTCAGACAGGTTCCCTGATCGCATTTGAAGCCGGTGAAACCATCACTTACGGTCTGTTCAATGCACAGGAACGTGGTACACTGTTCCTCGGACCTGGCGAACAGGTTTACCAGGGTATGGTCGTTGGTGAAAACCCTAAAGGCGGCGATATCGAGCTGAATGTCTGCAAACGTAAACAGATGACCAACACCCGTGCTTCAGGTTCCGATGAAGCCTTAAAGCTTGTACCACATAAGGTACTGAGCCTTGAGCAAGCCCTTGACTTCATTGAAAATGATGAACTTGTTGAAGTTACACCGAAAAACATCCGTATCCGTAAGAAGATTCTGGATCCGAAACAGCGTATGCGTGCGAACAAAAAGTAATTTTTGACGCGTGGCCTGTCATTTCTAAATAAAGATATAAAAAGCGTCTATTCAACACAAGCCGCTCTCGCTGCCAATGCTAGCAGCGGTACATAAGGCAGTAAAATACACTGCCTAAGTACCGGCGAGCATTGAAGCACTTGTGTCTGAATAGACGCTTTTTATATCTTTTTCGGGAATTTTGAGGCCACGCTGCACCCTAATTCGTTTTGACTAGTGAATGCTGCTTCTGATTAATCCGTAATTTTAGTTTGTTGTTATTTTTATGGTCAGAGCAGAGGCTTTCCAGTTGGAGTTGTCGGACTGCATTTTCACGTATCCTGTTGCGGTTCCAACCGGCTTTTTATCGTCAGATGTCACTAATTGTGCAGTGAAATCATAGGCATTGTCCTCTCCTGATTTTGCTGTCAACTGTATATCCTGCGCAATGATATCTTTATCCAGCTTTTGTGCCAGTTTCATCGGAGCTATCATTGAACGGTCTGCCAACAAATCTGCGATGCAATCAGCTGTCATTATCTCTCCAAATTGTTTCTGAAAATAATCTTCCATTCCGTCTATCGATACCATTCCGGTCTCATCGCCGGTCTCGGCAGATGCTATCTCTGCATACTGGCTGTCAAATTCATCGACATCCTGCACCGTACCGCTTAAAAATTGATTAAGCACAGCGTTGGCGCTTTCTTCAGAACTGTTACCACTCTTCTGGCAACCTGCCGCCAACAGCATAGCCATCAATACTGCCATGCATGCGAAAATTCTTCCAAGACGTTTTAACTTCATCATACCATCTCCTCCTGTTCTTGAATCGCGTGAATCTTTGTACTTTTTAGAAGCATTTTCTAATTATAGGTTATCATGCATAGATTATTCTGTCAATATCATTCTTCATTAAATAGTATTGTCTTTTAATACATATTCTGCTATCATAAAAATGAAAGGAGTTTTTATGGACCATAGCGAATCTCCCATTATTTTAAGATTAAAAAAAGCCACTACCGAGCTTCTTCTTTTAAGTCTTCTTGACGAAGAAGATATGTATGGCTACCAGTTGGCTTCTGAAATAAAGCAAAGAAGCCATGAATTGTGTGCCTGTAAAGAGACATCTCTTTACCCTATATTAAATCGTCTTCTTGAGAAAGACCTTGTTTCAACATCTAATGTTGTAACTGAAAAAAAGAAAATTCGTGTTTACTACCATCTTTCCGAAACAGGCAAAGAATATTACGAAGACATGAAGAAAAATTATGCTGCTTATATTACCACTGTCAATAACTTTTTAAAATTGGAGGTCTGAAAATGGAAATACCATCATCCATCACAGATAAAGAAATTCATAATTATCTTTCAGAAATTAAACACCAACTTGCTTTTACACACTCTCCAAAAGAGACAGCTTCTATTATGCAAATGGTAGAAAGCAGTATCGATGACTTTCTCAGCGAACATCCTTTTGCCACAATCAATGATTTAAGCAATCATTTTGGAGATACTGATGAATTCAAAGAAATGTTTAATTCTAAAAAAAAGCGAAAATATGCCAAGCTTACTCTAATTGTTATAATTTTTATCCTGCTTACATGCGCAGGATTTTATATAAAATCCTGTATAGATTTAGAGAAATCTATACCAGCATATGAAATTATTAGAATTGAATAACTTTAGGGGGAAATTTTACTTATGAAAAAATTATTTATTTTTATGCTGACCGCTTTAATAACATTCACCTCTGTCTATCAACTACCTGTTTTTGCTAATACTAATAGCACTGACATCTCAACCAAATATACCTATTATGACGATGGCAGTTATATGCTAGAATACATCATTGATGAATCTAATAGCGGCATTACACGTTCCTCATCCACTACCACAAAATCAAAAATTGCTTCTTATTACTCAAGTTCAAATGTTGAACTCTGGTATGTAAAAGTCACTGGTACATTTACATATGATGGAACATCATCTAAGTGCACCAATTCAAGTGTCAGTGCAACTTCATATGACAAAAACTGGCAAATAAGCAATCGTTCCGCAAACAAATCCGGTTCTTCCGCTACAGCCAAAGCCACTGGAAAACTATATCAAAATGGCATTGTCAGAAAAACAATTAACAAATCTGTCACCTTAACTTGCAGCGCCAAAGGCACTTTTTCTTAATCTATTTTATAGCCTTTAAAACAAAAATGAAGGAATATTCTGTATCCTACAGTCTTCCTTCATTTTATTTTAAGCCACTGCATTCCCATGTTTCTGTATCCAGCAGCAGAAATTCTTCTGTTCCAATGGGCTTGCCGTCACGGTAAGTTGAAAAGACATCACAGGAAATCAGGTTTCCTTCTTTTGTAATCATATCCATCGGTGTATGGCCCACTATCTGCAATAGTTTCCGCGGCTTATACAACCGCATATTGGAATGCTGGGGTCTGAGCCAGATGGGCGAGGCATCGTTCCACATTTCGTTTGGACCGAGTTCGTTAATGGCCGCCACCACTGCTTCCACGTCATGATATTTTTCTTTCGGTACAACGCTCTCTGCAAAATAATCCAATACCCCCGCATGTGAA
>ENA-UONZ01002134-UONZ01002134.1-human-gut-metagenome-genome-assembly--contig:-C93old-NODE-2134-length-16734-cov-28.843756_pt1 | contig 16734 bp, 14 predicted proteins | sample MGYA00242468_ERZ724015 | MGnify/ENA metagenome assembly ERZ724015
TAATTTAACCCCTTCTCTTACCGTTCTTTCTTGAACATCAAGAGGTCTGCACCGCGAGGTGCAGACCTCTTTTTTGTATCTCTCCGTGAAAAAAAGGCTGCTGCACAAACCTGTGCAGCAGCCTTTCGTGTTATTCTTCCGGTGCAGCCTTGGACTCCTCCACATAGGCTGCAATCTTGTCGATCTGGATCTGTGCCACGGCACGACCGGTCTCGTATACGCGGCGCAGCTGGGCGGGATCGCGCTCCATGGAGGGAATCTCCAGCGGGATGGGCGGGCGGATGACGAAGGCCCGGCCGGACTGCTCCAGCATGGAAATATAGGCCAGCGTCTCATTGTAGCGCTGGTGCCGGTCTGCCACGGCCTCCACAAAAGCGGGATAGCGCACATACCTTGCCCGGATAAGGGGCAGCATCTTGTTTTTCTGCTTTACAAAACCCTTGGGCTGGGTCAGGATGATCAGGTTGCGCTTGTAGCCGATAGACTCGAAAAAGCGCACAGGAATGGAATCCGCAACACCGCCGTCCAGCAGCTGATAGTGGCCGATCTTCACGATTTTGGCCGCCAGCGGCATGGATGCCGAAGCCTGCATCCACTGGATGTCCTCGGCGTCGCCGGTGCGGCACTTGCGGTAGATGGGATCGCCGGTGCGCACATCGGTGCACACCACAAAAAAGTCCATGGGGTTCTCCCGGAAAGCCTCGGTGTCAAAGGGATCCAGTTTTTCCGGCACGGTATGGTAGCAGAACTGCTCGCTGTACAGGTTGCCAGTGCGCAGCAGGTTGCCAAAGCTGGCGTAGCGCTTGTCGGTGCAGTATTCCGTGTTATAGCGGATGGTGCGTCCGATCTGGTGCGACTTGTAGTTGCAGCCGAACACTGCCCCCGCCGACACACCAACGGCACCGTCCAGCTGGATGTTATGCTCCATCAGCACATCCAGTACGCCGGCGGTGAACATTCCGCGCATAGCGCCGCCTTCCAGCACAAGTCCTGTTTTCATACCATTTTCCTCCTCGTCCGGTCAAAAATCCCGGATATGACCCTTCTCCTATTAAGAATAGTATACTCAAAAACCGCGAAAGAACAAGGGAGGATAAACCAAAAATGACCCGACAACCTCACGAAGTTTCGGTATTTTTGGACAAGGTCATACTTTTAGAAAAAACGAAGAGGTTTGGTGTCGTATTTTTACGAATTTTGGCATGAAAACCCCTTGTCAAAGCGGGATGCTTCCGGTATACTAGGTGAAACATTATATCATGGGTGCGTGTGGCGCGCGCCCGGGAATGGAAAACAGGCGGGCACTTTTCGCGGCGGGCGAGCCGGAGGCAGAAAACGCGCCTGCAAGGGTTGGAGGATATATTTTATGAAGATGCTGGAAGATCGTATCCGCAGGGACGGCATTGTGCGCGAGGGCAACGTGCTTAAGGTGGACAGCTTTATCAACCACCAGATGGACATTCCGTTGTTCCGCGAGATGGCACGGGAGTGGAAGCGCCTGTTTGCGGGCAAGCCTATCAATAAGGTGCTGACCATCGAGGCCAGCGGCATTGGCATTGCGGCTGTGGTAGCCAGCGAGCTGAACGTGCCGGTGGTGTTTGCCAAAAAATCCATGAGCATCAATCTGGACTACGACAACTACAAGACCCAGATCCAGTCCTTCACCCATAAAAAGATCTACAACGTCATCGTCTCCAAAAAGTTCCTCACCCCGGAGGATCATGTGCTGATCATCGACGATTTTCTGGCCAACGGCTGCGCCCTGATGGGTCTGCTGGAACTGGCCGAGGAAGCCGGTGCCACCGTAGAGGGCATCGGCATCGCCGTGGAAAAGGGCTTCCAGCAGGGCGGCGAGCTGATCCGCAGCAAGGGCATCCAGCTGGAGAGCCTTGCCATCGTGGACGCCATGGACAGCACCACCGGCGAGATCACCTTCCGTCCCCAGCCGAACCAGAACTAATAGAATTTCAGCGTAACGGAATGTCTGCGGACGTTCCGTTATTTTTTAACCCTCTCAGGCGCTCCCGCGCCAGCTCTCCCGAAGGGAGAGCCAAGCCGTTACGTTCGTTGCTAAAGCGTTAGGTGCAATGAGGAAATTTCTGGCAGTGCTGAAGCCGTCCCCTTGGGGAAGGTGGCATCGCCGCAGGCGATGACGGAAGGGGTGACCCCGCAGCGCCGCGCTTTCGCAGAAAGCGGCGCTGCAACTACCGTTTGCTACCACGACCCCTCCCGTGAAAAGGCAATTCTGGAAAATCTGCAGATTTTCCAGAATTGCAAATTAAAAATCATTCTTCCGCCGTTTATGCGCAAAGCGAACGCGGCGCGCATTCCAAATCGTCATGCCCCGTCAAAGCTGTCCCCATCGGCGGGCAGGGCGGCGGCTTGCGCGTCTGCGCTGCCGCTGTCTGCTGCCCGGGGGACGCCTTTGTATACCAGCGTCTGCTCCAGCACCTCGGCACAGACCGGTGCCGAGAGACTGCCGCCGGCGGTGGTCCAGCTGTGGGGCTCATCCAGACAGACCAGACACAAAAATTGCGGGTCATCGATGGGGGCCACTGCCACAAAGCTGGCAATGCGGGCCTTCTCGTCGGCGCTGTCCAGCTTTTGGCTGGTGCCGCTTTTGCCGCCCACCCGGTAGCCCGCGATCTGCGCGTTGCGCCCGCCGCCGTACAGCACAACTGCCTCCATCATCTCCCGCATGGTGGCAGAGGTGGCGGGCTGGATCACCTGCCGTTTGCACACAGGGGCGTTGTGCTGCAAAATGCTGCCGTCCGGCGCAAGAATGTCCGAGACCAGATACGGCTGCATCAGCTTGCCGCCGTTCACCACCGCGCAGACGGCGGCAGCCATTTCCAGATACGAGATCTTGCTGCTCTGCCCGAAGGCACAGGAAGCCAGCTCCACCGGCCCCATACGGTCGGCGGTGTAGTACAGGCTCTTTTTCGGCTCGGCGGGCAGGTCGATGCCGGTGGGTTCCCGCAGACCAAAGGCGGCAAAATAATCGCAGAAGGCCTGCTTGCCCAGCCGCGCCCCGATCTGGATAAAGCTCTGGTTACAGGAGTTTTCCAGCGCTTGGGTCACGGTCTGGCTGCCGTGGCGCTTGTGATTGGCGCAGTGGAACCGCGTGCCCGCCACCGAGATAGAGTCCCCACAGTAAAAGGTGGAGTGCCGGGTGATGGCACCGGCGTCCAGCGCCGCCGCGCAGGTGATGAGCTTAAACACGCTACCCGGCTCGTATAAGTCGCTCACTGCCTTGTTGCGCCACTGGGTCTGCTGCGCCAGCTGCAGGGCGGCGGCGCGCTCTTTGCCGGAAAGGGTATCCACGGCGGTGCGTGCGGCCTTATCGGCGATGACCCGGGGCTGGTTGGGGTCATAGGCCGGGGTGGTAGCCATGGCCAGCACTGCCCCGGTGTTCACCTCCATCACGATGCCCACGCTGCGGGCAGCTACATGGTGCTCCTGCACCGCATAATTCAACGCATTTTCAAGATAATGTTGAATATTTGCATCGATGGTCAGCCGCAGCCCGCTGCCCTCCACGGGGGCAAGCTCGGTCTCGTAGCTCTGCGCCAGCGTGTAGCCCCAAGCGTTCACGGCGGTCAGCACCACCCCGTTCTGCCCGGTAAGGGTGTCGTTGTATTTCAGCTCCAGCCCGCTGACCCCGGCGTTGTCTACATTGGTGAACCCCAGCACCGAGGCCAGCAGCTCCCCCTGCGGGTACCAGCGCTTGGAGTCCTGATTGATGCGCACGCCGGTAATGTCGTTCTCCACGCAGAAATCCCGCACGGCATCGGCGGTTTCCCGCTCCACCCGGTAGCGCAAAAGGCAGTCGTTGGAACGCCGGTCGCTGAACTTTTCCAGCAGCTTTGCTTCGTCCAATTCCAGAATCTCCGCAAGCCCCTTGGCGGCAAGGGCAAGCTTATCCTCCGGCATCTCCCGGGGGCTGGTGCGCAGGGTCCAGCAGCTGCTGTTGGCGGCAAGCAGCGCGCCGTCGGCGCTGTATATCTTGCCCCGGTCGGCGGGCACAACGGTGTCCCGCAGCTGCTGTCCCAGCGCCCGCTGGGTGTACCAGCCGCCGGTGCATAATTGCAGCCAGAACAGCCGCCCGATGAGCCCTGCAAAGCAGACGGCGCACAGCCCCACCGCAATAAGCCGTGCCCGCAGACGGAACGCCCGCTCCGGCAAAGTGCGCAGAGCGTCCGTGGGTTTTGAGCCGCGCATGGCAGCACCCCCTTTGCGGGCAGTTTATGCGCCCGGCGGCGGTGCGTATGACTAACCGCCCCTGCACCCGCGTACAATAACAGAAACGGAGGTGACCGGGATTGCACAGAACTGCTGCCCGCAAAGGGCTGCTGCGGCCGCTGCCGCCCATGGACCTGCCCTTTCTGGTGCTGGTGCTCACGCTGGTAGCCTTTGGGCTGGTGATGCTGTGCAGCGCCAGCAGCGCGGTGGCGCTGTACCGGCGGCAGGACGCCTTTGCCTATGTGCGGCCGCAGCTGCTGTACGCCGCCATGGGGCTGGTAGCCATGTGGACGGCCAGCCGGGTGGACTACCACATCTATCACAAGCTGGCGTGGCCGCTGCTGGCGCTCTCGCTGGTGCTGCTGACGGCGGTGTTGTTCATGCCGGAGTATAACGGCTGCAAGCGCTGGCTGGTGCTGCCGGGGCTGGGCACATTACAGCCCAGCGAGATCGCCAAGTTTGCGGTGGTGCTGGTGTTTGCCCACATCATCGCTTTGAACCATGACCGCATGGGCAGCTTTGCAGTAGGGGTAGTGCCCTTTGCGCTGGTGCTGGTGGTGGTGGCGATACTCATGCTGCTGGAGCCCCACCTTTCCGGTACAGTGTTGATTTTAAGCATCGGCGCGGTGCTCATGTTCGTGGGCGGCACCGGGCTGCGGTGGTTTATGCTGGCAGGGGCGGGCGGCGCTGCCGCCATCGGCACGGCCATCGTGCTGATGCCGGAGCTGGTGCCCTACGCCGCCGACCGGCTTAATTCGTGGCTGGACCCCTTTGCCGACCCGCTGGGTGACGGCCACCAGACCATCCAAAGCCTGTACGCCATCGGCTCTGGCGGGGCGGCGGGGCTGGGGCTGGGCAACAGCCGCCAGAAGCATCTGTTCGTGCCCGAGCCGCAGAATGACTTCATCTTTTCCATCCTCTGCGAGGAACTGGGCTTTCTGGGCGCGTGTGCGGTCATTCTGCTGTTCAGCGCGCTGCTGTGGCGGGGCATCACGCTGGCAGCCTATGCACCGGACCGTTTCGGGGCACTGCTGGTGGTGGGCTTTGTGGTGCAGGTGGCGCTGCAGGCGGTGCTGAACATCGCGGTGGTCACCAACACCATCCCAAACACCGGCATCAGTCTACCCTTTTTCTCCTCCGGCGGCACCAGCCTGATGATGCTTCTGGGCGAGATGGGCATCGTGCTTTCCGTCTCTCGGGGCGAAAGCTGATAAAAGGCTGCATTTCCTGCCGCAATGGGGCAGCAGCGGCGCGGAAATACCGGAAAAACACGGACAAATGACCGGACAAACCCAGCAGACCGCGGGAAGGCCGTTTCCGGCGCGTTTTTTTGACCAAAGACCCTCGTTTTGCATACCATGGGGTATCTTTTGCAGAACGGGGGTCTTGGCATGGCTGGGGATTGGATCATTACGGGCGGGCGGCCTTTGCAGGGCAGGGTGGAAGTGCCTGCGGCCAAAAACAGTGTGCTGCCGCTGCTGGCAGCTGCGCTGCTGTGCAGCGGGCCGGTGCGGCTGCAAAATGTGCCGCGCCTGACCGACGTAGAGGACTGTCTTGCCCTGCTGCGGGGCGTGGGCTGCACAGCGGGCTGGCAGGGCGCAGAACTGGTGGTGCAGGGACAGCCCATGCGCACCGACCTTGCACCGGAGGCCGCAGGCAGAATGCGGGCATCCATCCTGTTCTGCGCGCCGCTGCTGGCGCGGCTTGGGCGGGTGAGCACCGTGCTGCCCGGGGGCTGCCGCATCGGGGCAAGACCCATCGACCTGCATTTGCAGGGGCTGGCGCAGATGGGCGTGCGGCAGCTGCCCGCTGCGCCCGGACAGCTTACACTGTACGCCCCGGCGGGGCTGCGGGGCGCAGAAATTTGTCTTACTTTCCCCAGCGTGGGCGCTACCGAAACGCTGCTGCTGGCCGCTGCTACGGCGCAGGGGCAGACCGTGCTGCATGGTGCCGCAAAGGAACCGGAGATCGTGGATCTTGCCGCCTTCCTCAACGTCTGCGGCGGCTGCGTGGAGGGCGCGGGCACCGACACCATCCGGGTGCAGGGAAAGCGCTGCCTTGCAGGCTGCACCTTTGCGCCGGTGGCAGACCGTATCATCGCCTCTACGCTGGCCTGTGCGGCGGCGGCAGCCGGAGGGCGGGTGGAGCTGGCAGGCTGTGCGCCCGGGCTGTATGCGCCGCTGCTGGAAATTCTGGAACAAATGGGCTGCACCGTAGAGTGTGCACGCGATGCTGCCGCCATTTCACGGTTCGGGGCGTTGCGCGGCGCGGGAAATGTGCACACCGCACCTTATCCCGGCCTTGCCACGGACGCCGCCCCGCTGCTGGCGGCGGTGATGCTCTGCGCACAGGGCGAAAGCAGCTTGCAGGACAGGGTGTTTGAACACCGTTTTGCCTGCGCCGAGGGCTTTGCGGCGCTGGGGGCAAACGTCCGGGTGGCAGAGCGCACCTTGTATGTGCAGCCCGCCGGGGTGCTGCACGGGGCAAAGCTGACCGCACCGGACCTGCGGGGCGGGGCGGCGCTGGTGCTTGCGGCACTGGCTGCCCGGGGCAGCAGCCGCCTTGGCGGAACAGAATTTATCCGGCGCGGGTATGCAGACCTTGACCGGCTTTTGGCGGGGCTGGGCGCACAGATTTGGCAGGAAATACCCGCCCGGAGTGGGGTTATGAAAAAAACACTCACGAAAAAGCAATTTTGTCTTGCAATCGGAGCAAAAAGATGATACGATACAGTTATATAAATATCGTATGATAATTTCTGTGCGGCATTTGCGCAGTTCCACATAAAAATCCGATGGAGGACAAAGTTATGGCATTGATGCTCGATGAAGAACTGGACGAGAACGTTACGACGATCAAGGTGATCGGTGTGGGCGGCGGCGGCGGCAACGCCGTGAACCGCATGGTGAGCGATGGCCTGCAGGGCGTGGAGTTCATCGCAATGAATACTGACCAGCAGGCACTGGCTAAGAACCATGCCTCGGTCAAGGTGCAGCTGGGTTCCAAGCTGACCAAGGGTCGCGGTGCGGGTGCAGACCCGGAAATCGGCCAGCGCGCCGCTGAAGAAAGCAAGGACGAGATCGCCAATGCCCTCAAGGGCTCCCAGATGGTCTTTATCACTGCCGGTATGGGCGGCGGCACCGGCACCGGTGCGGCACCCGTTGTGGCCGAGGTGGCACACGATCTGGGCATCCTGACCGTTGGCATCGTTACCAAGCCCTTCTCCTTTGAGGGCAAGCGCAAGATGGGTCTGGCCGAGCAGGGCATTGCCAACCTGCTGATGCACGTTGACAGCCTGATCGTCATCCCCAACGAGCGCCTGAAGATGATCAGTCAGGAAAAGATCACCCTGATGAATGCCTTCCAGGCCGCCGATAACGTGCTGCGTCAGGGCGTTGAGTCCATCTCTGCCCTGATCAACGTGCCCGCCTTCATCAACCTGGACTTCGCCGACGTGCGCTCCATCATGAAGGATGCCGGCTACGCCCACATGGGCGTGGGCAGCGCCAAGGGTGCAGGCAAGGCCGAGAACGCCGCCAAGGCTGCTATCTCCAGCCCGCTGCTGGAGACCAGCATTGCCGGTGCGCACGGCGTTATCATCAACATCACTTCCAGCCCGGACATCGGTCTGGAGGATGTGGAGACCGCCGCAGGCCTCATCACCCAGAGCGCACATCCCGATGCAAACATCATCTGGGGTACTGCCTTTGATGAGAACCTGTCCGACGAGATGCGCGTGACCGTTGTGGCCACCGGCTTTGACAACAAGAGCGCCAGCGACCTGCGCAACAGCATCAACAACGCCATGGGCGGTGCACAGTCTGTGCCGTCTGCGGTGTTCAGCAGCGACACCGGCGCAGCCGCAGCCCCGGCAAGCAATGCCGCACCGGCTGCTGCCCCGGCTGAAAAGAAGGCCGTGGAAGAGGAAAGCAGCGATAACCGTTACTACGATGAGCTGCTGGCTATTCTGAACAAGCGGAAGTAATTACAGGCTACAATGGGGCTGGCAGCTGCGCCCATGCGGTCAGCGCAAGCCCCGTGCAAGGTGTGCATGGGAGGGCATCATGGTGCAGACAGAGCGGGAGACCGGTGCCCTGCGCGGACAATTTGCCCGGCAGGCTGCTGTACAGGCATCTGCCGCAGCACAGGCGGAAAGCGCCCGGGCGCAGGCAGAGCAGCTGAGCCGCAAGCTGGCTGCGGCACGCGCCGAGGTGCGCCGGTACCAGACCCGGATGTTCGCCTTTGAGCGCACCCTGCTTGCCCTCAAGCACGAGAATGCAGAGCTGGAAGCCGCCTGTGAGCAGGCGCGGGAGCAGCTGGAACAGGCCAATGCCCGGGCAGAACAGGCTGAGGCCGCCTGCCGCAGAGCGGAAGCTGCTCTTGCTGCCATGCAGCAGACTGCCCAGGAAGCACCCGTGCAGCCGGATACAGCCCCCGAGATTGAGCCGCAATGCGAGGCTGCACCGGAACAGCCTGTACCGGAGACGGAAGAGACTCTCTGTGCCCCGGAACAGGCGCTGCCCCCGGAGCCCGCACAGCCTGCATGGCAGCCGGAGACCCGGCTGGAGCAGATGGCTGCGGAACTGATGGGTTGGTTCGATGCCATGATGCCCCAAGAATGAATCTTAAAAGGACTGTTGCGTGTTTTGCGCAGCAGTCCTTTTTCTTTCTGCGTGGGACGATTTAAAATGCGCTCTGCTTTGCTTTGCGCATTGTCAGAGGAAAGTAGATTTATATTTCGCGGCTGCCGCGCTCTGCGGAGCGCGGCAACCGCATTTTCACAGAAAGGGCTGTAACGACAAACGGCTTGCTTTTGAACAACGTTTGCAAAGGGTACTGTAAAAATTGGATTGCATTTATACAGCCGGGAATGAGAACGTTTGCAGAAAATACCGGAAAATGGCAGAAATGTTGCACGCATCCTTGCATTTTGCTGTAAAATCCAGTAAAGTATAAATGAACGCAATAAAGCGGATGCCGGGGAAAGCCCGCTGCATTCGATTAGTGCGGACGGTACACCCGGAACAAAGCCGGAGCAGATGGATGCGCCGCAAAAGGAGAAACATGGCCATGAACGAGAAACCGAAGATCCTGATCGCGGATGATTCCGAGATCAACCGTGCCCTGCTCAAGGAGATACTGGGCGATGGCTATGACTATCTGGAAGCAGAGGACGGCGCAGCGGCAGTGGAACTGATGCGGCAGCGCACGGATATCTCTCTGTTGCTGCTGGACCTGATGATGCCCGGCATGGACGGCTTTGATGTGCTGCGGGTGATGAAGTACCACGCATGGCTGGACGAGATCCCGGTCATCGTCATCTCGGCGGCAGAGGACACCGCCAACATCGAGCGCGCCTACGATCTGGGGGTAACGGACTATATCCGCCGTCCCTTCGAGCGGATCATGGTGCTGCGCCGGGTGAAGAATGTCCTCATGCTGTACGCCAAGCAAAAGCGGCTCACCCGCCTTGTCACCGATCAGGTGTACGAAAAAGAACACAACAGCGTGCTGATGATCAGCATCCTGAGCCATGTGGTGGAGTTCCGCAACAGCGAGAGCGGGCTGCATGTTCTGCACATCCGCACCCTGACCGACCTGCTTTTGCACCGGCTGGTGCAAAAGACCGATCGTTATCAGCTGGACGAAAGCGATATCGCCCGCATCAGCACCGCCTCGGCGCTGCACGATATCGGCAAGATCGTCATCCCGGAGGAGATCCTGAACAAGCCCGGACGCCTGACCGCCGAAGAGTTTGCCATTATCAAGAACCATACCGTGGCGGGTGCGCAGATGCTGCAGGATCTGGGACAGTCCATTGCCCGGGACGAGCCGCTGTTGCAGGTGGCGCACGCCATCTGTCGCTGGCATCATGAGCGCTGGGACGGCAATGGCTACCCTGACCGGCTGAAAGGGGACGAGATCCCCATTGCGGCGCAGGTGGTGGCGCTGGCGGACGTGTACGACGCCCTGACCAGCGAGCGCTGCTATAAGCACGCTTACGACCACGACACCGCGCTGCGCATGATATTGAACGGCGAGTGCGGCGCTTTTAACCCGCTGCTGCTGGACTGCCTGCAAAAGTCCTCGGAGCAGCTGCGCACCGAGCTGACCCGCTCGGAGTGGGACCGCGGCTTCCGGCAGGAGACCCACCGCCTTTCGGAGGAGATTTTGCACCGGGAGGCGCTGCCCCGGGAGAACCACTCTCAGCTGCTGCTGGAACAGGAAAAGGAACGCACGGATTTCTACGCCGCCCAGTGCGGCGGCATCCGGTTCGACTACGACCTGCTGGCAGGCAGCGTGACCGTGTATGACTACCATGCCGAGCCCTTGCAGCAAAAAACGGTGACCGATTTTGCACAGGGCAGGGGACTTGGCTTTTTGAACGAGCAGGATCAGCGCAAGCTTTCCAAGGCTATCAGCCGCGCCACGCCGGAAGCACCGGACGTGGTGCTGCCGGTCATGGTGGAGCGGAACGGGGAGCCGCGATTGCACCGGATGGCGCTGCACACCATCTGGAGCGGTGCCGGGGTGCGCCGCTGCGTGAACGTGCTGGGGCAGCTCACCGATGAACAGCACCGCGTGGAGCATCAGGCAGAGCTGCTGACTGCGACCGACCCGGAAGAGGATCCCGCCCAGTTTCTGCGGCGGCTGCAGGGCATCTTTGATGTGGTGCGTCTGGTAGACCCGGAGCACCGCAAGGTGCTTGCGCTGGACAGCGACGGCATCCTGACCGAAAAGCCCGGCAACTGCCACATGGTATGGAACCGGGATACCCGGTGCGAAAACTGCATCTCGGCCAAAGCCTACGCCCGCAAGACCATTCTGAATAAGATCGAGTTCAAGGACGAGGAAGCCTATTTTGTCATTTCCAAGTACATCGAGGTAGGCGGCAGGGGCTGTATGCTGGAAATGGTCACCCGGCTGACGGATGGCCGCTGGCTGGATATGGGCGGCCACCGGCTGTTGCTGGACCGCTGCGATGGAATGGAACGCAGCGCCTTCGTAGACCCTCTGACCGGGGCCTACACCCGCCGCTATTTTGATAAGTTCCTTGCCGGGGGCGAGATGCACGGCGGTGTAGCGATGATCGATGTGAACCAGTTCAAGTCGGTCAACGACAGCTTTGGGCATCTGGTGGGGGACGAGGCGCTGCAAACCGTGGCCGCAGCCATGCAAAGCTGCTTGCGCCAGACCGATATTCTGATCCGCTACGGCGGCGATGAATTTTTGCTGCTGATGCCCCAGAACTGCCCTGACGGCGTAGAAAGCGTCATCCGGCGGGTGCAGAACGCTGTGCAGGCGGCACGGGTGCCCAGCCACCCGGAGCTCCGGCTTTCGGTAAGCATTGGCGGCGTGTGCAATGTGCAGCCCCTGACCGAGGCTATCCGGCAGGCCGATGCCCGGATGTACTGCAATAAAGAAAACGGTGAGCAGGTGTTATAGCAGCTGACAACAAAAAAGAGACAGGCGACCCTTTCCGGGAAGCCTGTCTCCTCTTTTTATCAAAAGGATCTTTTATTTCCGCTGCCGGGCGGCGATCTGCGCGGCAGTGGGTGGAATATCGCCCTGCGCCGCTTTTTCCAGCTGGCTCAGGCGGCGATCCAGATCGGTGAGCCGCTGCGAGACGATGTCCGGCAGATCCTGCTGGTCCAGATCGTCGGCAGGGTTCACCGCCTTGTTGTTGATGCGCACCACCTCGGCGGGCACGCCCACGGCGGTGCAGTTGGCGGGCAGGTTGCGCAGAACCACGCTGCCCGCACCGATGCGGGCGTTATCTCCGATGAACACCGGGCCCAGCACCTTGGTGCCCGCGCCGATAAGCACATTGTTGCCCAAGGTGGGGTGGCGTTTGCCGGTATCTTTGCCGGTGCCGCCCAGCGTTACTCCGTGGTAGATGGTGCAGTTATCCCCGATCTCGCAGGTCTCGCCGAACACGATGCCCATGCCGTGGTCGATAAACAGACACTTGCCGATGGTGGCACCCGGGTGGATCTCGATGCCGGTGCGGTGGCGGCCATGCTGGCTGACCCATCGTGCCAGAAAAAAGTGCTTGTGCTGGTACAGCCAGTGCGCAATGCGGTGGTACACCAGAATGTGGAATCCCGGGTACAGCAGCATTACCTCCAGCACGCTGCGTGCGGCGGGGTCCTTGCGCTGGATGTTCCGCGCGTCCTCAAGTAAACCCATGCGGAAAACCTCTCTTTCCCATAAACACCCGCCCACGCGGCGGGGCTCTCCCTTTTACCGTATTATAATAGCACAGCAGGAGACGAAAGTACAGTGCTGCACTAGGGATTGTGGAACAAAATGGCAGTTATTTTGCCGCGTGACTCGGGTTTTGGGTAGAGTGTCCAAAATTCGGCGAGAGATACCAGAAACCTTTTAGCACCTGTTTTTGCGCACAGCCATTGACACATTTTGCGGTTCTATGATAAAATAATACGAATGAAAACGCAACCATCAAGAAAAGGAGAAACACCATGCTGTGCAGCGCCCAGAACCCGAAACTGAACAAGCAGTTCGCGTCCGGTTTTGCCGTGGCTTCGTTGTTTCCTTTTTTTGCGCAATGAGCTTTTCCCTTTGCGGGGAAAAGTTTTTTTTTGCCCGTTTTCGGGCGTTTGATACACAAAAATACCATTACAGGAGGGAACCGCGATGCTGCTGACAAACGCTGTGAACACCGAGGGACGGCCGCTCGAGATCTATGTAAAGGATGGCAAAATCGCTGCCGTAGGGCAGGATCTTTCCGCCCTTGCCGCCGAGAACGAGACGGTGGTGGATGCCGGTGGGCTGACGGTGCTGCCCGCATTTGTGGACCTGCACTGCCACTGGCGCACCCCGGGCTTTGAGTACAAGGAGGACATCGAGACCGGCAGCCGCGCCGCTGCCGCCGGCGGCTACACCTTTGTAAACCTGATGCCCAACACCAAGCCCGTCTGCTCCTCTGCCGCACAGGCCATGATGGTGGAGCAGAAAGCTGCCGAGGTGGGGCTGTGCGATGCAAACCAGACCGTCTCCATCACCGAGAACTTTGACGGTGTGAGCATCGACCACCTCAAGACTCTGCCCGCCAGCGTGAAGTTCATCACCGAGGATGGCCACGGCGTGCAGGATAACGCCACCATGGCGCGGGCCTTTGCCATCTGCACCCAGAAGGACATCACGGTCATGAGCCACGCCGAGGATATGGAGATCAGCCCGTGGGACTACCGTCTGGCCGAGGACATCGAGACAGTGCGCAACTGCTGGCTGAGCGAGTACTACCAGACCCGGCTGCACATGTGCCATGTGTCCACCCGGGGTGCGCTGGACGCCATCCGCATGGCAAAGCTGCGGGGCGCACCCGTCACCTGTGAGGTGACCCCCCACCACCTGTGGTTCACCAACGACACCTGCGACTACCGGGTCAACCCGCCCATCCGCACCGCCGATGACGTGGAGGCACTGGTGGAGGGCATCCGCACCGGCATCGTTGACGCCATTGCCACAGACCATGCACCCCACTCCGAAGAGGATAAGCTGAAGGGCATGGCCGGTATGGTGGGCAGCGAGACCGCCTTCGGCGTGTGCTACACTAAGCTCTGCAAGCAGGAGGGTCTGCCGCTGGAGCTGCTGGTGCATCTGATGAGCACCCGCCCCGCCGAGATTTTGGGCCTTGCCAAGGGTCAGCTGGAGCCGGGCTTCGATGCCGATTTTGTGCTGGTGGATCTGGACACTCCCTACACGGTGGAAAAGGAAAAGCTGCACTCCAAGAGCCACAACACTCCCTTTGACGGTGCACAGCTCTACGGCAAGGTGTTTGCCACCATCAAGGCCGGTAAGATCACCTATCAGGCCGAGGAGTAAAACCCATAGTTACAATTTATTTTCTATAAATACGACTTATACAGGAGGACACCCAAATGACGAACATGGACAAACTGTACGAAGCTGTGGAAGCCCGCGGCCCGGTGTGCGTGGGTCTGGACACCGATTTCAGCTACCTGCCCGCCGACTTTGTGGACAGCACCCTGACCAAGGGCGAGAACATCGTGCGCTTCAACAAGAAGCTCATTGATGCCACCAAGGCTGTGGCCGGCTGCTACAAGGTGCAGATCGCTTATTATGAGTCTCTGGGCATGGAGGGCATGAAGGCCTACGCCGACACCCTGAAGGCTGTGCGCGAGGCCGGTGTGCCGGTGATCGCGGACATCAAGCGCGGCGATATCGCCAAGACCGCCGAGATGTACGCCATGGGTCACTTCACCGGCGATTTTGAGAGCGATTTCGTTACGCTGGCACCCTACATGGGTCTGGACTCCATCAGCCCCTATCTGCCCTATGCTGAAAAGCAGGGCAAGGGTATGTTCGTGCTTTGCCGCACCTCCAACGGCGGTGCCAAGGACTTTGAGTACGAGAAGCTGGCTGACGGCCGCCACGTCTACGATCTGGTGGGCGACAAGCTGAACGCGCTGGGCAAGGACTACATGGGCGAGCACGGCTACTCCTCCATCGGTCTGGTCATCGGCGGTACCCACATCGAGGAAGCCACCGAGATCCGTGCAAAGTATCAGGACAGCTTCTTCCTGATCCCCGGCTACGGCGCACAGGGCGGCAAGGCCGAGGATATTGCCCAGTACCTGACCAAGGGCAACGGAGGCGTGGTCAACTCCAGCCGCGGCATCCTGCTGGCTTACAAAAAGCAGCCGGGCACTGCCTTTGACGAGGCCGCTTACAACGAGTGTGTGAACATGAAGGAGGCCATTGCTCATGCGTGCAGCCTGCTGTGAAGCCACCGTCCTGCGCAATGAGGTCATTGCCCCGGACATCCGCCTGCTGACCGTGGTGTGGCCGGACCGTGACCACGCCCCCCACGCAGGCCAGTTCTTCACCCTGCGCTCCTGGGGCGCAGACGAGGCCCCCTTCCTGTCCCGTCCCATCAGCGTGCACCGCTGGAACCCGGACAGCAGCACCATCGAGTTTTTGTATCAGGTGGTGGGCGAGGGCACCGAGAAGCTGGCACAGCTCAAGCAGCAGGATACCTTCCAGCTCACCGGCCCCATGGGCAACGGCTTTGATGTGCCGGACATCCTGAGCAAGTACAAAAAGATCGCCGTGGTGGGCGGCGGCATCGGCACTGCACCCATGTTCCAGCTTACCCGCGAGCTGGCCGCTGCCGGAGTAAAGCCGGATGTGTTCTTCGGCTTCCGCGATACCCCCTACTGCATGGAGGAGTACCGCAGCATCGCAAACCTCGTCAAGGTGTCCACCGACACCGGCGCGGTGGGCTTCCACGGCTTTGTCACCCAGCTGTATGACCCCGCCGATTACGATGTGGTGCTGGTGTGCGGCCCCACCGTGATGATGAAGAACGCCGCCCGCCTGTGTGCGGAAAAAGGCACCCCCTGCTTTGTGAGCATGGAAAAGAAGATGGCCTGCGGCATTGGTGCCTGCCTTGGCTGCACCTGCGAGACCAAGGGCGGCGAGGGCAAAAGCGTGTGCAAGAACGGCCCTGTATTTGACGCAACGGAGGTGTTCTTCTGATGGCAGACCTGAAAACCAACCTGCTGGGCTTTGTGATGAACAGCCCGGTCATCGGCGCATCCGGCACTGTGGGCTACGGTGTGGAGTACGAGGAACTGGCCGATTTTGCTAAAATCGGCGGCATCTCCGGCAAGGGGCTTACCCTGCACGGCCAGTACGGCAACAAGGGCGAGCGCCTGTGGGAGACCCCCTCCGGCCTCATCAACAGCATCGGCCTGCAGAACCCCGGCGTGCAGCACTTTATTGACGTGGAGCTGCCCGAGATGCTGGAACTGAAGCAGAAGTACGGCACGGTGGCCATTGCAAACCTTGGCGGCCACAGCGAGGAAGAGTATGTGGAAGGCGCTGCGATGCTGAGCGAGAGCGCAGTGGATATCGTGGAGCTGAACATCTCCTGCCCCAACGTCAAGGTGGGCGGCATGGCCTACGGCGTGAAAGCCGAAGCTGCCGGGGAAGTGGTGCGCATGGTGCGCGCTGCCTGCAAAAAGCCCCTGATGGTCAAGCTGAGCCCGCAGGCCGAGAATATCCCCGAGATGTGCAAGGCTGTGGAGGCTGCCGGTGCGGACGCCATCAGCCTGACCAACACCTTCCAGGCCTGCGCCATTGACTTGGAAAAGCGCCGCCCGGTGTTCAACAACATCTTTGCCGGTCTGTCCGGCCCGGCGGTGCGCCCCATCGCCCTGCGCATGGTTTGGCAGGCCGTGGGTGCGGTGAACATCCCGGTGGTGGGTCTGGGCGGCATTGCAACCGGCCGTGACGCACTGGAGTTCATCATGGCAGGTGCCGCCGCAGTGCAGGTGGGCGCGGCAAACTTTGCAAACCCCCGCGCGATGGAGACCATTGCCGATGAGATGGCAGCATGGATGGACAAAAACGGCGTGAAAACGCTGGACGAGATCCGCGGCTGCGCACGTCATGCAGAATAAAAACTGATATATCCATAAAATATCTACAATTATGCGCATA
>ENA-UONZ01002135-UONZ01002135.1-human-gut-metagenome-genome-assembly--contig:-C93old-NODE-2135-length-16719-cov-76.510682_pt1 | contig 16719 bp, 23 predicted proteins | sample MGYA00242468_ERZ724015 | MGnify/ENA metagenome assembly ERZ724015
TCCGTATCACTGCCAACGGAAAGCCGCCGATGCCGTCAAACAGGCTGCCCATTGTGAGTTCACTCATGCCGCAGCCGCCTTTGCTACCGTTTTTGTAATGTTGATCGCCGTCTGCGCCGTGTAAACCGCGCTGGACAGATTCGCGCGTGTGGATGTGTCCAGTCCAAATGCACCCGCAATGCGCGGGATCTCTCCGGCGGAGAGCATTAAGCCAAGACCAAGCAGGGCGTGTTCATTGAACAGTGACAGTCCCGCGATCAGGATCGTAGCCTGCAAAAAGGCCGTGAGGCAAAGCCCCACGACCTGTTTGCACCACTGATAAAAGCCGTCCAGATATCCGCGCGGGACGCTGAACATATACAGACTGCCGACTGCAATCTGAATGAGCAGAATGCCGCCGCGCTTGAGGTTGGCAAAAAACACTTTAATGACCGCATATGCCATAAGGATAATGCAGAACAGCACCATGATTGGGCTTGTGACCGAGCCGAAGCCGCCAACGTGCGTAGTGGCAAAATCCGCAAAATTTTCAATGGTCAGCTCATTAACGATATTTCCGGCAACCGTGCCGAAACTCGCGCCCGCGCCGCTGATGGCATAGCCGAAGTTTGCCTGCAAGGACACGCAAAGCTCATAGAGCTTCACAGGTACCACGGAAAACAAGCTGACCGCCATGAATCCCTTGATGAGATTCATGGCGGTCCCTTTCACATCTGCTCTGCCGGACGAGTATTCCAGCCCGCATTCCGCGCACGCAACCACGAAGCCGACTGCATATAAGATCCAAGCCAGATACGAGAAAAACAGGACGATGCTCTGCACCCAGCTCATCTCAAACATTTCGGCTCCCATATTGCCCATCTCTGCAAAGAAATTCGCAAGGAAGCCGATGATCTGCTTGTAGACCCAGTCCATGATCTGCTCCAAAATCGTGTCGGCTACAAAGTCCCAGATAAACAAGCCGCGTCACCTGCCTTTCCTTTCTGAATTGATCACAGCCCGACGATGCCCCAGATGTAGGTCGGCGCGGTCAGCGTGAACACGAGGCAGGCGAAGAGGATGGCAGGAGCCATCCATTCAAACTGCCCACTCTTTCGGTAGTCAAAGTATGCGGTACCTAATTTTACGAAGAAAGCAATGGCTAAAACCATGTCAATCACGGGAAAAACCACATTATCCACAACAGTTTTGATCTGTTCGGACGCCGTGGTCCAGGTGCTTTCGACAGCGGATGCCACATCACCGCTGCCGGCCGCCGAAGCGACCGTCGCAAACAGCAGGCAGAGCAGTGCGCAGAAAACGAGCAGTTTTCCGCGCTTCAAAATTTTCATCATAAATTATTCACCTCCCCATTCCAAAACGAACACGATGCTTAAAACATCCTGTGCCGTTACCGGCTGCGATACGGCGCTGACCACTGCATCATAATCAATGGGCAGTCGGGCATTTTCCACAATCGTCCACGGCGAGGTCAGCGAGAACGTTTCTGTATCACCGGTTTTGCTGGTCTGCACGTCGTTGATCTTGAAACCAAGCTGTTTCGCATCAACTTTGGCGTGTGCCATGTCGGTATCAAACGGAACAAGCTGCCAGCCGTTTTTGGTAGAAATCGAAACGTTGGATACAATGACCTCGCCAGTAGAACCGTTGATGATTTCTGCCGCGCCAACGTGAACTTCTCCACCCTCGTCAACGACGAGCGGCAGTGTGACTGGCACAGTTACGGAGAATACTTCGGCAATTTCCCAATGCGCATAGTAGGTGCTGTCGCCATCCGTCTTATAGATAGTGTTGGTGTCAACCTGCGTGCCGCCGACCGCTTCCGTGAACCAGCCGAGGAACTCGGCATTCTTGCGCGTCGGCTCAGTCGGCAACGTCAGCTTTTCCCCATAGGTCTGCTTCGTTTCCTCTGTCGTGCCATTGCCAAGATCCCACGTCAGCGTATAGCTGTTGGCGGTAAATTGTGCGTAGAACGTCTTTGCCGCTGTGATGGTCACAGTGTTGTACAAGCTGCCGCCAGAAGCAGACGTGTACCAGCCCTTGAACGCATGACCGGTCTTGACCGGCGTGCTCGTCAGGGCGGTTGCCGTCGCATTCGGCTTGCCTGTCGTGGTGATGCTGGCCTTGCCGTCAATGGTGCCGCCGTTTGTGCCAGCGTCCCATTTGATCGACAGACTGACCGTAGCGCCGCAGTCGTCGCACTTTCCGTCGCCGTTCGCGTCGATGTGGTCTGCATATTCCTCGCTGGAATCTCCACAAGCAGAGCACGTTTTCGTGCGCTTGTGCTGCGTATCGTCCGCTCTTGTCCACGAACCATAAGAATAGCTGTGGTCGGCATAGTCATAGGTCGACGCGCCGCAGCCGGAACAAGTCTTGCTTCTGCGGTGCTGGGCATCGCTGTACTTGCTCCATGCACCGGTGGAATAGGAATGCGAACCGTAGTCCGTGGTGCTGTATCCGCAGGTACGGCAGGAGGCCGTTCGGCTATGCTGGCTGTCCGAATAATTACTCCAGGAACCATAGCTCATGCTGTGGCTGGCATATTCGTAATCCGAATCGCCGCAGTTCCGGCAATAGGCTTCGCGCCGGTGCTGCGAGGCTGAATACTGCTCCCACGAGCCATAGCTATAGTTGTGTCCGCTTGCATAGATGGTTTCGCTCTTGGTCTGGCCGCAGGCACACGAATAGCTTCTGTAACCATTGCTGGTGCAGGTCGCTGCCTGCTGGCTCTGCAATACCCATGTATGGCTGCCGCAGTCCGGGCAAGTGCCGGAACCGTAGGCACCCGCACCGTGGCTCTTATAGGTGTAAGTGCCAAGGTACTGGACGTAATGGCAGGCATAACACTCGTTATAGTTTGCATGACCACGCGAAGAATGCGCGACTTCAACGTATGTGCCCTGGAACGAATACTTTCCGCATGAAGGGCAGTTGCCAATGATGGAGCCGGTGGACTGAACAGAGATACCCGGCGCTTTCTTGATGCCGTTGAGTGCAGTGGTGGCGGCGTCTGCGTTCTGATACACGCCGTACAGATCATAAAAATACCGGCTGCTGCGATTGGACGCCGCCCAATCATAGGTATAGAACGGCACCGTTGCTTCCGGATAGCCGATGATGTAGGCGATATAGAGCGTATCGCCGTTGTCCGTCTCGCGCCAGAACGCATCCTCGCCAATGCTGTTCAGAACCGTTTCACCGTAGTACATGGTCAGCGTAGAGAGCTTCGGGCAGTTATAAAAGGCGTGCTTGCCAATGGTCGGCGCGAGCGGAAGCTCGGCTGTGGTCAGGTTGACGCAGCCCTCGAACCAGTACGCCAGATCCGGGATGGACAGCGTTTCCACGTCCTCAAACCAGACCTCGGTGATCTGGTCGCGGACGGCCGCCCACGGCTGATCGTCTGCGCTTTGGAACACCGGCGCTTCGCCGCTGCCGGAGATGGTTAGCCAGCCCTTTTCATCCAGCGACCAGCGAATGCTGCTGTTCTGGATCGTGCCGGAGGTGGCGGCTTCGGTGGAAACCGCGGTTTCTTCGTCGGGCGCGCTGTCATAGATCGTGTGCTCATCCACTTCGGCGGCAAATGCCGCGACGGACAGCGAAAACAGCATACAAAGAGCCAGCACAAATGCGGTGAATTTCTTGAAATTCTTCATTATGCAGCCTCCTTTTCGTTCACGGCGGCGATCGTGAAGATCACGGTCGCGGCGTTGATGTTCGTGACGGCTTCACTCGCGGAAACCTTGGCTTTATATCGGATGGCGAGATTTTTCTCGGCGGCAATCGCCGGGAACGCGCCGTCCACGAGGGTCAAAGCGCCCGCGCTCTTGGTCGCACAGCCGTTGATGGACAATGCAATGCTATTTTTACTGGCGCTGAAATCATCGTAATTTCCGATTTCAAACGTACCCGCCTGCACATCCACCTTAGTCACACGGATACTGCCGGTTTTGGCTGTGTTGGTAATGGCCGCATTGTTGGCCGTCACGACATAGCCGTCAACCAGCGATACAGGCAGGCAAGCCGGAACCGTACACGAAATCGGGGAAACCGTATTGACCACGGTGAGCGTAACGGGTACGCGCGCTTCCGTCGTTTCAGCCGCCGATGCTGTGACAGGAAACGCAAAAATGAGTGCCAGCGCCAGAAGCAGCGCTGCCGCTTTCTGATAGGTTTTCATCACATTACTGCACCTCCTTGGGCCAGAGATACGCTGTGTGTAGCGACAACTCGGTCTGCATGGAGCCGATCTGCTTGCCGTCGCGGAACGCAGTCACAATAACTGTACACTCCACGTTCCCAAACTCCGGCACTTCCAGCAACGTCAATGTCGAGACAGATTTTCCTGCGGCAATCTCAAAAGCATCGGCAATCAAGGTGTTGCCCTTGTTACGGCGAATCTCGATTTTGTAGGTGTCATTCTTGCTGTTGTTCGTGAACTCCGCTTTTACCGACTGTTCCCCGACAATAGCATACAGATGAGCCGGAGCAATAACAGAAAGCTGATTGTCCGCGACGATGGCATTGAGCTGCTTTTGGGCTTCTCTAAGGTCAGAAGCGTCATAAAAGATGATCTCGGTTTCTTTGTTCTGCTTCGCACGCTCGGTGATTCTGGTCTTGATGGTGTCGATTACTGCCAATGTGCTATCTCGGTCATAGATTACCTTTACTGCATCGTCCACACGCGCAACCACGACTTCCGGCATCTGCGTTCCGTTATTGCAGTACACGGCTTTCGTACCGCCGCCCCAAACGAGCAGCCGCCCGGTAACTTTAACATTGTCCAGCACAATTTTTCCATCTGCCGCGCCGCAGCCAATAATGAGGTCGCCGGCTACGGTCATGTTCTGGAGTGTCACTTCGTCGGTGCGGATAAGGACACTGCCTTTGATGTCCTTATCGTAGGTTCCTTTTACGGTGATATAGCTGCTAATGATATTTGCAAAGATCTGCGCAAATTCCGCGCGCGTGATATTGTCCAGCGGGGCAAGGATTTTGCCGCGACTATGGATATAGTCAGCGCCGACCATAGCCCGCACATAGGGCAGTGCCCAATCGGAGATCTTGCCGCGGTCGGAGAATGCGGACAGATCGGTTTTTGCGTAGGTATCGTAGTCCAGCTCCAGTGCACGGGCCACAACGGTCATAGCCTCCTGTCTGCTGATCGGTGCGTCCGGGGCCATTGCAGAAGCAGATCGTCCGTTGTACGTTCCCATCTGAACGGCGAGTGCAACATCCTTGTAATACCATTTGCTCTTGGATACGTCCTTGTACTGCGAAATATCCGTTATCTTGTAGCAACCGAAAGACCGATTGATAATTGCGGCCATTTCTGCACGGGTCATGTCTCCGTTCGGATCAATGACAGTAGCAGATTTGCCATACAAAAGGCCATTATCCACAGCAGCGCTCACGGCTTCGGCATACCATGCGGTACGGTCGTAGTCCCTGAAATCTGTAGCTTTACGGGCAACTGTGTTTGCCGCCGACACACCGACGGCCAGCGACAGGCACGATGCGACGGCGAGGATCATTGCGAGGATTCTTTTTCGTTTCATTTTGAAGTCCTCCTTAATAACGCAAGGGGAAGGCTGAGCCTTCCCCTTTAAATGAATGGATCGTGCTTAGCGATACTCGACGGTGTCCCATGCGATAATGAACAAAACGCTGGCGATAGCGGTGTTCGTGACGGCCTCGGAAACCGGGGTCACGATAGCATCATAGGTAATTGCGACCGTGTTGGCGCTGGTATCACCCACGCCGCTCATGTAGCAGCCTTCAACAGCAGCGTCCAGAAGGGTCTGCTTGCTGGCATTCTTGTTGTCGGTCAGCTTTTTTTCACCGTTGCCGAGCGCGATCTGGAAACCGAACTTGTTGGAATCAACCTTTTCTTTGGCAAGCGTAGCCTTGTCGCCGAATGCCGTCAGATTCCAGCCCTGTGCAGCTTCGATGGAGACGTTTGCAACCTTGACAGCACCGAAAGAGTTGTTGACGATCTTGGCATCGGTGGCAGTGCTGACAGTGCCGTCCGTACCAACGGCGATGGGCAGCACGGTGGGCACGGTGACGGACATCTTCGTAGCTGCGGGATCGCCGCCGATGGAACCGTCTGCGGTGGACGAGAGCGTGACACTGGACGTGCCGGTGCCACCAGATGCGTCAACGGTGTTGGCGGCGGAAGCGCCGATTGCAAGGCTTGCCATCAGGCAGACAGCGAGAACGAGGGAAACGATCTTCTTAAAGTTTTTCATAGTAAATACTCCTTTTTGTTTTGAAAATTAGTTCTTGATGGTGATTGTGATGATGGCCCCGGCTGTGCCGATGATTTCGCCACTGACCGGATCAAGGTTATGAAAATACGCGGTACATTCGTATGTACCAGCGGGGAGAACAACGTCCAGCTTCGCACGTTCAATCTTCGAGCCGACCGGAATAGCCTTGCTCTGGTAGATTTGTTCGCCGGTATCGTTGCAGACGATCTGGACTTCCTGCGGGTAATTGTTGATAGCTTCATTCACGATCATGACATTGCCCTCCGCCGTGCCGTTTTCAAAGTACGGCGCGGTGTTCATGCTGATGTTGATCATGCCTTCGGCCACTTTCTCATTCAGCTTCTCCGCAATTTCTTCCGGGCTGAGATTGTCCCAGCCACCTTCAATCGCAGATTCATCGTAAACGATGCCCGTCTTGGGACCGTTCTTGGATGCAGCAGGCTTGCGGATCATGCGGACGGCGGTGAAAATGCCGACTGTAATTGCAGCCGCAAGGCCGACAACGGCGAGGATGACGAGGGTCCTGGACTTTGCGTCCCGTTTTTCAATTTTGTGCATAACTGTTTTCCTTTCTGTATTGGGACGTGGAGCTGCTCTGCGGCTGGTCACGCGCCCGGTATGATGGATATTGGGTCATGAGGTCAAGCCCCCTTTCTGGCGGGCAGAACCGTCTGCCCATGAAAAAAGCGCCCACCTTCAGGGTGGACGCAGAGAATGAACGCGATATTTCATTGGGAACCTCCTGCTTTTTTATTTCGTCGCTTTTCTGTAAGCGTCGATAACTGCTTCCTTGAGCGCCGTGCGCGCGCCGGACGTGATGGGGTGGAAAACGTCCATGTACAGTGTCTTGCCATTCTTGTTGAATGCTTTCTGCGGCATGAAAATGTTCAGCCCCTGCTTGGATTCTGCCAGCCGGACACCGTGTACCTTGAACATTCCGTCAAAGGTGACGGTCGCGTAGGCTTTGAGCTTCGCGCCCGCGTCAGCAATGTGGTCGATTGTAACTTCCATGTTAGAAAAGTCTATGTTTCAAATTCCTCCTTGTCATGCTTCATAGACGGTATCGCCCTTGACCAGATGTCGTGCGAGTTGCCGCAGGCACAGACCGCGCCCGCGAAGGCCATACAACAGCACGTCCGGGATCTTCTGCAGCACTTCTTTTTCGGCGCTGTCCGTTGGAAGGGCTTGTGCCTCGCAGACGGAATCACAGCACCCACAGGCATCTTCCAAAACCGCCATCAGCTTTTCTTCTGCGCAGCGCAGCGTTTCCAGCGTATCCAGGATCTCCGCTGCGCTTACAGACCTGCTGATCAGGATGATGCATCGCTTGCCAATTTTCAATCCCATCATTGGAAGCATCTCATCCAGCCGATATTCCTCCGCCATCTCCATCGGGGCGGTCAGCCCGATCTCATACATTTCATTGTGCTCGTCCACATTCCCACCTCCTTCTTCTGGGATCAATTTCCCGCAGTGACCCGCAGCCGGGTTCATGCACCAGCACAAGGTCGCCGTTCTCGATCTCTGCCGGGAACATACTGAACTGCGGCTGGATGTACGGGCGCGGATCGTAATTTGTCATGATCAGTTCGTCGTATGTTGCGCCGGCTCTCTGTGAGAGGGGATTGCTGCGCCGAAACGCGAGGATATAAAAATCGCCGTACAGGCTGCGGATGAACGGGCAGTCATTGTACGACACGACGATGTATCCCTTGCATTGCGAGAGAATCCAGTGCAGTTCTTCGTGCTTCTCTTTCGGAAAGTCGACGGCGTATAAACTCTCGGCATCAAAATAGGGCGGATCACAGTAGATCAGGCTGTCCGGTCCGTCGCGCTCTCGGATGATGTCCAGGCAGTCCTTATTTTCTATGACCACATCCTGTAGGCGTTTGGACGCATCGTCAAAAAGGTAAAGGAAATTCGTCAGATTGTTCGGCTTGACCCCGAACGAGCTGGTCGTGCCGCTGAAGCTGCCGCGGCAGACCTTATAATACGCGGCCGCCCGCTGGACATCGAACAGGCAGCTTCGCTCCCGCAGAATTTCCAGAAGTTCTTCCCGTTCCTCGCCGTCAAAGCACTCCATCACAGCGTTTCGTTCGTCTGCAATGCGCTGCTGCAGGAGATCCTTATGTTTCATAAATTCTTTCAGAAGATCAAACTCGGCTCTCGAATGGAACGGGATAAATTTTAATTCCCGCACAAGCTGAACCGTGCATTCCCGCGCACACAAAAAGAGGTTTACAAGATCACAGTTGAAATCATTGTAAATGTCCATGCGGCTGACTTTCGGCTGTATTCCCAAAAGCAATGCACCGCCGCCACCAAAGGGTTCGAGATAGAGCTTCGGGTTTGGCGGAAAGACCTGCCAGATGTAAGGGATCAGCTTTTCCTTGCTGCCGATCCACGGAATGAATGGTCTAGCGATCCCGGCCACCCCCGTCCGAGGGTTCGGTGAAGGTTTCCATTGCCTGCTCTAACCCGCAGATCGCCGCGTCCAGACCGGTGCGCATTTCCTTGAGCTGCCGGATGGTAGAATACAGCTCTGCGGCATTGCTGGCGTAAAAATATCCTTCGCGGCTGCTGGCAATGGGGACGGCCTTGCGGCGCAGTCGGTTGACCTTTTTGCGGAGGTCGCTCTCCCGGAGATTTTTCTGCCGCACAAGGTCGCGGCTGCAAATGAGATGCTCGCGCCCAAAGCAGAAGCGTTTCAGATAATCGCGCAGTTCTTCATCGTTCATAAAAGTCCTTTCCGGGCCGTGTTCCCGGAAAAGAGTGCAAAAAAGAAGGGCGGCTTTCCTCTACCCGGAAAACGGCCCTTCTGCAATTTCATTATTCATTTAGGTGGTTCGAGTGGTTTGCCGCCCGGAATCAGTTCAAAGAGCTTCTGCTCCTGCGGCGGATCGCCGCCCGCCGAGCGCCATCCGGCAAGGAATGCGGCGCGGATGATGTCATAGAGCGCCTGATGCGCTTCGTCCGCCTCGGCTCCCTCCAGAAAAGCGTCCAGCGCCTTTTCAAATTCGTTGCTCATCATGCTCTTTCACCACACAGTTTCAGTATATACTCGTTTCATGTGGTATTTTACCATGATTTTCTCCAAAATACAACATAGTCCGCGTATTTGCGCAGAGTGTATCGACGAATACTATAGGCATCTCTCGTAAAATAGAGGCAGCAGGGAGGTGCGTCATGGATAAGCACTACAAGGATTACATCCAGATCGGGTTGAATATCATGCGGTACCGCAAGGAGCAGGGACTGACACAGGATCAGCTTTCCGAGATGGCAGGCTATTCGCGCAATCATTTGCAGCGCGTCGAAACCGCCGTCTGCAAGCCAACGGTCGGTCTGCTTCTGGATGTGTCGGAGGTTCTCGGCGTTCCGGTGGAACGGCTGATGGAAATACGGAAATAACAAAAGCGTCTGCCAGTTTTGAGCGGCAGGCGCTTTTTACATTCCCATCTGCGGCTCCTGCGTCTGCTCCTGTTTCTGCTCCGGGATCGGTTCGTTCAGCGGGCCGAAGTCCGCGCGGTTGACCATGCCGTAGGGTGTTATTTCCGCACCGTACTGTTTGAGGACATCTTCGGCATAGGCTTCGCAGTTCAGATGCTTGTAAATCAGGTCTGCATCCTTGCCGCCGAGAACAAATTCCAACTCATCCCGCACCAGCGCGTCCTTGTTGCGGATTTTTATCTCGAAGCAATACTGCGACAGCTTTTCAAGCCGGTCGAAGACATCATCCAAGGATTCGCACTTTGTCGCACTGACCACAGCTTTGAATTTTGTAAGCTGTCCGCCTGCCTTCAATTCCTGAAGGGACTGCGCCAGTTCGTTGATCCTTGGAAGGTCTTCCACATCGGTCAGCAGGGTATTCAGCTGCGGCACGATGGCATCGCAGCCGGTGAACTGTGCGTCGAACCATTCCGGTGCGTCGAGTTCCTTCTGCACTTCCAGCAGTCGTGCTTCCGTTGCAGGCAGATCCAGAATTGCTGTCCGCTGCTCGTTCTCGTGGTTCATGAGTGTCAGGCGGATCATATAGGTAATTTCCCGCTGCGACTCATGCTCCGGAAGCGGCTGCAATTCCTCCGTGCGGACAACGTAGCCGTGCGGAGTGAACACGCCTGATTCATCTTCGCGCATCTGCTTGCCGATTTTTGCGTAATCCAAAAGGGCATAGACGCTGTCCGGCAGAGCAGTCAACTCCGGCAGGAAATCATTGTCCGCGCAGAATTTTCCTAATTCTGTGTCTGTATGAACATCTGCAAGCACATGGCAATGATCCACATTGTGGGCCAACATCATCAACTCCTGCACCGTGATGGGGCCGCCGTTCTCCTGCATATGCTTGTTGACCTGCATCTGCAAGAGTCCTTGCAGCGCTGTTTCTTGCCGTTCATCCAATTTGGATAACTGCGCTGTCAAGGAATTGAACTCGAAGATCGACATACTCTCGTCCAGATGGGGTGCAAGATAGTCAAAGCAGTAAAACTCATCCACCTGCCAGTAGACATCACCCGGCGACTTCGTGTGAATCTGCTCGAAAGCGTCCATCATCTCGTACTGGCTGACAGGAAACGTCAGCTCCACGCCGCGTTCATCGCTCGATGCGCTGCTTACCAGATAGACCTCACATACTTTGCGCAAGGGTCTTTCCTCCTGTCTGTTCCTGCTTCTTCTGCATTTCTTCCACGAAGGCTGGATCAGCGCCAGGAACATTCCAGCCGTGCATACTTCCACACACCATGGCTTCCTCCTGCGCCGGTGTCACACCGAGGCGCTGATTCTGCTCGTCTACGATCTGACGGTTCTGTGCGCAGTCCGGCGTGTTCCAGTCGCTTGGATAGTAACCGCTCTCGCCGCGTTTGATACAAATCAGTGCGCCGGTGCTGGGCAGCGTGGAAAAGCAGAGTTCCGGCAGACCTTCTGCATACTTCTGACTGAATCGCTCCTGCTCGGTCTGGATGCTCCAATCCTCGAAATTCCAGAGGTGCGCGTAAAACTCCTGTTTGCCGACCGTAATTTCGTGCTGCTCCACGCCCTCTCCGAACCCATCACTGGCTTGTCCGGCTATATAGTCTTTGAGCTTCGCCAATTCCTCGCCGGTCAATTCACCGGAGACCATACACTCAGCCACGCCCCAGAGCTTTCCGTTTCTTGCTTCTGCTTTGAAATGGAGCGACTGCACCTTTGCGTCAACACCGTCGCTCCGGCTGCTGTAGTATTTCATAAATCCGCGCGGCGTGTCCAGAAACTTTGATTCACGCTCCAATGCACCGTTGACGGTATCCACATAGCCAACTGCATCGCTGTCGGGAAGCGTGAGCTCCTCACTTTCGTAGTCGCCCCAGTCATTTTTTTCATAATAACCGAGCTCCAACGGCATGTAAAGTTTTAATTTCTGCGGCTTTACCACAGAAAAATCATCCTCGCCGGGGACGAGAGAAAGCCCGCGCCCATTATCCCATTTCATTAAAAGCTGACCAGCATCGTCAATGCCCTGCACCGTTCCGGTCATGCCTTTCGGGATTGGCTGCGGATCATTCATCATGGAATCCAGCCGGACTCGTGTGCCCGGTGGAAACTGCTCACGCAGAAGCTTAACCATATAGGGTTTCATAAATGGCATATTATATCCCTCCCATCTGCATTTCCTGCTTTTCTCCCGGCTCTGGCCTTAATTTTTGCGTTTCCTCGTGCTGGCCGTGTTCCATGACGAGTTTTCTGTAATGTGAGATGAAACCGTCCAGAATGGCAGAATGGCTTCTGGCTGCAAAGCAGTAATTATGCATTTCATCCTCCGGAATGTAATGGCTTTCCGCCCAAGCTCGGTTGTCCGGACGGAAGCGTCCATCGCCGCGCCGCTCCTGCACGGTGTTCGCTAAAACGTGTTCCACGCGCTTGTAGCCGTACAGCTCGACGATCTTTTCCACCGTGCCGTCCTTCAGGTGCATCCCATCAAAGTTTTCCCGAATGAGAATATCGATCCCGCCCGCGCAGGCACAATTCTCGCGGAAGCTCTCGCGCCACTTTTCGATCTCGCCGCGCTCCTGTGCGGTTTTGGCGTTGTAAGGATAGAGCGGTACCTTACTTTGCATCACTGTTCTCGCTTTCCGCAGTCAGAATCTCGTTCAGCGCATACAGGCTGCGCCCGGATGCCAGAAAACATTGCAGGATCGAACGGGGGATATCCGTCAGGTCATGTCGGTGGCTTGCCTTTTGAACCAGCACCGCGCCGCTGCCATCCTCTGCGTAACACTCCAGCTTGGCATTTTTCGCAATTCCCGCGCTCTCTCGCGCCCAGTCCGGAACGGCAACAGCAAATTCAGAAAGCACCTCGTCCAGTGTCATCCCTCTGTGTTTTTCCTCTGCCGGACCGCATTCTATGGCGACTGCCTCCAGAAAATCGCACGCCAGCTCATTCAGCGCATCGACAAGCATGAGAAGCTGATAGGTACTCACGCTCTCCGGCATAAGCAGAATGCCGCCGTTCAGCTGCACCATAAAGATGAGTTTTGCATTCTCCATCCCACAGAGTTTGAACATTCCATCCGGAACAACGGCATTGCCGTTTCGTTTGATAACCTTAAATTCCATATAAACCTCCTTTACATTCCGCCCATCTGTATTTCCTCAGATGGGGCTAAATTATAATCTTCTTCGCTGCACGGATTTTCCTCGCCATAAAAATCGAACACGATATCATCCACTGCCTTGCAGATCGCCGGGTCCTGCGTGATTGTACGGAACCGGAAACCAGTTGTTGCGTCATGCGGCAGTTCTTCGCGGATGCAGTCCAGATATGCTGTGGCATCTGTAAACTGCTGCGTATCGCCGTTGATGAAATGCACCCGGCCGACCAGTGGCTGATAGGCGTGGTTGATCTTCTGCTCGTTCAAATCGTAGCACGATAAATATGCTTGATAATCTCCTTGCACGGGATTGCAGCGCAGGCAGTATTCGTAATGCTCCGTTTCTACGACGTAGCCGTAATTCTGCGCCCAGCCGCCCGGTATTTTGCCGCCGTTTTCATAGCAGAAGCGCCGCATGGAGGAAAGGTCTTTCAGAACCGTTTCCCGCAGCTTGTCCACGACCTGCTGGAGTTCCGCTTTGAACTCCGGCGTGTTAAGGCTCTCTGCGCCGCGCGGATGCCATGTGTGCCAAAATTCCTTTCCGCTTCCTCCGAAATCCATGCGGACGTGACCAATGCCCCCCATCAGCGCGTCCTGTTCCGGTGTCTGGGCAAAGAAAACGCCCGCTTCCTCCGGCTGCGCTGGCCGGACACGGAATGCGGGCGGATCAGTAGATATCTTCGTCATCGTCGTTCTCCGGCGCATACAGCGCCAGCCTTGCGGCATCTGCCAGATGTGCGCAGATGGCAAGAACACCGGTCACGCCAATGATCACGCCAAGTGTAATTACAATTGCTTTTCTCATTTCAATCCTCCATTCTATAATGTCATTTCTTGTGTCTGCTTTTGGTCGTGCAGCTCATCCAGAAGCTCCTGCGGCAAGCCCTCCTTGCGCACAACGAATCCACGGCTGCACGCTGCGCCGCCATGCGCATCCTGAAATTCGGTCCCGACGGCTTCATAATTGATGTACCCAATCAGCTTTTCCGGGACAAGGAACGCGCCGCAGCCAACCAGATACTTTCCAATGGACTGCGCACTGCCGCATCCTGGCAGAATGACGTAATCGTCCAGCCGCTCTGTCAACTGCAAAATGTCCTTTGTGCCAGAGACGCTGTTTGCATCCAGCATCCCAGCGAATTTGTCACAGTCGACCTCCGACATATGCTCTAGCCGGTCGGCAAGCTGATCGATGCGCTCGACTTCGCCCTCTGCGGCAAGATCTACGCCGCTCAGATACAGCCCTAAATTCATGACCTCGCTTGCCGCGCCCTGAATGGTGACCGTTTTGGACATAGATTTCAAGCTTTCCATCGTTGCAGCCACGTCCGCTTTTTCTGCCGGTGTCGTTGCAGGAAAGGAGAGAAGTACCTGCTTCCCGTTTTCACCCTGCCTTAAAAACAGCGTCACCATGTCATGCCCTCCATTTTTGTTTCCTGTTCCTGCTGATACTTCTCTGCCGGGTCATCCCGCATCAGCTCGTCCAGCGTCAATGTGCCGTGGTAGGAAACGTAGCCACGATCCACAAATACACCGTCATCTTGAAGTATTCGCTTGACACCGTAGTCGCCGTAGTTATAGAAATCTTCAAGATTCTCGTCATATTCGTAATGACCGGACTGTTGTATCATGTATTTTCCAAGTTCCTCCGGCGTGTGGACATTTGGTGCGAAATCAAATTGATCGAGGTTTTCTGCCAGCTGGCGGATATTTGCTGCGCACGCCGGTTTCGCCATCTGGCAGACCGCGCCGAGCTTCTCGAGATCCTGTTCCTTGAAATTTGAACACGCATGGCATAGCCGGTTCAGTTCAAAGAGCGATTCGCGTTCAAAATCCAATGCGCAGTCGACCTCGTCCGGGAATCGGCTATCTGTGACCAGCATCTGCATTTCGCCGCAGGAGGCGATCCCGACGCGAAGCATCGCGCGTTCCAGCTTCATCCGGCTTGCCGGGAGCTGTACCCACTCCTGTTTCTTTGGATCATCTTCACCTGTGGCTCGGAGCTTCAGCTCTAGGATACAGCTTTCTGGCATCCAGATCGGAGGCAGATGCTTGCGGTCATACGCCTGCTCCAGCTTGATGCCGTTGTCATACACAACACCGTATCTCGTTACATAGCCGGGCTGGCCGGAGATCAGCGCCAAAGCCGTCTCCTTTCCATCCAGATTTTCCAGTTCTTCCGAATCACAGGCACCGTGGACGGTCAGATAGTGCCGTTTCCCGACCAGCTCCAAATCATTAAAATCTGAAACGACCGTCACATCTCTGGCGCAGAAAGAAAGATCGATCAGCTCGTCCGCTGCGGATAATCCGAATCGCTCCACCGCTGCATTAAATTGCAGCAGTTCATATCGGTCGAAGCTCTCCAACTGCTTTCCGAGCCAATCCAGCTCATCCACATTTGCCATCGTGTTTGTCATTCTGAGCAGAGCAGGGCAGTTTGGTGCGCAAACGTCAACCACTAGGCAGTCCTGCACTCTGGCATCGCCGATCTGATTTTTTTCCAGCGCCAGAATTGCCTGTTCATATTGATCTTCCGGAATTGGGAACGTGATCGTGACCGGCGCAAAATGTGCGCTGATCCTGTTTTTCAGCGTTGCTTCAAACACGTTTTTCACCTCGGTTTTCAATTTTTTGCATATCCGTGAAGGTACACTCGCCATTGCTGCGCCAGCAAATCAGAGCCAGGCGCATATACGGGCACTGACCCTCGTGCGGATACCAGCTGCACTGGATAGTCGGCGGTGGGTCCGGACGAGACCGCAGCGGCGGCGCGTGGAAACGTGGCCGCCAATATTCTTCTTGACTGTGTTTCATAAATTCCTCCCTAAACGCAGAAAAGCCGGGACTTCTGAAAAGAAATCCCGGCTTCCTGCAAATATTACATTGTCTGTTCCATTGTGTGGTGCTGCTCCTGTTCCTCCTGCGGCAGAAGCACTTCAATCTGCTCCTGTACACTGCGGAGCTTCTTTTCTTCGGCATACGAGAGCGTCGCGTCATCCTCCAGCGCAAACGCACACGCGTTCCGGATCACAGCAAGCTGCTCGTCTGAAAAAAGGCGCTGGCTCCCCACCAGACCGGCGCGGACAGCGAAGTCCTGCTTTGCCGCTTCGTAGTTTTCCATGAAATAATGCCCAGCGTGGACGCCCTGCCGGTCAAAGTCCCATTCCCACGTCACGAACCGAGCGCCCTTTTTGCCGAGCTGCCCAGCCAGCACCGCGTCACCAAAATCCGCAAGTACCTTGTAGGTATCTTCAAGGCCAACAGCTTTCAGCGCAGGCGCGCGTTCAAAGATCCGCATATACTCCTTGACCTGTCCAGCCGCCTGTATTACCGTCCGAAGCTGCCGATCCACTTCCGCCCCTGTGATATCCGCTGGTCGGAAACGGACGATACCGTCTCTGTCAACCGAGCAGAGCGGCTGCTTGTTCCATCTGACGTGGACCAGACCGTCTTCCAGCAGCCTTGCGTCCAACTCCCTGTGCAGGAGCTTCTGTTCTACCTCTTGCAGGAATCGTTCCTTCTGCGATGTGTTTTCTTCGCTCATACAATACACCTCCATTCTTAGCGCTTTTTGAACGCAAAAAGGGCGCTGGTCATTGGTTCGTGAAAACCAACAATCCAGCGTCCATAATTTTGTGAAAGATTTTTCCCCGATTTTTCTGAAAACCAGCCGCCGCAGCCCTCTGAAAAAGGGCGCTGTCACTGAAATTCCGCTTGAATATGGAAAAACAGAGGTTCAAATCCCGTTTGAACCTCTGCAAGCTGCGATTTCATCTGTAAGCGTCAAATAGTCCTGAACCTTTCCTTGCGTGGTAAGATGG
>ENA-UONZ01002143-UONZ01002143.1-human-gut-metagenome-genome-assembly--contig:-C93old-NODE-2143-length-16656-cov-14.552075_pt1 | contig 16656 bp, 15 predicted proteins | sample MGYA00242468_ERZ724015 | MGnify/ENA metagenome assembly ERZ724015
CAGCGTGTCGAAAAGACTTTTTCGACACGCTGAAGGCCGCTGCTCACGCAGCGGCCTTCAGTTGATCGTTTGAAATTGCTTATGGTCTTCCCTTACTTGGCGGCGTCGGCCAGCTTAGCCTCTTCCTCCGCATCCACGGTGACCATATGATCCAGCATACGCACCACCTGGCAGCTGTAGCCCCACTCATTGTCGTACCAGGCAATGAGCTTCACGAAGTCGTGATCCAACATCAGGCCGGCGCTCTCGTCGAAGATGCAGGGGCAGGGGTTGCCGATGAGGTCGGTGGACACCAGCTGATCCTTGGTGTAGCCGATGATGCCCTTCATGTTGGTCTCGCTGGCGTGGCGGATCTCATAGCATATCTCGGCATAACTGGTAGGGCGGGAGAGCTTGGCGGTCAGATCCACCACAGACACGTCGGCGGTGGGCACCCGGAAGGACATACCCGTCATCTTCCCCTTCAGGGAGGGGATGACCCGGCCCACAGCCTTGGCCGCGCCGGTGGAGGAGGGAATGATGTTGTTGAGGATGGATCGGCCGGTGCGCCAGTCGCTGCCGCCCCGGGAGTCCACGGCCTTCTGCTTGGCGGTGGAGGCGTGGATGGTGGACATGAGGCTCTGCTCAATGCCGAACACCTCATGGATCACATAGGCCAGGGGCGCCAGGCAGTTGGTGGTGCAGCTGGCGTTGGAAACGACCTTCATGTCAGGCCGATAGAGCTTGCTGTTGATGCCGTATACAAAGGTGGGGGTCACCTCGTCCTTGGCCGGAGCCGTAAGGATCACGCGCTTGGCGCCGCCCTTGAAGTGGCGGGAGGCCTTCTCGGTGGTATTGTTGGCGCCGGTGCACTCGATGATGTATTCCGCCCCGCACTGGCTCCAGGGGATCATGGCGGCGTCGTTCTCGCTGAACACCCGGATCTTGTGGCCATTCACCACCAGATTGCCGTCCAGATTTTCCACCGTACCGTCAAAATTGCGGAACACGGAGTCGTACTTCAGCAGGTACACCATGTAGTCGATATCTGCCTTGCGCAGGTTGATGCCGCACACGTCGAACTTCTCGGGATTCTGCATCAGAATCCGCAGGATCACGCGGCCGATCCGGCCATAGCCGTTGATACCAATTTTAATCCCCATAACACCTAAAACCTTTCTTTTACCTCAGAACTTTGCCCCGCCCAGGGCCGAATTTTTTCTGACTCCATTATATCATGACAGCGGCGTTTGTCTTGTGCAATTTCCAAAAATCATTGACGAAAAAAATCCGGATACTGTGACTCTTTTATTCCAAATGCACAAAAAAATTAAAAATCATACCCAAACATTCCATACATTTCAAATGAGTAACTCCATTTTCCCCTTGATTTTCTCCCGCCCCACGGCACGACTTGTAACCTGTCATTGCGAATCCGTTTCGCTCCCCACATCGGCCCGCACCCGCCACACCGCCGCTCCCAAAAAGAGCAAAAATCCGCCCCGCACATCGTGCGGGACGGATCATTCTCGTCAGGCGTTTATACCAGGCATTTTCACCGGACCGTTCGGTTGAAGGTCACGCTGTTTTTTTGCATGTGCACATCCAGCGTCACCCGGTCGCCCCGGATATAGCTGCACGTGTATTCATAAATGCACCCATCCTCCGTCCGGGTGCAGCGCTGGTGGTAGAAGGCGCAGCTGCCCTGTGGCACATGCAGGAAGTTGGCCCTCACCTCGTCCAGCACCACGGCCTCATATGTATCCTCCGCCGCGGCCGGGATGATGCCCACATGGTACAGGAGGCTGTAAAAGCTGTGGGTCTGCACCAATTCCCTGGTGAGGTTGGGGTAAATGTACTGGGGGTAGTAGCTGGTCTCCAGGATCAGCGGCTCCCCGTCCACATTGCGCACCCGGGTAAAGCAGTAGACCTTTGTACCCTCCTGCAGCTGCATTTTCCGGCTCACCTCCGCCGGCGGTATCTCCACAGCGAAGTCCACAATGGTGGAGGAGGGCACCTTGCCCATGGAGGATATCTCCGTGGTGAAGGAGTAGCGCACCCGCTTGCCCCGGGCGTTGGGATCGGCCACGAAGGTTCCCTTGCCGCGCTTGCGGACCACCAGGCCCTCCTCCTCCAGCTCGCCGATGGCCTGGCGCACCGTGTTTCTGCTGATATCCATGGCCCGGCACAGCTCCGCCTCCGAGGGGAGCAGATCGCCCACGCTCAGCGCCCCCGATGAAATATTCTGTTTGATGATGCCCACCAGCTGGCTGTAGAGGGAAATGTCGCTGTCCATGCGCAGCCGGTAGGTAAGAATGGAGTGGTTTTGCATATGGTTCCTTTCCCGCCCTCAATGAGGATGTGCTTAAGAGACTGTCAATCAAGTGGTAAGATCTGCGATAACGATAACGGTAAGGAAGGGAGTGTGAGAGAAACCCAAGAAGGGTGTCCCTCACCATTGAAATCATTAGTTTTTGAAACTTTTTCAAAGTTTCAAAAACTAATGCAGCGGGGCGACAAGACCTTTTCGCCCCGCTTTGCAAAGAGGACGGCCTTGCCGCCCTCTTTGCAAGTTAAAAAGCCTTGCAACGTTGGTGTCCGCGGGCAGCGCATTCCGGTCGTTTTCCCGCCGCCGCGTCCGCGCCGAGGGTCTTACTTGTGATCCACCGCGTACATGTGCTCAATGAGGCACAGCAGCTTATCGGAGTAGCCCATCTCGTTGTCGTACCAGCTGACCACCTTTACAAAGGTATCCGTCAGCGCGATGCCGGCCTTGGCGTCGAAAATAGAGGTGCGGGGATCGCCCAAAAAGTCGGAGGACACCACAGACTCATCCGTGTAGCCCAGAACGCCCTTCAGCTCTCCCTCGGAGGCCTTCTTCATGGCCTGGCAGATCTCCTCATAGGTGGCGGCCTTCTTCAGGTTCACCGTCAGGTCCACCACGGACACATCCAGCGTGGGCACGCGCATGCTCATACCGGTGAGCTTGCCGGCCAGCTCCGGGATCACCTTGCCCACAGCCTTGGCCGCGCCGGTGGAAGAGGGGATGATGTTGCCGGAGGCCGCCCGGCCGCCCCGCCAGTCCTTCAGGGACACGCCATCCACCGTCTTCTGGGTGGCGGTGGTGGAGTGCACAGTGGTCATCAGACCGTCGGCGATGCCAAAGCTGTCGTTGAGCACCTTGGCGATAGGTGCCAGACAGTTGGTGGTGCAGCTGGCGTTGGAGACGAACTGCATGTCGGAGGTATATTTATCCAGATTCACACCCGCCACGAACATGGGCGTGTCGTCCTTAGAGGGTGCGGACATGACCACGTGCTTGGCGCCGGCGTCAATGTGGCCCTGAGCCTTTTCCTTGGTGAGGAACAGGCCGGTAGACTCGATAACATACTCGGCCCCCAGCTCCTTCCAGGGCAGGTTGTGGGGGTCACGCTCAGCGCTGACGGGGATACGCTTGCCGTTAATGATGATGGCGTTCTCCTCCGCCTTCACCTCGCCGTCAAACTTGCCGTGCATGGTGTCGTACTTCAGCATATAGGCCAGATAGTCGGCCGGGCACAGATCGTTGATCCCCACCACCTCGATCTCCGGATGGTGGATGGCCCTGCGAACCACCATGCGCCCAATGCGGCCAAATCCATTGATGCCAATTTTAATACTCATTATAGAAGCTCTCCTTTCGGCTGGAACATATCAAACATATGGTACATTCTGTATTATATCCATTCTGGCAGAAGAATGCAATCTGTATTTTTCATAAAATGCCCCTGTGGGACCAAAATTATTTTTTCAGCTTTTTAACATTTCTTTCTATGGTTCTTGTATTTTCGACCATCTCCTGCTATAGTGTAAAGTATAATAGCGTGTCGAAAAAGTCTTTTCGCCCTGCTGCCTAAGTTTTTGAAACTCTAAAAAAGAGTTTCAAAAACTATTGATTTCAATGGCGAGAGACACCCTTCTTGGGTTTCCCTCACACACCCTTCCTTACCATTATCGAAAATCCTATCACTTTATCGACAGTCTCAGTGTAATATCTTACGTTTTCCGCCAGTAGGGGATGGGATATTTTTTCTTTATCTTGAAACACTATGGGTGAAAGGAGGTCCGGCATGGACTACACACCCCAGGAGATACAGCTCCTGACCCAGGTGCTGCCCAATGTGGCAGCGCAGCTGCGCGGCGCTCTGGCCAACATGCACGCCGCTTTGTCCGCCGGAGACAGTCCGGATGCCTGCATTCTGCGCCAGAGCTATTACCGCCTGCTGCGCACCGTCACCAATCTCACCGATGCCGTGATGCTGACGGAGGATGCCCCTCTGCCGAAGCAGGACACGGATCTGCCTGCATTTTTTGACGATTTGTGCCGCCAGGCCCAGAGTCTTCTGGAGAGCCGGGGCCTGACCCTTCAAACGGATCTGCCGTCCTGGCATTTGGTGGCGGGCATCCACCGGGGCTATACCGCCCGACTGTTCTGGAACCTCCTGTCCAACGCCGCCAAATTCACCCCCGCCGGGGACGAGATCCGGGTGTGCCTCACCCGCCGCGGCGACCGGGTGCTGCTGCAGGTGGCGGATACCGGCTGCGGCATCCCGCCCCAACTGCAGAGCACCGTGTATGACCGCATTTTTCACACCGAGCGCATGGATCCCCTCCCCCACGGCCTGGGCCTGGGGCTGGGCCTGTGCCGCTGCTTCGCCCAGCGGCAAGGTGGCAGCCTGCTGCTGCACTCGGCTGTGGGGCAGGGCACCACCGTCACCGTCTCCCTGCCGGCGGAGCGCTGCGCCGCCTCGGCAGTGCAGGATGTTCCCTTTCACTATGCCGGCGGCTTCCAGCCGGTGATGATGGAGCTGGCAGACGCGCTGCCCTATGAGAGCTTTATGGAAAAACACCTGAATTGAGTTTGCTGCGGGATTTTGCTATGGATCAGAAAAAGGTTTTAGTTGCTATGTCCGGCGGGGTAGACAGCTCCGCCGCCGCCCTGCTGCTCCGGCAGCAGGGCTATCAGTGCGACGGTGCCATGCTGCGCCTGTACAGCGGCGAGGTGGAGGGCACCTGCTGCTCCGCCGATGACGCCGCCGACGCCCGGAGCGTGGCCTACGGCCTAGGTATGAAGTTCTACGTCTTCAACGAGACGGAGCGTTTCGCCCGGGATGTGATGGATCACTTCGTGGCCGAATACTGCGCCGGCCACACCCCCAACCCCTGCATTGACTGCAATCGCTGCCTGAAATTCGGCGCGCTTCTGGAGCGGGCATTGCTGCTGGGCTATGACTATCTGGCCACGGGGCACTATGCCCGGGTGGGGTTTGACGCACAAACCCAAAAATACTGCCTCCTCCGGGGCCGGGATCGGAGCAAGGATCAGAGCTACGTTCTCTACCAGCTTACCCAGCACCAGCTGGCCCATCTGCTGCTGCCCGTGGGCGAATATGACAAGCTCTCCATCCGCCGGAGCGCCCGTCAGGCGGGCCTCATCAACGCCGACAAGTCCGACAGTCAGGACATCTGCTTCGTTCCCGACGGAAACTATGTCCGCTTCCTGCAGGAGTACGGCGGCGTAGCCCTGACCCCCGGCGATTTTGTGGACGGCTCCGGCCGGGTGCTGGGCCGGCACAAGGGTCTGCCCTGCTACACCACCGGCCAGCGCAAGGGCCTGGGCGTTTCCGCCGGGAAGCATGTGTACGTCCTGCGGAAAAATGCCGCCGACAACACCATCCTTCTGGGGGATAACGAGGATCTGTTTACCTCCGTCCTTACCGCTGGCCGGGTGAACTGGATCAGCGGCGAGACCCCCGCCGCCCCCCTTCGCGTCACTGCCAAGACCCGCTACAGCCAGACGGAGGCGGCTGCCGCCGTCTATCCCCTGCCGGATGGCCGCATCCGGGTAGAGTTTGATGCGCCCCAGCGGGCCATTACCGCCGGCCAGGCGGTGGTGCTCTATGACGGGGAGCAGGTTTTAGGCGGCGGCACCATCGAATAGCAACACCATGAATTAGTAAAGGCAGACCGGCCCAGGCCGGTCTGCCTTATTTCACCGCTGGCTCTCCCGCCACTCGTCCACATAGATCATGTCGTCCACGTCCCGCTGTTCTTTTTCCTCCATGGTACCTCCCTCCTGTTCCGCATGAGATATACCCCAGCGTCTCAAAAAGTATTTTCGCCCCGCTGACTAAGTTTTTGAAACTTTGAAAAGGTTTCAAAACTATTGATTTCAATGGCGAGGGACACCCTTCTTGGGTTTCCCTCACACACCCTTCCTTACCGTTGTCTCGATCTTACCATTTTATCGACAGTCTCTACCTGTCAGTCTATGTGCCATGCCCCGGAAAAATTCCTTGCGGCATCAACTTTTTCATGCTATGATATTCTGGAAAGGTTGTGTCGCTATGTCTCCCTCCCGCAAGCATACCGTGGCCGTGATCACCGCCTGCATCGCCTTCGTGATCTTCGGCTTCAGCTTCATGTTCTCCAGCATCGCCCTGTCCATCGCACCCACCACGGTGCTGCTGTGCTTCCGGTTCACGGCTGCAGTGCTCACCCTGTCTGTGGCGGTGGGCGTCAACGCCTTGGTGGGCCGCATACGGGGCCGGGCGTGGTTCTCCTTCTCCCTCCGGGGCAAGCCCCTGGGCGGCCTGCTGCTACTGGGCCTGGTGCAGCCGGTTTTGTATCTGGTGTTCGAGAACAGCAGCATCCGCTACACCTCCTCCGCCGTCACCGGCACGGTGCTGGCGGTGGTGCCGGTGATCTGCATCCTGGCGGATGTGTTCATCAGCCACGAATCCGTCACCAAATTGCAGATCCTGTGCGCCGTGGCCTGCGTGGGCGGTGTGGCCCTGGTGGAGACCGGCGGCGAGGCCCGCATCAGCCTCCTGGGCTTCGTGTGCCTGCTGATGACCATGGTGTGCGATGTGGGGTACTATGTGCTCAGCCGCCGGGCCTCCCGGCAGTTCAGCCCCCTGGAGGTCACCTTTGTCATGTTCCTCATGGGCATGGTGATCTTCGTCCCGGCGGCGCTGATCCAGGGCCGGGGCCGGATAGCGGAGCTGTTCCTCCCGGCCCTGCAGTCCGCCCCCTTCTGGGGCAGTGTGTTCTTTCTGGGCGCTGTGTCCTCCGTGGGGGCCTACGGCCTGCTGAACTATGCCAACGCCACCCTCACCAATTCCGAGGCGTCCCTCATCGGCAACATCGGCACGGTGGTGTCGGTGCTGGCAGGCGTACTGCTGCTGAAGGATCCTTTCACCCCCCTGCAGGCGGCAGGCGTGGTGATCATCCTGATCTTTGTAACCCTGGCCAACCTGCCCAAAAAGCAGAAATAACTTCAAAAAGGGAGAAACCCCAGTGGTTTCTCCCTTTTTTTACAGCCGATTCCTATAAACAATAAGGAACCACCCCCTGCCCGACCGTATAATAAGTGAAAGCCTTCCCCCATGAGTCTTTCCCCCAAAGGAGGAACCCCCTATGGATGCCGCTGCAAACAGCTACCGCCGTTTTCTGAGCGGCGATGACAGTGCCTTTGAGGAGATCATGCAGGAGCTGTTCTGCGGACTTGTTTTCTTCATCAACGGCTTTGCGCATGACCCTCACACCGCGGAGGATATCGCCATCGATGCCTTTTCCGACCTGGTGGTGCACCGGCACCGGTACAACTTCCGGGTAAGCCTGAAAACCTATCTCTACATGGTGGGCCGTAGCCGTGCCCTGGACCATCTCCGCCGCCGCAAGGTTCTCCGCTTCACGGAGCTTTCCGAGGCCCGCCACCTGTCCGACGACTCCGCCGCCCTGGAGGAGCTGGTCCTGGCCGATGACCGCAAGCGCCGGGTAAACACCGCCCTGGAGCGCCTGCCGGAGGAGATGGCTGCGGCGGTCCGGCTGGTCTACTTTGAGGAGATGACCTATGCCGAGGCCGCCAAGGTCATGGGCAAGAAGAGCAAGCAGGTGGATAACCTGCTGCAGCGCGCCAAAAAGGAGCTGCACCGCATTTTGGGGGAGGAGTGGATGCTGTCATGAGAACCCTGCACGAATGTCAGGCGGAGGTCTTCCGCCGCAGTGAAGAACGGATCCGTGCCCATCGGCGGGCGGCCCGCGCCCTCCTGGTCTGCCTGCCGCTGATCCTGTGCATCACGGCCTTCAGCCTGTTTGTGCTGTCCGATCCGGCAGCCCTCCCCGGCGAACCCGGCCCGAAAAATGACTCCGCGGCCCCTCCCCCCGCCGTCTGCCGCATCGATATCAGCGAGGCAGACCAGATCACATCTGTCACCGACCAGGCGCGCATCCGCGCCATTACCAACGCGCTCACGGAGCTGAACGTCTCTCCTGACGCCCCATCCGGCGGCAGCGACATCCCCGAGGCGTCAGGGGGCTGCACCATCGTTCTGGTTTCCGAGGACAGCTCCCAGACGGCGTACCTTTTGACCCGGCAGTCTCTGACCAACAGGGACACCGGCCACACCGTAAATCTGACGCAGACGCAGGCGGCGGAGCTGACGGCTTTGCTGGGCCTGGATGCTTCGTAAAAAAGGAGGCTTCCCATGAAAAAGAAGACCTGGCTCTATATCGCGGCGGGTGCGCTGCTGCTGGCCATCCTCTTCGCCCCCATCCCCATCGGGCCCTATAAGGACGGGGGTACCCGGGAATATTCGGCCCTGACCTACAAGGCGGTCAAGTGGCAGAGGGACACCGGTTCCGATGTTTACAAGGCCACCAAGGTCTACTGGCTGCCGAATAATTTCAAATCTCTGGACGAGCTGTGGGCCGGGGAGGAATCCTATGTGCCTCACCGCTTCACAGCCACCGTTCTGGAGCAGGCCCTGTCGCAGCTGGGTCTCACCCGCCGGGAAGCCAACGAATTCATCGTCTACTGGCTGCCTCTCATGGAGCAGAACCCCTACAACGTCATTTCCTTCCAGACGGATGCCTACACCCAGGCGGCGCAGCTATATATCGATCCCGCACCGGATGCCCTCCTCCGGGTGTTCATGGCCTGGCGGGCCTCGGATTTCTTTGTCTCTCTCCCCACCCAGGAGCTGACCGCACCAGTGCGCACAGACTTCACCGTGGTGGAATGGGGCGGCACGAAAATCTCCTGACACACGCATAAGCTCGGTGTAATGTGAAATCGGCACAGCTGCTTGGCTGTGCCGATTTTTTCGGGTCTTATACTGATTTATGCCCGCCTGAGGATATGCCCGGCCTTCACGCCAGTGTATTTGCCCTTTTCCACGGCCACCGCGCCGTCCACCAGCACATAGTCCATGCCCGCCGCCAGGCAGCAAGGGTTTTCATAGGTGCCGGGCTGGTGCAGCTTTTCCAGGGCGAACACATTGATGTCCGCGTCCATGCCCGCCGCCAGCACGCCCTTGCCGGAAAGGCACAGCACCTGAGCCGGCTTCTGGGTCATCTTGTGCACCGCCTGCTCCACCGTCAGCACGCCCCGCTCCTTCACAAAGTGCTCCAGCAGATGCACGAACGTGCCGTACACCCGGGGATGGAGCATCCCGTCCGTGGGATAGGTAGAGTCGGAGATGACGTTCGAAAGAGGGCTTTGCAGGATGGTCACAATGTCCTCCTCCGTGGCCATGAAGTCCACCATGGTGATCTCGCAGTGCTCCCGCACCAGCAGATCGCAGCAGCAATCCAGGGGATTCTGTCCCCACAGGGCGGCGATCTCCGCGATGCTCTTGCCCTGATAGGGGTGATCCTCCGGGCAGTGGAGGCTTGTCAGGCGGATGCCGTCCCATCCCGCCAGCTTGGCGATGTCGTCAAAGCCGTCGCCCCGGCGGATGCGCTCTGCCAGCTCCCGGCGGGCATCCTTGTCCCGGAGCCGCTGCACCACCGCCTCCATGCCGCCGGTAAGGAAGTCCGGGGGCAGGATGTGGATGAGCTGGGTGGAACCGGCAGTGTACGGATACACGTCGCACCCCACGTCCAGCCCCTCCTGCCGTGCCTGCTCCAGCATGGAAAGAGCCTGGGGAATTTTCGTCCCCCAGTTGTCCCGGCCCATGGCCTTCAGATGGCTGATGTGCACCGGGATGCGCAGGACCCGGGCCACGGTGAGCATCTCCTCCAGGGCCTCCAGCACGTCGCCGCCCTCCTGGCGCATGTGCACCGTTACGGGGATGTTCTGCCCGGTCAGAGGCTCCAAAGCCCGGATCAGCTCCTGCGTGGTATAAAAGCACTCCGGTGCGTACCCCAGGCCCAGAGAGACGCCCAGCGCCCCGTCGACCAGGGCCTGCTCCATGGCCCTGTGGATGGCCTTATAGTGCTTGTCCTCCAGATGCTCCAGGGCGTAGCCCGCCGCGCTGGCCCGCAGCACCCCTGCGCCCACCAGCATCCCCGTGTGCAGCGGGGCCTCCGGCTGTCCGGCAAAGTAGGCCGCCAGCGTGTCCGTGGACACGGCGTTTGGCATCTCCCCGCAGATGGGCTGCAAATAGGCGGCAATCTCCGCCCGTCTGGCCCGGCGCATGGGCGCGGCGGACAGGCCGCAGTTGCCGTTTACGATGGTGGTCAGCCCCTGGCGCAGCTCCAGCTGGCCGAAACCAGGCCGGTAAGCCGCCAGGTCGGCGTGGCGGTGAATGTCGATGAACCCCGGGGTCACCAATTTCCCCTGGGCGCTGATGACCCGCCGGGCGTGAGTCCCGGGCAGGTCGCCCACCTCCACGATTTTCCCGTTCTCCACCGCCACGTCGGCGGCATAGGGCGCCTTTCCGGTGCCGTCCACCACGGTGCCGCCCCGAATCAACAAATCGATCATTTCTCTTTGCCTCTTTTCCTCAGATTGCTTTTGGCAGGGGCAGCGTCACGGTGAATCTCGTCACGCCGTCCTCACTGGTACAGCCGATGCTGCCGCCGTGATTCTTTACAATATTCTGCGCAATGGCCAGCCCCAGGCCGAACCCCTCTCCGCCGGCGCGGGATTCATCCGCCCGATAAAACCGGTCGAACAGGTGCGTGATCTTCTCCGCCGGGATGGTCTCGCCCCGGTTTTCCACCTGCAGCAGGGCGTTTCGTCCCTCCCGCCGCAGCAGCAGGCGGATGGATGTCCCCGCCGCCGCGTACTTCACGGCGTTGTCCAGCAGAATGTCCGCCAAGCGGCGCAGCTGCACGGCCACACCCTGTGTTTCCAGCCCCGGCTGGATGTCATAGCTCAGCTCTCGGCCACTTTCAAAGGCCACCGGTTCAAAGGCCAGTACGCTCTCCAGCACCGTGTCCGACAGATCCACGGCGCTTTGCACCTGATTCGTCCCGTTCTCCGTCCTGGCCAGGGTCAGCATATCCTCCACCAGCCCCTTCATCCGCAGGGATTCGGCGTGGATCCCCTCCACATACCGTCGGGTCTTCTCCGGATCTCTCTCCTCCGCCGCCAGCTCCGAGGAGGACAGGATCACCGTCAGCGGCGTTTTCAGCTCGTGGGACGCATCGGAGATAAACTGCTTCTGCTCCTGCCAGGCCCGCCGCACCGGCCGCACCGCGAAGCCTGCCAACCAGTAGCTCAGCCCCGTCAGGATCACCAGCGCCGCCAGTGCGATCAGGACGCTGCGCAGCAGCAGGCTGCGCACGGTGGCCTGCTCCACAGAGCAGTCCGTGAAGGCAATGCGCACCGATAAGGCCCCCACCCGGCGCAGATACCGCAGCGAGTAGTCCTTCAGCACGCCGCTGTCGCTATCCTGCTCCAGGGCCGTCTGGACGATCTCCGTCACCAGCTCCTGATTTTCCAGGTTGTAGTAGCTGCTGCCGGAGAGGCGGAGAGTTCCGCCGGAATATACCTCCGCCACAAAGCAGGGCAGACCGCTGCTGCCGGGCAGCTCACTTCTATCCAGTTTTCCCTCCAGGGCCGCGTACAGCCGCGCCTCGCTGCCCTGGCTCATCTGGCTTCTGGTGGACAGGGTCAGCACCACCAGCGCGCATATCAGCACCGCCGCCACCGTCACCACACTGATGCCCACGATCTTCAGCCGTAATTTTCGTATCATTCCGTCTCCTCCAGGCAGTAGCCCACCAGGCGCACCGTGCGGATCCGCATGCGGGAGTGTACCAGCTCCAGCTTGCGCCGCAGGAAGGAGATATACACCTCCACATTGTTGTCCTCCGCATTGGAGTCGTAGCCCCATGCCTTGAGCAGCAGCTGCTCCTTGGACAGGATCTGCCCGCCGTTGCGCATGAGCATCTCCAGCAGGTCAAACTCCTTGCGGCTGAGCCGGGCGCTGCGCTCCCCGCAGCTTACCTGAAAGGTCCCCGGCTGCAGAACCAGGTCGCCCCAGCGAATGGAGTCGTCCGCTCCGCTCTCCCCATTGTGCCGCCGCAGCAGGCGGCGTGCACAGGCCAGCAGCTCCGGCGTCTGGAAGGGCTTTGTCAGGTAGTAATCCGCTCCCTGATCCAGCCCCCGCACCCGGTCGCTCAGCTCGCCCCGGGCGGTGAGCATCAGCACCGGCAGATCGCTGCCGCTTGCCCGCAGCCGCTCCAGCACGGCGAAGCCGTCCAGCCCCGGCAGCATCACGTCCAGCACCAGCAGGTCGTAGATCCCCGACAGGGCATTGTCCAGCCCGGAAACGCCGTCATAGCTCACATCCACCGTGTACCCCTCCCGGCGCAGCAGCTCCTGCAAATTCTGCGCCAGCCGTTTTTCGTCCTCCACCACAAGGATCCGCATGTTCTCCGCCTCCCGGTCGTTTTTTCTGTTATTTTTCTCTATTGTATACCGAAAACTCTCCCGGGACAAGCCCCGGCCTATAGGCGGTATGATACCGTGCAATGCTTTAAGGAATATTAAAACAGCATGTAAAAAAGCCTCACAGCCTCAAACCGGGAGAGCGGCCGATCCACCCTCCCGGTTTGCATTTCGTTTATGCAGGGTCATGCGGTGCCCAGACTCAGCAGATCCCTCAGTGTCTGGGCCGTCTCCCCGGACACCTTGAAGATGGCCGGCACATCATTGTACATGGCAAAATACCCGTTCCCATAGGCCAGGCCGATTTTGATGGTAAAGCTATCCGTGCTGCCGCTGTCCGTGCGGTAGCTGATCGTGGCCGTCACCGCCGGATCCGTCAGGCCGCAGATGGGCAGCGCGCCGGAGCTGGGGTTGTAGTCCACGCAGGACTCCAGCTTCACGCCCTTCGCCAGCAGAGCCGTGATCTTCGCCATCTGCTCCGATACGTCCTTGCCCTCCAGCAGCCAGCTTTCGCTCTCGCCGCGCACGGCGGTGCTATCTGCGCCGCCGCCCTGCACCCGGATCTGCACCAGCTTCTCCGCCGGCAGAACCGGCAGCACCGGAATATCCACCAATTCGTAGATGTTTCGATCCATGAGCCGCACCAGGTCATCCGGCGCCACATAGATCTTGCCGGTGTCCCCGTCCCGGCACATGTAGTATCCGCCGCCCTGGGCCGCCGCGCCGATCTGCAGTGACAGGCCGGAGCCGTCACTGTTTTTGATCTCCAGTGTGCGGTCCGGCGCGTCCAGATCATAGCCGGTAATGTCGCCGGGATTTTTCAGCGGTGTCAGGGCGCTCAGCCCGCTGACCTGGTCCAGCAGCTGCTGCATCAGGGCCTGATTCAGCGGCAGGGTCGTGTCGTCCTTCCACTGCCACTGGTCCTTTTCATTTTTGTTAAAGCGCAGGGTGTAGGCGCTGTTTTTGTAGATCAGCTCCTGTGTCTCGGTGGAAACCAGACCCGTCTCGTCCAGTGTGTCAGGCTGGGGCTGCGTTTTCTTGGCGCAGGCGGTGCATACCAGCAGAAGCACCGCAGCCAGAATTGCTGCATATTTTTTCATGGAATTAGCTCCTTGCTACTGTTTTTCCCGATTATAGCACCAATCTGCCCAAAAGGGAAGACATCTGTAAAAATGCCTCCCCCCGCGAAATTTTATCAGGATCCATGCCGCATTCACCCCAAGACGCGCATACAAAAAGGAGCGGCCGCGGCCGCTCCTTTCGGTATATCAATATCTTACAGGTGGGATACGAACGTGCTGTTCACTGCCACCGTGCGGCTGATGTCCGAGGACTTGATACTGCCGAAGATGGTGCGCATGATGGTCAGCGCCTTCTTTCCGCTGACCTCCGGATCCCGGTCGTGCTCCAGCGCATCCACGAACTCATCGATGACGCCGCTGCGGGTGGTGGGCTCGAAGCTGTAGGCGGTGGATGTATTGCTCATATCCCGCACCACAATGGGGGCACCGGGATCGCTGTAGATGAGCATAATGCCCTTGGTACCGTACAGGCAGGTGGAGTTGCACTCCTTGCCGTATACCGTCCAGCTGGCGGCCATGGTACCCACGGCGCCGCCGTTCATCCGCAGGATACACAGGGCATTGTCGTCCACGCCGATGAGATGGCCCTGGTCGTCGTGCTTGTTGAGGGTCATCACCTTGGCGGTGGTCTCAATGACCGTCTGTCCGGTGAGATACTGCAGCAGATCCAGCTTATGGATGCCCAGGTCGCTGAGAGCGCCCATAGCGGCCTTGTCCTTGTCGAAGAACCAGGCGTCCCGATCCGGGGACCAGCCCTCGGGCCCGGCGTTGCCGATGGTGGTGCGGAAGGTGATGATGTCTCCGATGACGCCGCTCTCGATCAGCTCCTTTGCCCGGCGGTGCACCGGATCAAAGCGCATATTGTGGCCCACCATCAGGTGCTTGCCGTTGAACTCTGCCGCCGCCACCATAGACTCGCACTCCGCCAGCGTCACAGCCATGGGCTTTTCCACCAGCACATGCTTGCCCGCGTATAGGGCCGCATTGGTGATCTCGGCGTGGTTGCGGTTCTCCACGCACACGGACACAGCATCGATCTCCGGGTCGTTCAGCAGCTCATAGTAGCTGTCATATACCTTCCCGCCGTATTTTTCCGCCATGTGGGCGGCGCGGGAGTCGATCTTGTCATAGTAGCCCACCAGCTTGGCATGGGGATTGGTGGCATACTCCGGCAGGTGCCGGGTCTGGGCGATCTTACCGCAGCCAATGATACCGATTTTGACCATATGAATGCCTCCTTGTGATCCTCTCGCAGATATATCTACACGCAGATAATTTTCTACTATTGATTATACCAAAAAATTTCCCCTGGTGAAAGCCCTTTTTTAGAAATTCTTCCGTTTTTTGCTGCCGGACATATTTCCCGTCTCCTTAACAAATTGTCACTTGCTATTTTCTCCCCATAAGGTTAGAATGGAACATGCTGCAGGGCGGCAGTCTCCGCCCACCCATGAGAACAGGAGGATATTGCCCATGGTTTCCATCGTAGAAGTGACCACCCGCCGCCAGCTGCGCCGGTTTGTGGACTTCCCGAACGAATTATATAAAGATGTTCCTCAGTTCATCCCCGCCACCTATAGCGACGATCTGGATGATTGGGACAGGAATAAGAACCCCGCCTTTTCCTACTGCGAGGCCCGCTGCTGGCTGGCCATGCGCGGAGAAGAGATCGTGGGGCGCATCGGCGCCATTCTGAGCCGGAAATCCAATGATAAGTGGGGCACCAATCGCCTGCGCTTCACCCAGGTGGATTTCATCGACGATCCGGAGGTGTCCGCCGCCCTTTTTGAAACGGTGGAGAACTGGGCCCGGGAGCTGGGCTGCACTGCCGTCCACGGCCCCCTGGGCTTCACGGATATGGACCGGGAGGGCATGCTGGTGGAGGGATTTGACCGCCGCGGCTGCTTCTTTACATATTATAACCATCCCTACTATATGCAGCATATGGCGGCTCTTGGCTATGTGAAGGATGTGGACTGGGTGGAAAATCTCATCTCCGCCCCCCAGGATGAAAGCACCATCGCCCGGTGGAAAAAGCTGTCGGACTATGTGATGCGCCGGCAGAAGCTGCACACGCTGAAGGTGCATACCCGGCTGGAATATTTCCCCCTGCTCAAGCCCTTTTTCCATCTGGTGAACGAGGCCTACGCCCCTCTTTACGGCACCGTGGAGCTGTCCCCGGAGCAGATCAAGAAGTACAGCATGAAGTTTGCCCCCCTCATCAATCCCAAGCTCGCCTGCTTCGTGATGAACGAGCAGAATGAGCTGGTAGCCTTTGGTGTCAGTGCCCCCAGCATTGCCGAGGCGCTGAAAAAGAGCCGGGGTCGACTGCTGCCCACAGGCTGGGTCCGGGTGCTCCATGCCTTCCGGAAAAACGACACCATTGACCTGCTGCTCATTGCCGTGCGGCCGGATCTGCAGGGCAAGGGCGTCAACGCCATTATTTTGAGCGAAGTGATGCAGGGCTGCCAGAAAATGGGCATCCGCTACGCGGAGACCGGCCCCATGCTGGAAGAAAACGAAAAGGTGCAGACCCAGTGGCAGAACTTCCCTTTGGAGCAGCACAAGCGCCGCCGCTGCTGGATAAAGGAGCTGGACGCCGTGCCCGCTGCCGCCGGTGTGCGGGAGGATGTCCAGCAATAGCAGAGCCGATCATCCTGACCTTCAGATTTTCAGGGACCGCTTACGCGGTCCCTTTTTGCGCCCCCAACGCACACGCCCTCTTATCATGCATCCGTAGGGGTCGGCGTCCTCGACGACCCGCTCCACCGCCCCCTTGCTGCGCCCCGTAGGGGCCGGCGTCCTCGACGACCTGCTCCACCGCCCCCTTGCTGCGCTCCGTAGGGGCCGATGCCCACATCGGCCCGCTCCACCGCCCCCTTGCTGCGCTCCGTAGGGGTCGGCGTCCTCGACGACCCGCTCCACCGCCCC
>ENA-UONZ01002148-UONZ01002148.1-human-gut-metagenome-genome-assembly--contig:-C93old-NODE-2148-length-16614-cov-3.821366_pt1 | contig 16614 bp, 11 predicted proteins | sample MGYA00242468_ERZ724015 | MGnify/ENA metagenome assembly ERZ724015
CCGCATATGGCGGCAGGCACGGTATTCCGGGTTTGCCGCGCACATACATGTTTCAAAAATGGAATCCGCATGGCTGGGCATTCCGCTGCATTCCATATAAAAAAGGTATTTGGGCGCGAGTCCTGACATATCCTCTTGAACCGAATACCCCCTGACCTCGGTATGGGTACGCATAGCGAAGCACCGGATGGCCCGATCAAGCTGCTGCTGGTTGCTTTTTTCCCCAGCGATATTGATGACCTGATTGCGTCGGTAGCAGAACTTTATAACTGGCGCCTTTTTCCACCAGCCCACCACCTCGATCACGTCGCCCATGCGGTAGCGGTATAGCCCGGAGCGATTTGTCACCACAAGCTCATAGCGTCCGCCTTCCTCCAGCTCGTCCATCAGGAGCGTCCTTTCCCCGCTTCCCTCAATCGGAAGGAACTCAAAGAATACCGACTCTGGAAGCAGTACGTACCGATCCTCCTGGTCCACCGCTTCCGGCAGGCCAAACACGCCCTCCGAAGCTGCGTAAATGAACGAGTGAAGCGGCACATCCCCGGCATACTGCCGTACTTTTCCTGTGTAATACGAAAAGCTCTCACCGCCAATCGCCAAAATGTACTTCATATCTTTCCAGATTCTTTGGATTATACCGTCCGGCTGACAGCCGGCGCGCCTGAGCTCTCCAGCCCGTGTGGGGTCCGGCGGGAGCCGATCAAGGAGGAGCTGCCGCCACTGCGCGCCAATTTCGACGCTGACGGTGCCGCATTCCATATCCCGCAGCAGCAGTTCCCAATTCTGGAGGATATACTCCACAACGTAGGCAACACGATTGATAAAGACACCGTGAATCGCGGTCAGGCCGCGCTCCGCCAGTGCGAAACGCACCTTGAGATACATCATATCCTCCAGCACGTCCGGGAAGAGGACCTCTTTGGGGACGCAGTAATCGGAGGCATCGAATCCTTCGGTTTCCTCCAGCCACTGATAAACGCAGACGGAGCGTATCCCATTCATTCTCCCGTCAGGCATATGGGTCCTGGCAAATTCGCCGATTTGAAAAATCTTCCCAAAAACGGCCTCGTCGGGGAGTTCCCGGTAATAATCCCGGATCATCCCGAAGACTGCGCCGTACATGTAGATATAGTGGGCCTCCAGGTCAAAAGCGGTCAACGGCAGGTATTTTTCATCGCTTACCGTTCCGGAACTCACGCAGAAATAAATCGCGTCCCGCTCCGTCAGAATGCCACGCTCTCCGGCGATGATGCGCTTGATGTCCCGCTCATAATCTGAATAGCCCGAAAGAGGGACTTTGGCCCGGTAATCTTCCACGCCGCCCATACCGCTGAATCCATACCGTTGTCCAAACTCGGTGCCCCGGTTTTCCTCCAGCCATCGGCGGAGAAACAGAGCCTGTGTCTCACCCGCACGCTCCGCCGTCCGTTCCAGGCGGGCCAAAGATTCGCGGCCAAGGCGTCCATAATCTGTTTTCACGGTTCGCCAATGCCCCCTTCAATAAAAATTTGGATGGTATTCATGCCGAATGTTCGCTGGTACAGTGTCTGCTCCACCATGCTCTCAATCAGGCGAACACCCATATACCGGTCGCTGTCCTCTCCGGCGTAGGCCAGCGGATTAAATTCCTTCCCGTTGTATCGGATCCGGATGCCGATGACACCCGAGAGTGCGTAGACCCGAAGATCGAAGGAGACCTCCTCCGTATTCTCAGCGGCGATCAGCGTCATCATTTCCTCCATGGCCAGACTGATGCGCATAGTCTGCTTGGGAAGCATTCCGTTGTCTTCGCAAAAATCTGTGATTTTACCGCTGGCGCCGCAAATCGCTTCCGCGTCACCGCTGACTGAAAAGTTTATAACGCTTCCTTTTTCAGCCAAAATGTCTCTTTGCAGAAGAAAACGGGAACAGGAGGGATCTATCCTGTGGGCAATTCCGGAGACGATAAACCAGGCCGCCAGCGTCAAAAGCTCACCGAAGAACAAAAACGGCCATGGACTGAGACCAGAGGCCAGCAGCAGAAAAAGGCTGGCGCAGGACATGACAAATACGCGGGAGAAAATAATGCCGGTCGTCCAAAGTGTGCGGCCGGAAACATTATAGTAGCCGGACAATATGCAGTTTAACAGGGCGGGAATGATACCGAGGGACATCCATATGAAGGCGGACCGCAGAGACAGATTCAGCCCGTAGACGTCCGCGATCAGGCCAGCGGCGGCGATAATGACCGCAGAGAACGCCAGACCGCAGGGGATCCCGCTTTTGAGCTGCCGCAGCATGAGAAGTCGGGTGCTCTCAACATCGTGTTCGCCGTTATAAATGCCCAGCATAGCCGACGCCGCCTGGGGGACGCCGCTGGTAACGCTCTCTTCAAAGGCGGCGATGCAGTTCACCGCTGTGAATGCCGCCACCATCTCACTGCCGCAGTATTGGAGGAGCAGGGCATTGATCACAGACACACGTAGGGTCTGGAACAGATTATTGGCTGCGGACGGGCTGCCCGCTCGGAAGATGTCCGCAAAGGAAATTCCTTTGCAGGACATCCGCAGTCCCAACGGGAAACAGCTCTTTTTATCCCACAGCCAGTAAAATCCCAGGACGCAGGCGGCGGCGGTGGACAGGACGCTGGCCAGTCCCGCGCCAAAGACGCCCAAAGGAAACACATACAAAAACAGCAGATCCAGCGCGACATTTCCCACACCCATGACCAACATCATGAATGTGACCTTTTCGTTTCTCCCGTCCAGCCGCAGGAACCAGAAGGGAACATAAATCAGAATTTTCGGCATGGCCCCGGCGATGGTCACGCCGACATACTCCGCTACAAGATAAGTTATCTTCCTGTCCGGGCAGAGAAACGCCGCGAGAGGCTTCAGAAAAACGAGTCCCGTCACGGTCATTGCAATGGAAACGACGGTGCACCACAGGACCGCCATTTTGCAGAGATCCTGTGCCTGATTCATCCGGCTTCTTCCGATGGCATCAGAAGCGCAGATCGCGGTTCCGGATACGATAAAGGAGCCGGCGACGCAAAGTGCCAGATAAACCGGCAGGCTGAAATTGATCGCCGCCAGCGCATAGGTGCCAAGCCGCTGGCCCACCAGGATTCCATCCGCAAGGATGTTGATGTTGCCGCTGAGCACGGACAAAATACAGGGAACCAGCGCTTTATGGTACGCCTTTCTCAAAAATCGCTCATTTTGCTTTAATTCCATGGCTCTATTGATCCTTTCACCCAGCTCTCCGCGCAAACAGACATCCAAACTTCAAAAGGTCCCCCCGGAACAGCGGTTCCAGAAATGTTTCCTTAACAGCTTGGGAAAACAGCGTGTCGCCGGATGGTCAGAATCCTCGGCGAATACAGCGTCAAAAATTCTTCCGGATGCGCAGAATGTTCTGACCATCCCGATATTCGTAGTCCAGTTTGTCCATGCTTTTTTTCACCAGATAAATACCAAGACCGCCCACCTCGCGCTCCTCTGCGCTCAAGGAAATGTCGGGGTCCTCTTTTTTCAGCGGATCATAAGGAACTCCGTGGTCGAGGAAGGTGATGATAACAGCCATGGGATCTTCCACAGTCTCCACCCGCACCGTTGCCGGACCTGTGCCGGAACGATACGCATAGTGGGCGATATTGCTGAACAGCTCGTCGATTGCGATGTCGATCTGCATCGCCGCCTTCATCGGGCAGCCAATGTCCTCCAGCTGCCGATCCACAAAGGCGGTGACTTGGGGGATATTTTCTTTTGTGGCTTCCACGGTCAATTCTTTCATAGCCTATCTATCTCCTTGGACTTTTCACTTGATTTTTTAATGGCCAGGCTGTATCTGTTCCGATTCCTTCATTCCTCAATGGTCAAAATATCGCAGAAGCCTGTGACTTCAAACACTTCCATTATGACTTCATTGACGTGTCGAACTACCATGCCGCCCTGCCTGTTCATCACCTTTTGAGCGGACAATAAGACCCGCAGCCCGGCAGAGGATACATACTCCAACTCTGAAAAGTCAAATGACAGCTTCGTCACGCCATCAATGGAGCTTTTCAGTTCCGCCTCCAGCTGTGGGGCGGTGGTGGTGTCCAGGCGTCCCTGGAGCCGATACTCCAAGCTGGTTCCATTTTTCTCTTTGAATAGTTTCATACACTGTTTCCTCCTAAAATTTATTATGGCAGTGCTGCATACTCCTCCAGGCCAGCCTGCTCCAATTGACGGCGGAGTTTTTCTTTGGCTCGTTGAAGGGCTGAAGCCAATGTGCTCTCTCCCAGAGACAGCTCCTGAGCGATTTGGTGGTAGCTCTCCCCCAGAATGTACTTTCGGTACAGGATCGTTCGATCCCGCTGTGGAAGCTGGGCCAGGGCTGCGTACAGTGCTTTGCGCCGGGGATCCAGGATCCGCTGATACTCCGCTTCAAAAGAGACCGAGGGCTCGACAATCCCTTCATCCTCCAAAGAAAGAACAGGCCGGTGTTCCCGGTAATAGTCCGCCAGACTCCGCTCCGCAATACGAAAGAGCCATGGACCGATCGGCCTGCTGGGATCATAGGTGTGAAACCGTTCCGCAGCCCGCAGGAAGGTCTGACTGGTCAGATCCTCCGCTGTTTCCCGATGCAGAAGGCGGTAGAAAAAGTAGTTGTATATTTTGGAGAAATATGTATCATATATGGCTTCGAGATTCGCCCCGTCTGCTGTTGCCCTCACTGCTTTCACCACCTTAGTTTGGGCCATTCTACCAGCAGGGATCTGCCGTGGCAACGGGTCCTTCCAAGTTGGTTCGTTTTTCTGCAAAGATGGTCGATCCGTCAGGTTGACAGTGACTTTCTTTTTCGGTAGATTATTATTGTTATACTTATACAATGGATTTTTTTGCTGTATCGCAAAAATACTTTGCGGTTTTAGCGATTTATGAACTTCTATGCCATTATGAAAATAAGTTCATGGGTCCAACAGATGGAGGTTCTCAGCCCTATGTACCGAATCGCCATATGTGATAATGAGCCGTTGGCTCTCCAACAAAACGCAGATGCCATCCGCAGGATATTAAATAATCGGGGGATGGAGGAGGTCAGGGACTATGACATTGACCTGTTCCACAGCCCCACTCCGCTGATCAGCCGTCTCACTGGCCAGCCAGATCTCTATCAGCTTCTTCTGTTAGATGTACTGCTGGATGACGCCAACGGCCTGGAACTGGCCGCATTCCTTCGGGAAAACCAGGTGGACATTTCCATTATCTATATCTCTGCCTTCCAGGACTATGCTTTGGACAGCTTTCCGACTCATCCGGTAGACTACCTGACCAAACCTGTGGATGAAAAGCGGCTGGCCGCTGCTCTGGATTGGGATCTGCGCGGCCGGAAGGAGAAAGCTGCCTTCGTGCTGTGGGCAAAGGGGGGCGCGATCCCGGCGAGCGACATATTCTATCTGGAGATCTCAGGCCACAAGGTAGCGGTCTACACCAGAGACGATGTGTTTTATGTCACTGAGACGCTGTCCGCGCTGGAGCCGAAACTGCTGGAGCACAGCTTCTGCCACAGCCACTTCAGCTTTTTGGTCAATCTTGCTCATGTCAAACGTCTGGGCCGCACCGAGGTGATCTTGGAAAACGGGCAGACAGTCCCGATCAGCCGCCGCTACTATCGCTCCCTCATGGAGCAATACCTGAACTGGCTGCAATAGAACCATAGAAAGAGGTGCCCAATATGAGCCAATCGATTTTCCGTCAGTCCAGCATGGATCGGATTTCCTCCCCGGAACAGATGAGAGACTACATCCGTGTCACCAGCCCCAGTGTCTGGCTGGTACTGTGCGCGGTCGTCCTATTATTGGTGGGCGCCTGTGTGTGGGGTGTCTTTGGCAGGATCGACACCAAGCTGGAAACCACGGCCGTGGTGGAGAACGGGACCGCCGTCTGCTACCTGTCCGGTGAAGAGGCGGAAACTGTCCAGGCAGGAATGCCTCTGGAGCTGAATGGGGAGCAGACAGAGGTTGCCCAGGTATCCGGCCCGTTGGAGCGGGACGGTATATTGGTTTTTCAAGTTACCGCCTCCACCGCCGCTTCCGACGGCGTTTATTCGGCGAAAATCGTGGTAGAGAGCATCGCCCCCATGTCCTTTGTTATGAATTGAGGGGGACACTATGATTCAGAACACACAGAAATTGAAACGCCCCGTGGAAAAGGGCTGTGCCAAGGTGCCTGTGATCATGCAGATGGAAGCTCTGGAATGCGGAGCCGCCTCCCTGGCTATGATCCTGGCCTACTACAACAAATGGATCCCCTTAGAGCAGGTTCGGGCGGACTGCGGCGTATCCCGGGACGGCTCCAACGCCCGGAACCTACTGAAAGCGGCCCGAAGTTATGGGTTGGAGGCAGGAGGGTACCGCTATGAGCCGGAGAGCCTGAGAAAGCACGGAAAATTCCCTTGCATCATTCACTGGAATTTCAATCATTTCCTTGTCCTGGACGGTTTTAAGGGAGACAAAGCCGTGCTGAACGATCCGGCACGGGGTGTTTACTCCGTCTCCATGGAGATATTTGACCAGTCTTTTACCGGGATATGCCTCATGTTCCAGCCTGGCTCCGGCTTTCAGCCGGGCGGAAAGCCAAAGAGTGTGCTGGCCTTTGCCCGCAGCCGGCTTCAGGGGGCGGGGGCCGCCGTCGCCTTTGTGGTGCTGACGACCTTGATCGGCTCCCTGTTTGGAGTTATCAGCCCCGCGTTTTCCCGCATCTTCCTGGATCGGCTGCTCACCGGGAGAAATCCAGAATGGCTCTTTCCTTTCCTGGCAGCGCTGTCCGCTCTGGCGGTGCTGCAGCTGGTGGTAGCGTGGATCAATGCAGTGTACGCCCTAAAGCTGGACGGGAAAATGGCGGTGGTGGGCAACAGCACCTTCCTATGGAAAGTGCTCCGGATGCCGATGGAATTTTTCTCCCAACGTATGGCGGGCGATATTCAGCAGCGGCAGTACACCAATGCGTCTATTGCCAACAGTCTGGTGAACACCTTTGCGCCTCTGGTCCTGGAGGCGGCCATGATGGTGTTCTATCTGGTAGTGATGATCCGGTACAGTCTTCCCCTCACCCTCATCGGACTTCTGTCCATCGTGGTCAATTTAGGAATGTCCCAGCTGATTTCTAAAAAGCGGGTGAATATTACCCGGGTCCAGCAGCGGGACGCCGGTAAGCTGGCGGCCGCCACCGTCGCGGGCATTGAGATGATCGAGACCATCAAGGCCAGCGGCGCGGAAAACGGTTACTTTGAGAAGTGGGCAGGCTATCACGCCAGCGTGAATACCCAGCAGGTCCGCTTCGCTAAATTGAACCAATACTTAGGAATGATCCCCGCCCTGGTCTCAGCCATGACCAACACTGCGGTGCTGATGCTGGGGGTATATTTTACCATGCAAGGCTCCTTTACCGTGGGTATGATCATGGCGTTCCAGGGATTTCTGATTTCCTTTACGGCCCCGGCATCCAGCCTGATTGCCGCCAGCCAGAGTTTTACAGAGATGCGCACGGAGATGGAGCGGGTAGAGGATGTCATGCAGTACCCCGTTGATGTGAGCTACAGCACCGAGGAGAACGAGCCGGAAGAGTATGGCAAGCTGTCCGGGCTGGTGGAATTGAAGCATGTTACATTTGGCTACTCCCGGCTTGATGATCCCCTGATTGAGGATTTCAGTATGACGCTGAAGCCAGGGAGTCGGGTGGCCTTTGTAGGCGCCTCCGGCTGCGGGAAGTCCACCCTCTCAAAGCTGATCTCCGGGCTGTATCAGCCTTGGAGCGGAGAAATCTTGTTTGATGGAAAGCCTATTCAGGAGATACACCGGGGGGTGTTAACCGGTTCCCTGGCGGAGGTGGATCAGGACATCATCCTGTTTGAGGACACGATCCGCAACAAAATTAAGAACAGGGACAACTCAATTGAGGATTATGAAATGATTTTGGCCGCCCGGGACGCCCAACTCCACGAAGACATCATGCGCCGGGAGGGCGGCTACGATTACAAGCTCACCGAGGGTGGCAAGGATCTGTCCGGCGGTCAGCGTCAGCGCATGGAAATTGCCCGGGTGCTGGCACAGGATCCCACGATCATCATATTGGATGAGGCAACCTCCGCCTTGGATGCCAAAACAGAACACCAGGTGGTTCAATCCATCAAGAACCGGGGTATCACCTGCATTGTGGTAGCCCACCGCCTGTCCACGATCCGGGACTGTGACGAGATCATTGTACTGGACAAGGGCAAGGTGGTGGAGCGCGGCACCCACCAAGAGCTCTACGCCAGAAATGGCCGATATACCCAACTGGTCAGCAATGAGTAACGAGGAGGAAGTCAATGGGATGGTTTGATGAACAGGTCCGGCAGCGGATTGAAAATGACCAGGCGGCCTTCCAGGATGCGTTTACTCAGATGGCCGGGGCGGTAATAGGCGGCAGGGCCGCTGCCGCGTTGGGCGCGGGCGGAAAGAGAGCGGAGAACGCCATCCAAGAGATTTTGAACTACTACCATATCAAGCCCCAGGAATTGCCCGACAATTTGAAAGACTTAAACGAACAGCTGGAGTATCTCATGCGGCCATCAGGCGTCATGAGGCGGCAGGTGACGCTGGAAAAGGGCTGGTATAAAGATGCCATCGGCCCGATGCTGGGGACACGAACCGATGATGGAAGCGTTGTTGCGCTCATACCGTCCGGGTTCTCCGGCTACCGCTTTTTTGATGAGACTCTGGGTAAATACCGAAAGCTCAGCCGGCGCACAGAGGGGCTGATCGCAAAAGACGCCATCTGTTTTTATAAGCCGTTCCCGCTGAAAAAGCTGACCCTGGCAGACCTGAGCCGTTACCTGGTGGAGAGCCTATCGCTATCAGACTTTGTCCTTGTGGGACTGTCTACCCTGGCCGTCACCCTGGTGGGAATGCTGACCCCTCGGTTGAACAGCATCCTGTTCTCCACCGTCATTCAGTCAGGGAACCTGCAGCTGTTATGGGCGATCACGGTGTTTTTCCTGTGCGTCTCTGCCGCCTCCCTGTTTTTGAGCGCAGTCCGCACCCTGCTGATGGCCAGGATCAATACCAAGCTTGATCTGTCGGTTCAGGCGGCCACTATGATGCGGATCCTCTCATTACCGGCGGATTTCTTCAAGCAGTTCAGTTCCGGAGAACTGTCAAGCAGGACCCATCAGATCACCGCTCTTACCTCCACTTTGGCCAACACCCTGCTGTCCACTGGGCTGACCTCCCTGTTCTCCCTGAGTTACCTGGGTCAGATTTTTGTCTACGCCCCGGGGCTGGTTGTGCCGGCGCTGACAGTGACCGTAGCGACTGCTGTTCTTACCGCAGTTTCCACCCTGGCACAGATGAAGATATCCCAGCGCCAAATGGAATTATCCGCCCAGGAGAGCGGACTGTCTTATGCCCTGATCACCGGGGTGCAGAAATTGAAGCTGGCCGGGGCGGAGCGGCGTTCTTTTGCCCGGTGGGCGGAGCAGTACAGCAAAGGGGCGGCGCTGCTCTACAACCCTCCGCTGTTTCTCAAGCTGAATGGTGTGATCTCTACCGGGATCTCTCTAATCGGCTCTATCGTCATGTACTACTTCGCTGTCGCCAGCGGGGTCTCGGTGGCTGACTACTATGCATTTAACACCGCCTATGGCATGGTGTCCGGAGCGTTTCTGTCCCTGTCGGGCATGGCGCTCACCGCAGCCCAAATCAAGCCTGTCTATGAAATGGTGAAGCCGATTTTGCAGGCGGTGCCCGAGGTTTCCGAGGGGAAGCGGGTTGTCACCCGGCTGTCCGGCGGTATTGAGCTGAACAACATCTCTTTTCGGTACGGAGAGAATACGCCCCTGGTCATTGATGACCTGTCTCTGAAGATCCGCCCTGGCCAGTATGTAGCCATCGTGGGCGCGACGGGCTGCGGAAAGTCCACCCTGATGCGGCTGATGCTGGGCTTTGAGACCCCGCAAAAGGGCGCGGTGTATTACGATGGTCGGGATCTGGCCCAGATGGACCTGCGCTCCCTGCGCAGGAATATCGGCGTTGTCATGCAGAACGGAAAGCTGTTCCAAGGGGACATCTATTCCAATATCATCATTGCCGCTCCCTGGCTGACGCTGGAGCAGGCATGGGAGGCCGCAGAGCTGGCCGGCATCGCTGATGACATCCGGGATATGCCCATGGGGATGCACACCTTGATCTCCGAGGGGTCCGGCGGAGTATCCGGCGGTCAGCGCCAGCGGCTGATGATCGCCCGGGCGGTGGCGCCAAAGCCTAAGATCCTCATGTTTGACGAGGCCACCTCCGCTCTTGACAACCTGACCCAAAAAACAGTTTCTCAGTCTCTGGACGGGTTAAAATGCACCCGCATCGTAATTGCCCACCGGCTGTCCACCATTCGCCAATGTGACCGGATCGTAGTGCTGGATCAGGGCAGGATCATTGAGGACGGAACCTATGAGCAGCTGATGAGCAGGAACGGATACTTTGCTGAACTCGTAGCCAGGCAGTGTCCGGAGGAAGAATCATAATGATTGGAAGGCTGCTCCCTGCGGGGAAGCAGCCTTCTTGACCAACTTGGAAGAAAAACGACCGACTTGGATGGGGCTATTGATTTTGTTTTCCAAATTGATAATCTGATAGGCAGGTGTCCCCACAATTTTTGAAAGCAAAGAGGAGTGGTATGAGTGAAACGGCGAATAAGCAGAGTCCGCCGCGGACTGTCGGTAACACTAACCCTCGCTGCCCTGTGCAGCTTGTTGGCAGTCCCTGCTCTGGCTCGGGAGACAGATGTCTTCCCGCTCCAGCCCCAGGCAGTACCGGATGGGGTAGGTACGGCCTGGCAGCAGAAGGATCCGGATGTGCTGTTGGAGGAAATTAAAGTTTTACTGGACAGTGGCAATCTGCCGGAAGCAGAGCAGCTCCTCCGGCAGATTGAGACGGACAACGCTTTTGCGTCCCTGTCCTACTATCGTCAGCCGGAGCAGTATGAGCAGGCGAAACGCCATTGGAGCGCCGCGTGTGACCAGGCGGCGCGTATGGTGGCACAGGCCAAGCATAGCCCTGCCTACACCCAGACGCAGCTGGAGCTGCTGGCACAGGAGGATGCGCTGGTAGAGGAATACTACCGCCGCATGGATGCCATTGACCAGGACTATACCGTGGAATACCAGGGGACAACCTACTGCGAGTCCAGTCTGGCCCAGGCGCGCTCGGACGGCACCCTGACAGAAGAGGAATATCTATCCCTCTATGAACCCATCGTATCGGCCATCAATGTCGATATGGGGGAGCTCTACATCCAATTGGTAGGGGTGCGAAACCAATTTGCCCAAAGCCTGGGCTATGGCAACTACAGCGATTACCTCTTTGCGGAGGTCTACCATCGGGAGACCTCCACCGTTCAGGCGGAGGCGCTCTGTTTAGAGGCGCTTGATCTGTTCGGCCCCCTGCTGTACCGCCTGCAGTGGCTGGGCTACTGGAATCCGGATATGGACTACGACGCGCTTCAGACCAGGGCTGGCGGCTTGTCTGCCAAGGAATTGTCTGACCAGCTGCTGCCCCGGCTGGAGGAAGTGTCCAAGGAGTTAGCGGATCTCTACAGGCAGATGGAGGCGGATGACCTGCTGGTGGTGGGGACAGAACGTGATCCGGTGAGCCAGACCAACACGTTGCCTCTGCCCAGCTACAACACCGCCGCGATCAGTCTGCCCGCCAGCGAGGCAGACTTGTCCTCCATGCTGTTCCAGTTTGGATATGCGGCCTATCTCAGTCTGGCCCAGGATAGCGGTCAGGGTTACGATCTGGCAGAAGCCGCCTGCTATGGAATCAATGCCCTGTACCTCCCGGTCATGGAACGTCTGGTTGGAACGGAACTGGCCTCTACCGCCCGACTGGAGGATCTGATCGTGCTGTGCCAGGGATTGATGGACGGTGCACGTGGCGGCGTGTTTGAGCTTCAGGTCTACCGGGAGGGGGACATGACCCTGGAGGAGCTGAACCAGCTCTTCTCCAAGCTGACAATTGATGGAGGGTTCCATACCGTGTTTCCCGGCAAGACCTACGGCTGGTACCAGCATGAGCATCTGTTTGCCCTGCCTGGCTTCTATTATGGCCGTTTCGTTGGCGCGGTTTCCGCTATGGAACTGCTGCTGTTGGCCCAGGAGGACTGGACAGCGGCGGCTGACCGGTATCTGGCACTGATTTCCCAGCCAGGGACAATCAGCTATGAGAGCGCGCTCCGCACCGCCGGACTGACTGACATACGGACGTCTGGAACCCTCCGGAGCCTTGCGGATCGGATCAATGAGTACTACTACACGGAGGTATGCGGGGTTTCTCCCGTCTCTGATGTACCCCGGGACAGCTGGTACTACGATGGCGTGATGTCCAGCATGGCATTCGCCCTGATGGATGGCACCGGGGCTGATACCTTCTCTCCAAACGCCCCTCTGGCCGGTGAGGTCATGGAGCGGGTGCTGGATGAATTCCTGGGCCCTCAGGAGGATTGGGAACTGGCCGAGGAGGGAAATCTGACCCGGGAGCAGTTGGCCTATCTTATGTATTTTGTTGCTGGCGAATGGGAGGAGGATACCTCCGCCCGCGCAGACCTGTCCTGCTATACAGACGCGGATCAGATCAGCGATTGGGGAGCAGACTCCATGTCCTGGGCAGTGGCTGAGGGCATCATCACAGGCACCAGCGCAAGTACATTGGAGCCCGGCGCTGCCGCCACCCGTGCCCAGGCCGCCACAGTATTGCTCCGATTTTTAACCGTAATGTATTGATGAGGTGGATGAAATGAAAAAAAGAGTCCTTTCGTTCCTGCTAAGCGTAGTTCTTATTTGCTCTCTTCTTCCTGTTTCGGCACTGGGCGCGGAGGCGCCGCTTACCCGCGGTGAGGCTCGGGATATCCTGCTGGCCGCGGCAGACGACTACAACCCCGGGGTTTCTGCCACCGATGTTATGCAGGGGGATCAGGATGGCCAGCTCCACGAGGACCGGGCTGTGACCGAAACAGAACTGCTGGTGATGATCGCCCGGGCGTTTGGCGGGCTGTCTGAGCCGGTGGGAGACAGCGCCCGATGGGCCTATCCCTCTGACGGCTTTTCTCAACCGCCTGCCTGGGCGGCTGAGTTGGCGGACCAGGTCTTTGAGGCCGGTGTATTGACAGAATACGACGGCACAGGCACTGTGACGGCCGCGGAACTGGACACCCTGCTGAAGCGCATCTATGCCCTGGAGGCGAGCTGCCTGCAGGACGACTTCTACGCATATGTCAACCGGGAGTGGCTGGAGAAAGCGACAATCCCTCCCGGCTATTCCTTCTATGCGACACTGTCGGAAGTTGACTATGAGCTGGACGGCATTTTGAAGGACATCATTCTGGAGATCGTATCCAGCGATCCGGCTGACGGCTCCCATGAGGATCAGATCAAGACGCTCTATGAAAACTACACGGATTGGGAGTCTCGGAATCAGGCCGGCGCGGGACCCATCCTGCCCTATCTGCAAGCCATTGATGGGGCGGCCACTCTGGACGAATTGATGGGCGTTCACAACCAGATAATCGAGGATGAGTTGACCTCTCTGCTGATAAGCTATGATATTTCGCAGGATCTGATGGTATCCAGTCAGAAAAACATATGGTTCGGTACCGTATCCCCTTCGCTGCCCAGGGAGTATTACCACGACAGCGAGACGGTCGCCGTTTTGGAGAAGTATTACGGAACTCTGCTGCGCCTGTCTGGGGAAGATGAGTCCAGTGCGCAGCTCCATGCTCAGCGGGCGGTGGAACTGATGCGCGAGTTGGCAGATGCCGCACTGACAGAGACCGAAGCCGCGGATCTGGATAAAGCCTATAACTTCCGCACCGGTGCGGAACTGGCGGCACTGTTCCCCCAGGTGGATCTGGACGCGGTGCGGGACGCCTATGGCCTGCCCGCCCGGGACCGGTATGAAGTGAATGACCCGGGCCTGGCAGAGGCGGTGGGCAAACTGCTGACCCAGGAGCGCTTGGATGATGTAAAGCTGCTTATGAAAACCTCCCTTTTGGTCACCAAAGCAGCCACGTTAAGCCATGACTTTATAGAGGCGATCAATACATATGATCAGGAACTATTGGGGATCGAGCCTATGTCGGATGAGGATATCGCCATTGCGGTCATGACGAATCTGATGACTGATTATCTTGGGGAGCTCTATGTGGAAGAGCATTTCTCTCCCGAGGCGAAGGCGGATGTAGAGGCGATAGCGGAGGAAATTCTGGACGCCTACGCCCAACGCATTCAGGATCTGACCTGGATGGGGGCGGATACCAAGAAAAAGGCGGTTGAAAAGCTGGAGGCCATAACCGTCAACGTGGGCTACCCGGACCAGTGGCCGGACCCCTATGCCGGGGTGGATCTGCGGACAGAGGCGGAGGGCTGCTCCTACTACGAGACCTTCATCGCCATGAAAAAAGCATGGTGGGAGCAGGAGCTGGCACAGCTGGACGAGCCGGTGGATAAGAGCCAGTGGCTGATGGCCGCTTATGAGGTCAACGCATACTACAATCCCATGGCCAACAGCATCAATTTCCCCGCCGGGATCCTTCGGGCCCCGCTTTACGATCCGAATGCCTCCCATGCGGAGAATCTGGGCGGCATTGGCTATGTCATCGCCCATGAGGTCACCCACGCCTTTGATGACCAGGGCGCACGGTTTGACAGCGAGGGCAACCTGAACGATTGGTGGGCACAGGAGGATTACGCGGCCTTTCAGTCTTTGTGTGACCGGGTTGAACAGTTCTATGACGGCGTGGAGGTCATTCCCGGCGTTGCCTGCAACGGGGAACTGACCCTGGGGGAAAATATTGCCGACCTGGGCGCCCTGGCCTGCATCACGCAAATCGAATCGGAGCAGGGAACGCCTGACTTGGAGACCCTGTTCTACTCCGTTGCCCGGGCTTGGCGGAGCACCGGTCCTCGGGAGACCCGGGTCTACCATGCGGCTGCTGATGTCCACGCCCCGGAGAAGCTGCGGGTCAACCGAGCGCTCCAGAGTCTGGACAGCTTCTACGAAACCTTCCAGATCAAACCCGGAGACGGGATGTATGTCCCCCCGGAGGATCGGGTGCAGGTGTGGTAAGAGGGTCTGACGCTATATGAAAAAGCATACTTTATCGGCAATATTGGCGGCGGCCCTCCTGCTGCTGTCCGCCTGCGGCGGACCGGCGCAGACGTTAGACAGCTCCATATCCTCCACACAGCCGCAGTCCCAGCAGGAAGCGACAATCGCACAGGACTTATATGATCTGGCCGTCCAGGACGCCGCCGACGCGGAGGAATCGGAAATTCTGCCCCTGGTCACTCTCGTCCCCGGAGATGACCGTGTGACCTGGGACAGCCAGGGCCGGGTGCTGCTGTGTACCTGGCACAACTACCCGGACAGCTATCCCCCGGAAGACACTGTGACCATCCAATGGGGGCCGGTTTGGACTTTCACTTATAATGAGATGGGGGGCCATGCAGAAGAGCTGGGATCGTCCCAAGACGCCGAGCTTCGGCTCCAGCAGCTCATCGGGTTCCCGCCGGATTCTGACCACAGTACGTTCACCGGCTTCTGGGTCAGCCCGGAAATGGTACAGCGGCCCGCCTACCAGGTGGATCCCACGGACGGAACGATGACCACCGCCTTTGAAGCCGGGGTGGACCAGGACTTCCGCGCCTGGTTCCAAGAGAACGCTGAGAGCTCCTATACAGAGGACGGCTATCCCTGGACCCGCCTGGGCTATACCTACGACTGGGCGGACAATGACACCGAGTACGGTCTCACCGAGTTCATTGTCCCCACCGGGGCGGAGGTGGAAGTAGCTTTTACCCTCACCACCCAGGAATTTCTGGAACAGCTGATCCAGATGCCGGTGTGGCCTGTGGACTCCGCCAGCGGACAGGCGACGCTGTATATCGGGACCCAGGCAGACGGCTTTTCGGAGTTCCCGCTGGCCTACGAAGGTGACCTGACCCCGGATATGCTGATCGAAGGGATCGCCGACCTGACCGGCTGGGATCTGTCTCTGGCCGAACCGGTGACCACGGGGAAAGGCGGCATGAGCGTATGCCTGTCTGAACACTCCGCCTTGTTCGCAGGGCCGCCGAACCCGCAGAAGGAGGAGTTCTTCGTCTACAGTGCGGAGCAACTGGCTGAGACGATCTTGGACAGCATCCAGAAAACGCTCCAAACCAACTTCGCGGGGGCCGGGGGCGATCCGGAAGCTCTGGATATTTACTACTATCTGGAGGGAGAGCAGCCCTTGGAGCTGCCTGATATTAACCGTTCCTGGCCTATCGACCAGCCTTACCAGTGGTAAGAGAACGCGGAGCGGCCTCAAGAGCGGATTTTACGATCAGTTGCGGCTGTTCACCGAAAGCACATCATCCGCATCATTCTTTCTGATCGTCATTTGCTTCGTAGGTCAATGAAAATGAACCGTTTGGGAGGCAAGAAGCCTCTCAAACGGTTCATTTTTTGGCGGCGACAGCGGTCAATCAATCGCAGGCGGCGCCGCGATCTAAATCATTTTGAAGAAGTCCTGACTTTTTATCACTTACCGCAGAGCCGCGGAGCTCTGCGCGGCTTTT
>ENA-UONZ01002167-UONZ01002167.1-human-gut-metagenome-genome-assembly--contig:-C93old-NODE-2167-length-16432-cov-6.045185_pt1 | contig 16432 bp, 15 predicted proteins | sample MGYA00242468_ERZ724015 | MGnify/ENA metagenome assembly ERZ724015
AGGACACAAAATTTCCGCAAAGCACCGCCGCTTTAATTGTGCGGTGTTGCCTTAACAGCGTGCAGCCGGTCTGTGAATTACTCCCACAGGCCCTTAGCCTTCATGTCGTCGATGTACTCATCGCAGTTGGTGGAGTCAACGACCTTGGAACCGGAATCAATAAAGGAATCAACCTGTTCGCCTTCCAGAGCCTTTACCGCAGCTTCCACTGCCTTATAGCCCATGTCGTAGCCGAGCTGGGCGATATCCATGCCGAGCGTACCGTCCTTGATAGCGGAGATAGCGGAGGTATTGCCGTCAAAGCCGCACACGATGGTATCGGCATACACCTTCTATCTATAAACGCAGAAAAGCTGCACTTTCCATAATAAAAAGTGCAGCTTTCATGGCGGAGACAGAGAGATTTGAAAAGCAAAGTTTTGATTTTTTGCATCTTTTTCTGTGTTATTCCGTCTTATTCAGTTCATCATCCCGTTTTTTGAGTACATATAGCACATACAGTTTCGGTTGTTTTTATCGTGATTGCTGTCACGTTGCTGTCAGCCCGAGCGGTTTCCCGCTCGGGCTTTTGGCTTTTATACCGGTCTAAACACACCGCCGTCCAGACGGCCGATTACCCATGCGTCAGAGCCGTTGACCTCTACAATATATTCGGCCTCCCATTCATACTCACCAATCTTTGCGCAGACCAGATATTCGTTCTCTGCATATGGTCTAACATAGTCGAAACCGGTACAGTAATCGCCTTGGCTCTCCACATAGCTGCTGACCGCACCCTGCGCCAACTTTGTCGGCGAAACATCCTGCTCGGCCCAGCCCATCTTCTGCTCATATGCAGAAATAGTATCGACATTCGCCTTTTCTACATCACTCAAATCGCTTCCATCATAGGACGAATTTGGCGTATACCACGATTTAGCCGCAAAGTAATTCTGGATTTCCTGCGTCTGGAATACATAGCCGTGACGAGCAAAAATCTCGTTGCGGGCCAGCAGAGCCGTCTTTTGATCACAGCCTGCCATATCGGACTCAGTGATATACTGGCGGTCACTCGGGAAAATATAATCAGCCGATGAGATATCCGCAGTCGATGCCGGTTCTACTGCTGTCGTATCAGCAGTGTCCTGCTGTGCATAGTCGTTCATATCCAGATAGCCATACGCATCCAGTACCCACGGAACCGAGGTTTCCAATGCGTCCTCACCAAACAGTGTACAAAGCTGTGCGCAATCACCTGTATAGTTTGCCGCTGCGCCATACAATACCGCAGAACCGGAGATTTGATCCAGCTCATCAATAAAGGCTTTCATCTTCTCTGCGCTGTCGAGTTCTGTTTCATGCTTTGTGGTGTAAGCCATAAAGTATAGACTGTTTAACTCTGCCGCAAGGTCGCTTGCCTTTTCAATCTCTGTATTGGGATCATGAAAAGCAGAAATTTTGAACACCTGCTCGTCCAGCATTTTGAACTGAATCGTTGTGTCGCCCACAGTTTCATCTGTATATTTTACTTCAACAATCTGCTGACCATCATCGTTCTCTCCGCCGTCCCACTCGGCTGTGCAACCCAGCTGATCTTCATAGTAGCTGCTGAGCAATTCCTGCACCGTCATATCGGTAAATTCGCCGAGATAGCCATTTTGTACGGTTTCGATATAAGTGTCCGTGCTGGTCGAGCCTGTATTACCACCAGACGTACCAATCATCACTGCAATCAAAATCAGTACAACCGCCACAATACCGCCGATGATAAACTTCTTTTTACCGCCCTTTTTCGATGGTACTGGCGCTCCCTGTGGTGGTATTACATTCTCATGAACGTTTTCTGTGCTTGCAGCAGCTTCCACCGTCTTTGTGTCCTCTTGAACTGCCTCTACGCCCAGCGGAGAGCCGCATTTCGGACAAAATGTTTTCTTCTCCTTAATTTCCGTACCGCAATTTGGACAGAACATCTTTTACCAACTCCTTAGCATTAAATTTTTTACGAATAACAGCAACGTTATCGCCATAGAGCAGATACCATATCCCGCTAAAACGCCTGTTGCAAATCTTCTTCGATTGGTAGACACCTGCCACTCCCATAGCTGAGTTAAACCGTCTATCACCAGTGGGATACAGCAAACGGCATACACGCTCACGTTCTTTCTGCAAACAGTATACGCTGGCACAGCGAGAATATATCCAACCAGAACACCTGTACAACGGGCACACAGCGGAAACTTCCTGCCTTTCCAGTAAAAGCTCCTATCTGCGCGTTGATGACAGCCTGCTCGATGGCCGACTGCCATCAGCCATTCATACACCGTTTTCTTCATCACGAGCCTTTTTCAGTTTACTCAAATACTCTTGATATTTCTTTGCATTTTCGACTGCTTCGTTTAACTCGGTTAAGGCTGGTGATAGCTTTATGTAATACGGCGGCATCATGCACATTACTCCAATCACCATTGCAGCAAGAAACCAGATAATTATCGTAATCAGTTCGTCCATATCAATAGCCAGAAATGCTATAAATCCCATCAATGCAATGATGATTCCTCTCCCAATCATCCGGAATGTATTCTGTACCTTACACGCCGGGTACTCTTGCAAAAATGCCTGCTTATCCGCTTTCAGGCGAGCTTTCAAAGCCTTATAGCGGTTTTCAGCTTCTATCACTTCGTTGTCGATATTCTGGAGTATTACTGGATTCGCTGCCGACAGCAATGCTTTTCGCCTGGCTTTTGCATTAAGTTCTTGTTGAATTTTCTCCTGCCGAGCCTTTTCCGCTGCTTTCGCAGTCCCCGCTTGAAACTTTTTACCGCAGGAATGGCACACCCAGTAATCATCGGTAAATCCCGGACTTGCTCCGCACAGACCGCATAATATACCGATCGGCCCGAAAATCATCATACCGCAGCAGGCATCTGTAAACGATCCGCTGCTGCCAGAATGATGAACAGCCACATACTGCGTATTTTCCGAACCGCACTTTGGACACTTCACGCGATCCCCTCCCCTTTTTTTCTTATGCACAGTATATCATTTCCAGCCTCATTTGTAAATGATATAACAATCACTATTTACAAGTGTATATATCAATTTGCCGATTGGAACAACTACCTCTATGATGGTATGAGAGGTGTTGCCAATGACTGATATTTCGGCTGCAATCGGCAAACGAATCCGGACTTTCCGCAACGCACAGGGCATCAGCTTGGAAGAATTATCTTTCAAAGCCGATCTGAACGCTGCACACTTGGGACAAATCGAACGCGGTCTGCGCAATCCGACGATTGAAACGCTGAACCGTATCGCCACTGCGTTGGACATATCGTTTTATGAACTGATCGGCTCGGTCGAGGAAGTCCCGCAGAAACAACCGGAAACCAATGAGATCAAACGGAAAATCGACGCACAGTTGTCCTCCATGACTTTGGACGAGCAGAAGGACATACTGCGCATCATTCGCATATTCCGCCGCCGTTTTGATGAAGAAAACAAAAAGACTGACTGATATACTTATGTGGTATCAGTCAGTCTTTTATATTTTGTAGTTTATACACATTGTAAAACATTGCTATTCGATGCCCATTGTGGTAATATTAAACCAATAAAAGTTAAATTGTCGCAAAATAATTGGACAAAATACAAAGAGATCTCCTAAGAGATCTCTTGTTCCACACACTGTGGAGCCGCATACACGGCGCTTGCGCTAAAAGCTTATTTGAACTTGTAGTGTAATACCTAATGGTAGTAAATCATTGGTACACTATTATTATCCACCCCAATCATCAATTTGTCAATCAGGGAGATAAAGAAAATGAAAGAAAAAACACAGATTCCTTATTATCTCGGAATAGATGCCGGCAGCAGTTCTGTCGGCTGGGCCGTCACGGATACAATGTATCATGTTCTAAAAACTAAAGGAAAAGCCATGTGGGGTGTTCGTCTGTTCCCCGATGCATCAACTGCTGCAGAGCGCCGTACTCATCGTGCTGCAAGGCGTCGCTTGCAGCGCAGAAAACAACGTCTTGATATTTTAGAAATGCTCTTTGCTCCTGCATTAAATGAAAAGGATCCTCAATTTTTAGCCCGTATGCATGAGAGTGATTTATGGCAGGAAGATAAAAGTATAAATTCTAAATATTCTCTATTCTCCGATTCCAATTTTAATGACTGCGATTATCACGCCCAGTATCCAACCACATATCATCTTCTCAGTGAATTAGCACATTCCACAGATTCGCATGATGTCCGTCTTGTCTATCTTGCACTACATCATTTGATGAAATCACGGGGACATTTCCTCTACGAAATATCGGAAACATCGGACAATGACTCATCTTTAAGGGATAAGTTCGATGATTTTTCCTTGGTGCCCTTCTTTTGGAGTGCCTGGGTAAGATCAAACGATTCGTCATACTCTTTGATATTGGTCTGCATAATCCATATCCCCTTTCTCTATCATACCACACTGTCCGCGTCGCTGTTCAGTGCTTGGACAATGCTTGTGCACTCAGATACAAAGCGGTTCACCTGCCGGCGGAAGGCTGTCCGCCAATACAAAAATTCCTGAGGTGGCAGGTCGTTGTGGTGCTTGCCCCTGACCAGCTGCAGACCGGGCAGCAGGCCCACTGCAAATGTGTTGTCAAAGTGATATTCATCACAGGCACTGCACAGCAGTCTCGTCAGCCGGCCTCCTGCCTCCTTCGCCTGTCTGTCACTGGAAAAGCAGATACGCCCGGCACAGGCCTTGTCCAGCTCCTCCAGTGCCCGTTCTACAGGAGCGAAATCAAAGTCATCGCCGCAATGGGTCCGGATGTCTGCCACAGTATCTCTCATTTGCGCCAGACACCCTGCCGCGTCAAAGGGAAGATGCGCTTCATCGGCAAACTCTTTTACCAGCTCCACCAGCACCCGTGTATCCCTCATCAGAAGCTGGGGGTCCACCTTATCCATGGTATCCTCCACGGAATGCCACCACCAGCCTCCGCCGCTGCCTGCACAGTGCCAGCGGCCACGGTTGGGCGGCGCCTGATAAAAGTCAAAGGACACCTGGATGGGAATGCGCGGCCCGAAAAATGACAGGTCTGATCCCCGCCCCAGCGGGCGGATCACCACCTCAGCCTGCCCGGTGCACCGACGCAGGATATCCCCAAGGGTATCCCCTGCCACACCGGACGTGGAAAACCCGATCTCCTGCGCTCCCATACAGCCGGGAGAGTCCATGTTGACCAGCGCCACACAACGGGCATCCAGGTCCTCAAACTGCTCATCGCAGTACCAAGTGCTCCCGGCATACCGTCCGTTGGAGTGGGCCGGCCACCACGCGATTTTGACACCCCGCCGCAGCTGCTTCTGGGACAGTACCCGTGCCAGTTCCAACACAGCGGCATTCCCGGTGGCATTATCCGTCACACCATAATCCCAGGAGTCATAGTGGCTGCCCACCAGCACATACTCCGGCGTTTCACCGGCCAGCTCGGCTACAGGGATCTGAAGACGCACACATCCACACTGCAGTACGCTGCGCACCGTCGCGGTACGGCTGCAGGCTCCAGGCGTCAGCAAGGGCAGTATGGATTCTCTGTCACAGCTTCTCAGGCCCACCACCGGAAAATCAGGATAGGTTTTTCCGTTTTCAGGCTCCGCGGTGCCCCACACAGGGCTGACCGTCTCGTAGTGAAGCACAGGCTCCTCGCTGGTCCACAGATGGATCAGGCCCTTTACACCGTATCCCCGCAGCTTTTGAACATAGTCCTCATAAAAATTGTCCCCAATCACGATGCAGCCCCGCGCCCCCGCGTACCAATCCTGCTCCTGTCTGGGCTTCAGCTGGTCGTGGGCATGGACATCATAAAACAAGGGGGCGGTCACTCCGTCCGGACAATGGGCGGAGAAGGAACGGGGAAGGGCTTCAAAGGTCTGATCCATCCCCTCTACAGTAACTGACGCTTCTATAGGAGTGGAGACATATCCGTCACACTCATACACGCGGCATGGAATGCCCCATTCCTGCAGCTTCTTGATCAGATAGCCGCAGGCACGGTGCTCATCTTCCGAACCGCCGATGCGCTTCAGCCCGGAAAACACATCCAGTGTCTCCATCAGGCATTCCCGTGAGAGTTCTTCCATTCCTCAATTCTCCTTTTGGTGCGCAAGGAAACACTGGTACACATCCTGCCAGGCAGCCTCATCCGTCACAAGGCGGAAGGCAGCCAGTGCACAGCACACAGCACCGTCATAGATGCCCTGATGAGCCCGCGCCTCTTTCCCGGTCTTTACCCATGCGTCCGTGTGAGGAGGATCATCTGTCTCGATGGTCTTTACCCGCAGGCAGCAGCTGGGCAGCCGGTGGGTCACCGCGCCGAAATCGGTAGAACCGCAGTCCTTCCGGGGCGGAGCAATTCCGTCACACGCAAATTTTTCTGCACACTCCATCAGCAGCGCACCCATGGCATCATTGATGGTGGTGTTGTAAATATGCGCCACAGGGGTAATTTGTACCTGTGTCTGGGTAGCCATGGCAGCAGCCTGGGCAATCTCCCGGGTCCACTGCTCCACGCTCTCCAGATACGCCATGGAGGAGTGGCGGATCTCTACCTTAACCTTGGCAAAATCGGGCACGGAGTTGACTGCCGTCCCCCCAGCCAGCACAATATTGCTCACCCGGCTGGAATCCTTGAGGTGATTGCGCATGAGCCCAAGCCCTGTCTGCAGCATGGTCACCGCATCCACTGCGCTGCGCCCAGCATAAGGCGCAATACCCGCGTGGGCGGTTTTGCCGTGAAATTCCACATCCATCTCGATCAGAGCCAGAGAGGGCGTCTCCAGCTGGGTCAATGTGCTGCCGTGCACCATGAAGGCCACATCAATATGGTCAAACCCGCCGTGGGCGGCCATCTCGTTTTTGCCTCCGTCCAGCGACTCCTCGCTGGGCGTCCCGATCACATGGATCTCAAAGGGCTGGTCCGAAGACTCCAGCACTCCCCGCAGGGCCATTGCCGCGCCGATCATGGCAGGGGTCTGCATATGGTGGGCGCAGCCATGTCCCTGGCCCCGCAGCGCATCATATTCCCCTAAAAATCCTACTGCGCGCCCTCCGGCAGCCCGCCCTCCCTTGTGGCGGTACACGGCACAAAAAGCCGTATCCAGCCCGGCGTAGGGAATGGTTACTTCAAAATCGTGGGCTCGCAGCCACTTTGTCAGCGCAGCTGAGGAGCGGTACTCCTCATAGCCCGGCTCGGCGTAATCAAAAATTTCGTCGCTCAGCGCGCACAGCTGCGGCATCAGCTCTGAAACGATATTCGCAATTTGCTTCTGAATTTCTTCCATAGCATGTCCCATCCCATATCTTTGAAATCTATAATATCCTGCCGTCGCGCCATGCAGTTGCGGCGGCCAGCTCTAAACGGATCAGTAACCGATCACCACAGCCAAAGCCAGGAAGGCCATAGAAACCAGGCTGAGCAAAATCACCAGCTTAATGACGTACTTCAGCCACACGGAATAGGGAATCTTGGACGCAGCCAAAAATCCCAGCATGGTGGACGAAGTGGGGAAGATGGCATTGGTCAGGCCGTCACCCAGCTGGAAGGCCAGCACAGTGCTCTGGCGGGTCAGGCCCACCAGATCGCCCACAGGCGCCATGATCGGCATGGTGGCTGCCGCCTGGCCCGTACCAGAGTTGATGGGCAGGTTGATGATGGTCTGCACCAGGAACATACCGATGATCTTTACCGAGCTGGGCAGTGCCACAATCGCATTGGCCAAGGCATTGATAATGGTATCAATGATCATGCCGTCCACCATAACGGTATTGATCGTACCGGCCACTCCCACAATCAGCGCACCGAAGGTGATATTGGCCATGCCCTGCACATACAGATCGCAGATCTTGTTGCCGCTGAACCCGGCCAGAATACCGCATACCACACCCAGCACCAAAAACAAAGTAGCCATTTCGGTGATAAACCATCCCAAGTAGGCCACGCCGTAAATCAAAACGGCAAGCGCGATGACAACGGCCAGAAGGATCAGCTTGTGCCGTCCGGTCACTTCAATCGCAGATACATCCACATCCTCCAGGTTGGAATCCTCGTTCCCCATCAGGTTCTTGGAGGGATTCTTCTTTACCTTCTCCGCGTAATGAATAATATACAGGCTGGTCACAACAATAAACGCCACCAGGATAATCCAGCGATACCAGGCTCCGGAGAACATGGGAGTCACACCCGCGATGGACTGAGCCACACCCACATTAAAGGGATTATAGATGCCCGCCGTAAAGCCCACGATGGAGCCCATGGCGATCATGGCTGTACCTGTGATGGTATCATAGCCCACTGCCTTGGCCACTGCAATCCCAATAGGCACAAACACCAGAACCTCCACAGACATTCCCATGGTGAAGCCGCCTACGGCAAAGACCGTAATGAAGATGGGGATGAGCAGCTTTTCTTTTCCCGCAAACATCTTGCCCAGCTTGGCACAAAAGGCGGTGATCATCCCTGTCTGCATAATCAGCTCAAAGGCGCCGCCGATGATGAAAATAAAGAAGATGATCTCGTTTACGCTGGAGCTGCCCAGAGTTCTCACAAAAGCCATGGGGATTTCCAGCGGTGAAACCGGTGACGATTCCACCTGAGTGTATGTACCCGGTACAATCAGCATACGGCCGCTGGCATCCTCCTGGCGCTCAAACTGGCCGGCAGGAATCACGTAGGTCAGCAGGCAGACAACCAACACGATCAGAAACAGAATAATGTACGTGTGGGGCATCTGGATGCCTTTTTTCTTTTTCGACGTTTCAATGGACATTCTTCTCTGCACTCCTCACAATCAAGTGTCTAATAATTATACATTTATTTTTTCCTTTATGCAAGGGCAAATCGAGATTTATCGAGGAATCTGAATTTATCGTAAAAAACTCCCTTGAGCCGCCAGCGGCTCAAGGGAGTCTATGGATGTTTTGACCACTGTATCCACAAAAACTGATTAAAGTTCCAGCCCATTCCACGCTTCTGTCAGCCGACACAGCCGTTACAGAAGCGTGTGTGCTGCTGAAGTTTCCACTGGGCAGGCTGACACGGGCATAGCGGCCATCCCAAATTCAGTGTAAACTCCTCAGCTTGGAAGCGCGCAAAGTTTATCTGCAGCCACAGCAGATTCATCCCGCTGCCGCCTTCTCCTATACGATGTTCCCCCTCACAGACTGAGGGTACAGATGTAACGGATGGGTCGAATATGTCCTGCAACCGTGCGGTCTATGCGCCGATAATTCATAGTTCGTATGGGCACCATCTTCTTAATAGTGAGCATAACCTCCTGCATTTTTCGCTCCCGATCCAGTTCTGCTTGCTCTTGTTTTCGACGAGCCTCAACGGCAGCATAATCGGTGAACAGATCCATCTGCTCAAATTCGCCCTCTCTGGTCATCGCCTCACTCTCTGAAATCACCCGACCCGCAACGATGTTAAGTCGCCGCACCATGAGGTCGGTATTCACAATACGATCAAAGAGCGCTGTAGCTGCCCCCATGATTTTCTTTGTAGAGGAGGTATAATCGTTCAGGCGCTCGGTTCCATGGGCGTGCTTTGGAACCTCGCGGCCATAGTGATCCTTGACTATTGGGCCATGATAACGATTTCGCCGTGCCGGATCAGTTAGGTTCTCAATGTCATAGCCGACCGTCAGAACAATCTGGTCGGTCATCAGCTTCTTACTCACCAAATCCAGTGCCAGTTGCTCTGCCATTTCTCTCAGCACCAACCGAGCCCTTTCTGCGGAATACGGGCAATGCAGAACCTGACCGGAACCAAGGCTGTTTTCACTGGGATGATATGCCTTAACCGCTTGGATGGTACAGGGTTCCCAGCCCCACGAATGGTCAATCAACAACTCAGCGTTTTTCCCAAAGAGCTGGTAAAGAAGATCCTCATTGCATACCGACATTCGCGCAACATCGCCCATGGTAAACATTCCGTGTGCCTCTAACTTCTTGGCGTATCCACGTCCAACCCGCCAGAAATCGGTGAGTGGCTGGTGCGACCACATGGTTTGACGGTAGGTCATCTCATCCAGCTCTGCGATGCGCACGCCGTTCTCATCCGCAGGGATATGTTTTGCCAAGATATCCATTGCGACTTTACATAAATAAAGATTCGTACCAATACCTGCGGTGGCTGTAATTCCGGTATTCTCGATCACATCCAGGATAATTTTCATTGCAAGTTCTCTGGGGGTAAGTTTGTAGGTGGATAGATAATCGCCAAGCTGGACTAGAGCATATTATAGAGAATTCTACGGGCAATAACAATAAAATTTTCGCTGATTTAAGTTATGAAATGCGATTGAATTGTGAAGATTTGAACCGAATTGCTGATGTTCGTGTATATGTCAATGATGTGCTTGAGTCCTCTGTTTACAATAATGGACGAATTTATTTTCCTAGTCGAGGGATAAGCAATAGACGAATTTTTCTAGATTGTTATGGGTTTGCGGAGTTGTCTATTACGCTTATATTAGTAGATGGACAAGAATGTACGCTGAATTCAGAGTATTTACCGATTTTGGTGCGACGAGAGGAACTTAATAATTCGGTAGAAGCAATGGCTAGATTTGTTTATAATAATCAAGAATGGCTTTTGTTAAATGGAGAACTCAAACCGAAAAAACCATCTGGGCTTAAAGAGAATGGGTACCGTAGTCTTGCGACACAGATTTTGTTAGCAGAAGAGATTGCAGCTATATATGAGAGTAGTTATGGATATTTCAAAGCTAATAGCAGATTCAAGTTGGAAAAGATGTCTGTAATTGAGAGACTAGAGCGAATACAATATGTGACGCAGGGAACGCTGTCATATACAGCAACGCATCCAGAGTACTTGCGGCAAGTACTATGTTCTCAAGGGCAGCAATGCCGTTATGATCGCCTACAACTGGGATCAGGCAAACGAATGTTTCCGGAAGTACATCTGCTCTCCTAAACGTCAAATCTCACACTGCTCTTACTTAGACGCACAGCACGATGCGCTGAACCACCTCAGAGAGATTGCACCCGGTCTTCCTATTCCACTCGAACTGCCGCTTGGCCGTATTATCACGGTCCGGTCGCTCATGCAGCAGTACTTAGACAATACGGAGGTCTGATTCTATGACAGCACAAGTAAAATGTATCACCTTATCCGCCCGTGATCTGGCTGAACTGCTCGGCATAAGCCGTAGCGCTGCCTATGCGCTCTTTCACCGCGAGGATTTCCCAACACTCAAAATAGGCCGCCGCCTGCTTGTAACGCACGATGCGCTGATGCAATGGCTCAAAGAGGATGCCGCCAAGAAAAGCGCCTGAATATGCAGCAGAGGGCAAGGTCTAAAACCTTACCCTCTGCTTATCTCACGCACAGCATTTATCCTCAGCTTGTGCAAAACTTGCATACCTATGCTATACTATTTACATACAATCGAACTGTATGTGCCGGAAAGGAGTATTCTTTTACTTATGGCACGAAAAAATAAAAAGCGTGAAGCCGGAAGCGGCTCTATTACCAAGCGGAAAGACGGCCGTTGGCAGGGTCAGTATGTGTCCGACTATGATCCGAAAACCGGCAAGCTGCGTCGTCATACCATTTACGGCAAAACGCAGAAAGAGGTCGCAGAGAAACTGCGTGCTGCAACCTCCAGTATTGACAACGGCACCTTTCAGGAACCGCGTAAAATCACGGTAGCCGAATATGCCGCAGAATACATGACAACTCACGTTGCCACGCTGACCGATTCCACACAGCGTAGTTACGAGAAAAATCTTCGGCTGTATATTCTTCCCGCACTGGGTACTCGCCGTTTGACCGACCTCACCCACCGCGAGGTACAGCGCTTTGCTTCGTCTTTAAGCGCAGGCGGTAAAGGACTTGCCCCCAAGACTGTACACACCGTATTCGGCACGCTGCACGCCCTGTTGACCGCCGCACAGCGCGATGAGATCTTACAGCGCAATGTTGCTGACTTCTGCTCTCTGCCGCGTGTAACGCAAACCCGCGCCAAAGCGATCACCTCTGCCGAGCTGAATCAGTTCCTCGATCTAATTCGCAAGGACGAATTCTATTATCTGTTCTTCCTCGATATTTTCTCCGGTATGCGCCAGTCCGAAATTCTCGGCTTGCGCTGGGCTGATATTGACTGGAACCGAAACAGCCTTGTTGTACGCAAGCAGCTCCAGCAGAAATGCAAGAAAGGTGATTACAGCTATACGCTCATTGACCCGAAAGAGAACAAGCAGCGGCGTATTATTCTGGCGGAAACGGCTATGCTTACGCTTCAGAAGCAGCGCACCAAGCAGCAGCGTCAGCGTTTAGCCGCCGGACCGCTGTGGAACAATCCGTTCGATCTGGTTTTCACCAATGAATTTGGCCGCGCACTCAACCACCAGACCGTGTACAAGCACCTCAAGCGTCTGCTGCGTTCCTGCGGTATGGGCGATTACACGTTCCATTCTCTGCGCCACTCATTCGCTACGATTTCGTTAGAAAACGGCGATGATATTAAAACCGTACAGACAAATTTAGGTCACAGTACCGCTGCGTTCACACTGAAAACCTACGCTCATGTCAGCGATCAAATGCAGCGCAGCAGCGCCGCCCGTATGGAGGAACTGATCTCCAGTCTGGAAGCCGTAAATTAGCCCGTTGCTGTCACGATTGCTGTCAAGAAAAATTAAGTCGTTCTAAAAGTTATCGTCTTCTATCTATAAATGCAGAAAAGCTGCACTTTCGCAATAAAAAGTGCAGCTTTCATGGCGGAGACAGAGAGATTTGAACTCTCGCGCCGATTTCTCGACCTACTCCCTTAGCAGGGGAGCCCCTTCACCAGCTTGGGTATGTCTCCATGTCAAGGTATTGAGTTGTACGCGGAGTTATCCTCGATCGAACCCTCCGCGTGCAATCTCGTGATTGGCGGAACGGGTGGGATTCGAACCCACGCGCCCTTTCGGACAAACGGTTTTCAAGACCGCCTCGTTATGACCACTTCGATACCGTTCCGTATCTTGCCCGATAAGCAAGATTTATTATACAAGAATTTCTCCTGCTTGTCAACAGCTTTTTACAAGAAGAACGGCTGTTACAGCCGCTCTTCCCATTCTTTTACCTTAAAACCCGGAAGAGCAAAGTCCTCTCCGATGAGCAGCGGGCGCTTGACCAGCATGCCGTCGGTCGCGAGCAGCGCATACTGCTCGTCCTCGGTCATAGCCGGCAGCTTGTCCTTGAGCCCCAGCGCCTTATACTGCAGGCCGCTCGTGTTAAAGAACCACTTAAGCGGCAGACCGCTCTTTTCGTGCCACGCACGCAGCTCCTGCTCAGTCGGATTGTCCTGCTTGATATCACGCTCGTCAAACGCCACGCCGCGCTCCTGCAGCCACGCCTTCGCCTTCTGGCAGGTCGAGCATTTGGGATAGCATACAAACAGCATTTCGGTGTCCTCCCCTGTTAATCCTCGGCTGCCGTCTGCGCTGCGTCCGAGCGGCACAGGCAGAACAGCTCAGCAGCCAGCATAACGCACGCTGCTGCAGCCAGAATGCCGCGCAGCACCATTTTGATCGACCACATGGACGGAATGCCCATCAACATAGCCAGACCGTAGCCGCCGATATCCGACACCGACATGGTGACCGCCACTGCGGCAAAGAACGCCAGCATAGCCGGCGCCGGCTTGCCAAACAGCAGACGCGCCAGCTCATAAAACGCCAGCACAATCATCACATCCGCTACCAGTCCAAAGCCAAACGACGCCAGCTTCGGATCGGTGCAGGTCATGCGGTAGTTGACCAGCAGATGCAGGCAGCTCCAGAACAGCGGTACGAGCGTCATTGCGGCGCTCTTTTCCGTCATCTGTACGCCCTGCGCCTTGGCCAGACCGATCATGCAGCCGCCGGTCAGCACGCCCATGATTGCATAGACGATCTCCAGAACACGCGCCCATGCAGCCACGTCCTGCTCTGCCGTGGTGATGGTCAGATACAGGTAAACCAGACTGCCCGCCGCTACAATCAGTCCCGCAACGACAGCCGCCATGCGGAACAGCGTCTCTTTCGTGCCGAGCAGCTGCTCAAACGGTACCTTATCGCGCGTCTTAAGCGGCAGCGCCAGCACAGCATATACAATTGCACTGATAGCGAACAGCGCGATTACGAACCAGATCCATTTATCGCCTGCCGTCGGCAAGCCGGTGCTTACGTCAAAACCGTTCAGCAGGTGCAGCGCGCGCAGCGCAATCCCCGGAACGCACAGCACGACCGCCAGAATCGGCAGGAGCTTCGTTGCTTTCATGTTGTTTCCTCCATTAAGAGATAGTATTAAACGCTACTATTATAGCATACTTGCCGCAAGGCTTCAATACAGCGAATAATTGATATTTGCATATAAAAACAACCGCCTGTTCAAAACAGACGGTTGTTTCGCGCATTGCGCGTGTTCAATAGAATTTGCCGTGCAAATTCCAAACGGACGACTTTGGAACGGCCTGCGGTCCGTTCCTGCTTGCCGGTGGAACCGTGGTTCCGCGACAGCAATCAGTGCTGGCTTACCTTGGGCATCTGCACCTTTTCCTGTGCATTGAACTCCGTGTTTGCCGGGGTCTGCTTGCTCATGCCGAGCTTGAGCAGAATCGGCGTTACCAGCGTAGTAACGATAACGACCAGTACGATCGGCGGGAACATGTGCGGGTCGATCAGACCGGCCTGCTCGCCCTTCTGTGCTACGATCAGCGCAACCTCACCGCGGGATACCATGCCCAGACCGATAGAGAATGCATCATAAGTATGGAAGCCCATGATGCGGGCACCAATGCCACAGCCGATGATCTTGGTCAGGATTGCAATGATGGTCAGTACCACTGCGAAGATCGCCATGGTGCTGGTCAGACCTTCCAAGTTGGTCTTAATACCGATGGAAGCGAAGAACAGCGGAGAGAACAGCATGTAGCCGAGCACGTTGGTCTTGCTTGCAACGTAGTCACGCGCAGAGGACAGACGGCACATTACGATGCCTGCGAAGTATGCACCGGTGATATCTGCAATACCGAAGTAACGCTCTGCAACATAGCTCATCAGGAATGCGAATGCTACCGCATAGATTGCAATACGGCGATGACGATGCCACTTCTCCTCCATCTTGAGGAATACGCGGTACATAACGAGACCAACAACCAGTACGAAACCGAAGAACGCAACGATGCGGCCGAGTACCAGAATCGGCTTTACCGACGGGTCAGTCAGTGCGGTCAGAATGGTCAGCACCACGATACCGAGGATATCGTCGATTACAGCCGCGCCGAGGATTGCTGTACCGACTTTACTTTTCAGCTTGCCCATCTCACGCAGGGTCTCGACGGTGATCGAAACCGAGGTAGCGGTCAGAACGACACCGATGAAAGCAGCCTTCAGCATGTTCATCGAGTCGGTCGGATCATTGTCGAACGCCAGATAGCATGCAGCACCACCGATCAGCGGCACGATAACACCGATCAGCGCGATAATGAAGGACGCAAAACCGGTGGTTTTCAGCTCGTCCAGATCAGTATCCATACCTGCGTTAAACATCAGGATGATTACACCGATCTCAGCGGCCTTTACCAGAAAATCGGTCTCGCCTACCCAGCCGAGGCAGCTCGGGCCAACCAGCACACCGGCAATCAGTGCGCCGACAACCTGCGGCATATGCACGCGCTCCGAAGTAAGGCCGAATACCTTTGTGAACAACATGATGATCGCAATCGTCAACAGAAAGTCATATGACATTGTTCCCACCCTTTCTTAATGTGATAACCTTTTGCATAGAATATTATACTCTTGTTCGCGCAAAGAACCAGCTAAGATTTCAATTTTTGCTCCGTGATTTTAAACGAAATTACCAAACAGCGCATCCGATCTCTGTGCACTCTGCCAGTTTCGCTATTTTCTGACATTATCCAGCAGATCCTTCCGAAACCGCCTGTTCCTCCTCATCAGCCGCGTGCGTGAAATACAAAACGGCAGAACAGACCGACCGCAAAGTTCTGCAGCGGATACGCCAGCAGGAAGTCTAACTCGTCTAACTTGGTTTTGAACATTGTTTTTTCTGCCCCGTCTATGCCACAAGGCAAAAAAAGAACGCCTTGCGAGCATAAGCTTGCAAGGCATTGAAATTTCAGCTTTTCTATTATATCATATTGCACGGAAATTTCAAGTGTTTTTTCTTCGCCTATTCCTATTATATATAGCCGCCGCTTGAGAAGCGAACGAAATGTGCGCTGACGCCGCGCGGGCGCACAAGAGGGTAGACACCTGCGGTTTCCACCCTCTTGTGAATCTCCCCTTTCCCTTAGGGGGTCTGGCGCAAACCAGAGACCGGCGACCGCTCCGAAAAAGGGAACGGCAGTCGGGTTACCGTTGCGTGTCTTTCGTGAAATATTCGCAGTTCAC
>ENA-UONZ01002169-UONZ01002169.1-human-gut-metagenome-genome-assembly--contig:-C93old-NODE-2169-length-16424-cov-15.675240_pt1 | contig 16424 bp, 7 predicted proteins | sample MGYA00242468_ERZ724015 | MGnify/ENA metagenome assembly ERZ724015
CCCCAGCAGCCTATAGGTGCCGTTTCTGGTGCCCGCCCGGTACACCTGGTACTCGGCTGCGCCGTCCACGGCCTTCCACTTCAGGTAGGGCTTGCCGGTGGCGGCCAGAAAGTCCGGCGTCACCGTAGGGGCATCCGGCCCGGATGTGGGGATGTATTCCTCCTCCTGGCCGCCGGTAGGCAGCTTGGTCACACCGGGCATCCCCTCCAGAATCGGTACGGACAGAACCAGACTCATGTCCAGCAGGCCGTTGTCTACATAGGACCAGTAAGTTCCCCGTCCGCCCTGGTAGGCATAGGTGATGTCGGTGGCATACTGGTGGGAGTAGGTGTTGGTAGATGTCAGGTTAAACCGCTGGAGATACTGCGTGTCCTGGCCCCTGGCTATGTAGGAACGGGCAATGAACTGCGCACCGCCCAGTAGTGCCTTGTAGCTGGTGTCCCAGCCCTCGTCCCGTGCGTATAGGATACCGTTATAGTTGGGGTTATCGCCGCCGTAGGCGCCGATGTTGAAGAAATTGTAGTAGGTTCCGCCGCCGTCCTCCTTTTTCAGTGTGTAGCCGCTGGCGTTTTTGGTGGCTCCCGTGCCAATTTCTCCCCGGGCCTTCACCGCCAGATAAATGGCGCTGACATTGGCCTCGGCCCCCGCCCGGACAAATTCGTTGATGATTTGGCTCGTGGCCCATTTGCAGTCCTTCAGCACCATAGCCACCTGCTCGCTTGTCGCAGCTGCGCCGTCGCCAGAGAGGACCTGAAACGCCATGCAGGCGCCGCTGGTCAGGTAGGAGCGGGGATCCAGATAATAGGCCACGGTTTTCCCGCTGGCGGCATACCATCCCGGCTCATACTCCCGCCATACTCCCGTCTGGCTGTTATATGCGCCGGGGGCCGTGGAGCGCAGGGCTGTGCTGTAGCTCCCGTGGATCAGGCTCATGCCCAAAGTCGACTCTATTTCCAGCGCGTCGGCCCAATTCAGTCCCGTTTTGTCGGCCACAAAGGTCCACTTGCCGCCGCTGGCGGCATACAGCGCCCGGAGATAGGGCTGATAGCTCTGGGGAAAGCCCTGTTTGTTCAGATAGGCCCGGTAGGCGCTGTCGTCTCCGATTCTGGTGATGAAATCACTGCGCATAAACCCCAGTTTGGTGTACCCGGCATAGAGGAAAACGATCTGGTGCCAGTCCGCGCCGTCAGCGCCCCTTTGGGTGTCAATGATCCTCACATACTGGCCCCGGTAGAGCATGATGCCACTGCCGGAAAACTTCACCGTGTCATACTGCGTGCCGGGACCGGAGCGCACATTGATCTCATCCTCGTTGACATAGGCGTCCTCACCGGTGCTGGCCAGCGCGGTGCTCACAAGGCTTGCCAGCATGAGCGCCAGCATAAAAACGGAGAGGAGCTGCTTGGTGAGGTGATTGGATATATTGTGTTTTACGGAAGCGTACATCAAGGGAAAATCCATCCTTTCTCGTCGCCGACAGAACCGCCGCGCAGATATTTGCTCATAATAAGGATAGCACAAGCCCTTCCCTTTGTCCACACATGCAGAGAAAAACATACCTCTTGAATGATTTCATACCCAACGCTCGCAGAGTGTTCACTTGATTTTCTCTAATTCTTTGCAGAATTTTTCGGTTGCCGTGCGGATTTTATTTAACTGCTTTGCTTCCTCTCTGCTGATTTTTCCGTCGTCTTTTAAAGCGGCCATTTCACAAGACTGGACAAAAACCTTTGCCATGGACTGAATGTTAAATATCTGTGCTGCAATATACGGATTCATTCCCCACCTCATTTTCTCTTTTTTCGGACGGTGCTTTTATGTTTTTAAATTTATTATAACAGCAATCTGTTGCATGTCAATTTTTCTTTTCTGTGTCGTTTCATCGTATACTGTTGCTATGACTGCAAAACCGCCCGGGGCCTGTAGGCCCCGGGCGGTGTGCCGAAAAGCTTTCCGGCGCGCAATACTGTTTACTTGGCCCGGATACTCTTCACGGCACTGAATGCGGAGTTGGCGGAGGTTCTTACCTTGCTGACGGCTTTCACCTTATAGTAGTAGGTTTTGCCGGATACTGCCGTCTTGTCGGTATAGGTTTTTGCTGTGGTGGTGGCTACTTTTGTATAGGTCCCACCGCTGGACGTAGCCCGGTACACCTGGTACTCGCACGCGCCGGTGACAGCGCTCCAGGTCAGCTTGGGGTCGCCATTGCTGGTAGTAATTTTTACCACGGGCTTGGCGCAGTGGCAAACCGCTGAAACAATGGTGCTGTAAGCGGAGTTGGCAGAGGTCTTCACCTTGCTCACTGCTTTCACCTTGTAGTAGTAGGTGTAGCCGGCGGACGCGGTGCTGTCCGTGTAATTGGTCTTCGTGGTCGTCCCCAGTAGCTTATAGGTGCCGGTCTTGGTACCGGCCCGGTACACCTCATACTTGGCCGCTCCGGAAACAGCAGCCCACTTGATATAGGGCTTGCCCGTGGAGGTCAGATAATCCGGGGTCACCGTGGGCTTCGCGCAGTGGCTGATGGCCGAAATAGCAGCGCTGTAGACGGAGTTGGCAGAAGTCTTCACCTTGCTCACAGCCTTCACCTTGTAGTAGTAGGTGTAGCCGGCGGATGCGGTGCTGTCCGTGTAATTGGTCTTCGTGGTCGTCCCCAGCAGCTTATAGGTGCCGGTCTTGGTACCGGCCCGGTACACCTGATACTTCACCGCGCCGTTCACGGCCTTCCACTTGATATAGGGCTTGCCCGTGGAGGCCAGATAATCCGGGGTCACCGTAGGCTTCGCGCAGTGGCTGATGGCCGAGACGGCGGCGCTGTAGTCACTCTGCACGCCCCCTGCGTTCACGACCTTCACCTTATAGAAGTAGGTGTAGCCGGTGGAGGCGGTGGTGTCGGTGTAGTTCAGCTTTGTTGTCGTGCCCAGCAGCTTGTAGGTGCCGGTCTTGGTACCGGCCCGGTACACCTGATACTTCACCGCGCCGTTCACGGCCTTCCACTTGATATAGGGCTTGCCGGTGGCGGCCAGGAAGTCCGGGGTCACCGTGGGAGCGCCGGGCTTGTAGCCCGGATCCTTGGCATCGCAGCGGGTGCAGATGCCGTTCTTATAATCGTGGCCCAGGGCCTTCACCGTTACGCTGTCCTTGGTGATCTCATTCTTGCCGCCGGCATCGCTGAAGAGCTTGCCGCAGGTGCTGCAGGCATAGTATTCCTTGCTGCCCTGGGCCGTGCAGGTGGCAGCCTTGGCGGCATGCCGCGTGATGGTGTGGCCGCCGCCGGGGATGGTCTCGGTTTTGGTATCGGTGTATTTCACGCCGTCGAAAACCACCGTAGCCGTATAGGTACGCAGACCGTCCTTGCAGCCGGAGGCCGGCGTTGTGACGGCGCTGGTCACCTTTGCCGTCACGGTCTCCCGGTGCCCGGATTCGTCCAGACAGGTGAAGACGGCGGTGGCGGCGGAGGTACCTGTCCAGGTCCACTGGGGCTTGCCAAAGTTGTGCCCCACCTCAATATCCACCGTGGCAGTGGGCAGGTCACACGCCACGCCGGTCTGGCCCTCATAGTCCCGGTAAAGGGTCCATTTGCCCGTCTGCCCCTTCTTCTGGGCCTTTGCCAGGGCCTCCTTGACCAGGGCGCTCAGATCCATGGACACGGTAATCTCCGTGTCGTCAAAGGTCAGCGGCGCAGAGGTATACTTCACATACTGCGTGACATCCTTCTGCGTTCCGTTGGCGTACACTGCCGTCACCTGCATGCCGGCGGCGTCAAAGGTCTCGCCCTTTTTGTAGGTGGTGCGCTGAGGCTGGCGGGTGATCTTCAGCTCTGTCATCCGGCTGCTCAGACGCATCATCTGGGCGGAGTCGTTTTTGAAGTAGATGTTGCCCTCGCCGTCGACAATGGGGCTGCAGATGGCGTACTGAGCCTGGGAGCCGCTGGGGGTAAAGAGCACATAGGCCGTTTCGATGGTCGTCTCCTTGCCGTCGTGGCGATAGGTCTCCATGGTGATGTAGGTGTGATCCACCTCGGTCATGCCGGGCTTGTCCCGGAGCACGCGGAGCTTACCGGGGGTATAGTTATCAAAGAAATAGATGTAGGCATATCCGTCCGTGCTCTCATAGGCTGTGGTCAGCAGGCCGCTGGTCTGGGGATAGCCCTGAGTGGGCACGGAGTAGGCGATGGAGAAGGATGCCAGATCCACCACGGTGATGTTATGGCCGGAATACTCCCCAAACTGGGAGGTGCCCGACACGCCGATGTAGGCGCGGCCATTATGGATCACGGGGGTGGAGGTGCTCATGGGCGGGGTGGCGTCATTCCCGGCGCCGTTATCCAGGTGCAGGCGGCGCAGGGTGTTCTTGGCGATGGTGCCGTTGGCGTTCATCCTGACCTGATAGAGGTCGCCGCCCTTGCTGGTGAAATAGTAGGCGTTGGTCTTTTCATCATAGCAAACGCTGCTGCGCAGGTCGCCCACGCCCGTGGCCGTCAGGCTGTCCAGCAGTTTGCCGGTCTTTGGATCCAGGGACAGCAGGGAGCCGTGGCCCGTTGTGTAGCCGCCATCACCGTCGTCCGTAGTCACAAGAATGAATTTCTCGCCTGCGTAGGCCCCGGCCCAGTAAAAGCCGTTGTGGGTATAGGTCCATGTGGGGAGCTTGGCCTCATCGGTCCTGGCGGGATCCTCATCGGTGACGGAGAGGCAGACGAAGTTGGCCTGCTTCGTCTCCGAATTCCAGAAGCCCGTGTAGATGTAGCCATCCCTGTAGGCGATAGGGCAGTTGGGCTGGCCGCCCCGGGCGTCCTCATAGAGCCACAGGGACTTCAGCGTTACCGCGTCGAAGGCCTGCACCCGGCCGTTGCTGAGGCCCACAAAGATCATGCCCTGGGCATAGGTGGGGGAATTGATGGCAAAGGAGGAGTTGCCCGCCATCTCCCCGGAGCCCAGCTCCAGGCCGGTCTCCTTGTCGATCTTGATGATGCGCTTGCCGGCGTAGGTGTACAGGCAGCCGCCCACCAGGATGGGGCAGCCTGTGGCCCCCTCGCTGTAGCCGTCGCCCAGCTTGTTGGCCCAGACCAGCACGGCATCCTCCGCCGCAATGGGGGTGGGCTGGGACACCACGCCGTTGTTGTTGTCATCGGCCCGGAACTGCGTCCAGTCGTCGGGCGCTGCGATGTCCTTCAGCGCCGCACCGGAGGCCTTCTCCAGGGTGACGCGGATGGTCTGGCTGTCCGCCCCGGCGGAAAATACCTGCTGCCGACCCACATAGCCGCTGCGGGTGACCACCAGGGTATAGGCCCCGCCGGTATCCAGGGCGTAGGTGCCGTCCGCGTCAGGCAGGACGCGCACGCCGTCGGTATTGCTGGTGAGGAACACCGTGGCGTCGGCGGGCTGGGTGGAAATGCTTGTTTTGATAGAGGGCAGCTTACTGACCTCTATGGTGTAGGTCTGGGCCACACTGCCCGGGTCCTTATGAGAAACGGTGACGGTGATCTTTTCCGCCGCAAGGGACTGGGTATTCAGGGGAACGGTGAAGGTATTGGTCACATTGGGCTTATTTTCGGCGCTGTAGGTGAGGGTCTGCGTCCAGTCGCCGCAGGCAGCCGTCACCATCATGTCCGCGTCCTTCTTATACCCGGACAGGGGCCGCAGATTCAGCTTCAGCTCTGGCACCCGCTGGCCCACGGAGGCCGTGTAGTCGTACACCAGCTTGGTGAAGCCCGTCGTCGCGGTGCCCTTGCGGTACAGCGGCACGGCGACATCGTTGTGATCCCGGGCCGTCAGCGCATTGAGGGTCATGGTCCGGACGGCGGTGATGATGTACTCCTGGTAGTAGGTAGCCCCGTTCACCGCCTTGGCCTGGGCCACTTGCAGGTGCATGGTGTTGCCCACGCCGCCGGCTGCCATAAAGTTGGGGGTGGAGTTGCCGTAGGAGCCGTCCGCCGTGGCGACGTTTTTCTTAAACTGCGTATCGGCGTAGTTGGTGTTGGAGTGGCCGCTGTAGACCGCCGTGGTCACATAGCTGCTGTTCGCCCGGCTGCGCCGGAGCATGAAGGCGGCGGAGTTGGACTCCACCTGGAAGGTGTACTCGTGCACGTCGGCCCGGAAGGACGGCGACATGACATATTCCTTCGCCGCGCTGCTGGTGCTGGGCTTGGCCCCCAGATCCGTCAGCCAGTCCTTGGTGATGGGTGTGGGCACGGATATCTTGGCCCCGGAGGCGGCGGTGAAGTCCGCCCGGACGTGGTAATAGCTGTTCTTGGTGGCCACATAGCTGTAGCTGCCCCCCGGCAGCAGCGCATAGGTGTCACTGCCCGAGGCGGAGCTCTTGGGGGCCACCTGACTGCCGGCGTCGTTATACACCTGCACCGTGACATCGGTGCTGTGAGTGAGGGTGGTGGTAACACTGCTCTTCTTGGTAATTCGCAGCGTATAGGTGGTGGAGCGGCCATTGGCCGTCAGCTTCACCGGCACCTGATACGCGCCGCCGGTCAGGGTGCAGTCCGCCAGATTCACGGACACAGCCTTGCCGCTCTGGGCCGTCTTCCCGGCCACGGTCACAGTGGTACCATCGCAGAGGGTAGTGGGGGTGACGCGCACGGTGCTCTCCGTGGTGGAGAGAGCGTAGGTCGTGGTGCGGCAGTCATAGCCCAGCTTCAGGCTCACCGCAGCATCCGATACCGCCAGATCCCGGAGGCTGGGGGTACGGACGATATGCAGCGTATAGGTCTGGTACTGCTCATACGCGCCGTCGGCGCGGCGGGCCTCGCAGACCACGTCCGACCCCTTCAGACTGTCCGCCGTGACGCAGCCCACCAGGGCCGAGGCCTTACTCTCCCAGGTTTTGGCGTACTGGCTTTTCGTCTCCGCCCCGGCGGGATAGACCCGCACGGCCGTAACGTCCACATCATCCGCCGGGACAATATAGGGGTACAGGCTGCTGGAGGCATAGTCCGGCACCCGATAGGTAGCGCCGGAGGCTGTCACGCCGGACTTGGACATCTGGCCGTAATTGGTCCAGTAGCTGTCGATGCCCACGTCCACAGACTTGATCCACTGGCCTGCTGGCAGCTGGGCGGTGAGGGTGGTCTGGCCCTTGACCTCCAGCGTGCCGCGCACATGGCGGAATTCCCCGTCCGACAGGTCGAAGGTATAGGTAGCGGGAACCAGCGCCGCCGTGTTGGTATTTTTCACCGTGGTGACGGTGCCGAACTCGCTGGTAAAGGTCGCCACGGCGGGGGTAACGGATTTCCCGCCCATGGTGGCCCGGATGGTCACATTCACCGTCTTCCCCGTCAGGAAGGTGGCGTATTTGTCCATCGCGCCGGACAGGGCCTTATACATAGTGCCCGCAGAGGAAGCGGAGGCATCGTAAAAGCCCTTTTCCGCCGCGGCATAGGCCTTCTGGGCGGCAGCGTAATCGTGTACGCCGTTGGTGGCGGCCCGGTAGGAGGCCATGGCCTTCGCCAGATCAAGCAGCTGGTCACTGTAGCTTTGGTTGGCGTTGGTGGTGAACCAGATGGCGCTCACACCGGAGGCCGATTCATCCAGCTTATACCCACCGCCGTCGTAATAGACGCTGTAGTTGTCGGTCTTATCGTCAATGGCGGAGATATAGCCGCTGTCTATGCCGGTGAAGGTGTGGCCGCTGGCCTTCAGCACGTCCTTCACCGTATCGCCGGAGCGGCAGCTGATGTATTCCGGCTGGATCAGCATTTCCTCCTGGGTCACAGCCAGCAGTGCGATCTTGCTGTCCTCTGCCGCCCATGCCACAGACGGCAGCATCGAGACCAGCAGCACACAGGCCAGCAGAACGGACAGCAGCCTTCTGCCCAGGTGCATGGTTTCTTTCATCGTCATACTCTCCCTTCTATCGCATATAGCTCAGATCATCCGGCAGGTGAGAAATCTCTGCTTCCAGCGCCGGGCCGGGGACGTGGTGCGGCGCCACAGGGCCTCCGCATCCGTCAGCAGCTTCCGGGCCTTTTCCCGCTGCGCCGGGCCCAGCTCATGGGCGCTGAACCAGATCTCCTGCTCCAGCGCCGTCAGATCCCGGGCCGTCTCCCGGCCCAGCAGGGTCTCCAGCGCCGCCGCGCGCTGCGCCGTGGGCAGTGTCCAGGCCACCTGGGACTGCATAGCCCGGAGGGTCTCATACAGCGCGCCCAGCATCGCCCGGCAGGCGATCCGGCCGTCGGCATCCTCAAACCGGAGCCGTCCGCGCCGCAGTTTGCGCCGCAGCAGCAGCGTCCGCGCCGCCAGGGCGGCCACGGCCAACACCAGCAGGCACAGGAGCACCCAGAGCAGGTTCTGGATCAGCACCCGCCCGCTCAGGTTGGTATCGGGATCCTCGATCACCGGATCCTCCGGCGTATCGGGATCCTCCCGGGGCGGCGTGGGATCGTCATTGGTATATCCCGGCTCGCCGCCGTCCTCCGAGGGCGGGCCGCCCGAGGGCAGCTCATAGGTGACCGTATCCTCAAAGCCGGGGGTGGCATCAAAGGGCAGCCATCCCACCCCGTCCAGATAGTACTCCGCCCAGGCATGGGCCGACCGCTGGGTCAGGGTCAGGGTTGCCCCGTCCGTCAGGGCCTCCGCCTGCTGGCGGGTGACCACATACCCCTCCACATACCGGGCCGGGATCCCACAGCTGCGCAGAAGCAGCACGGACAATGTAGCGTAGTGCGTGCTGTTTCCCTGGCGGTCTCCCGTGAGCAGGGCAGATGCTATATCTCCGCTGCCGGACACGGCAACGTCCTCTTTGTAGGTCATGTTCTCCCGGAGGAAGCGGAGGACCTTTGCCTTGGCTTGGGTGGTATTGAGGTCCTGGCCGGGGGCAAATTTCTCCGTCAGGGCCGCATAGGTCTCCTGCGGCACATCCAGATACCGGTCATAGACCCACTGGCGGTAGAACGCCTCACCCTGGCGATAAGTTTCGTCGGAAATGCCGCTCTCCAGCTGCTGCCGCTGGAGCAGATAGCTCTTTTCCACCGGGGACACCGATGTGGAATACGTCCTGGCCGCCGGGGCCGTCATCCCCTCTCCGGGGAGGTCCCCCGCGTCCAGCACGGTCTCTGTGCCGCTGCCCGCACCATAGGGGAGGTAGGCCGTGGCCCGGCACGCCCCCAGGACCTGCACGCTCACCCGGTTTTCCTCCTCCGTGCCGCCGAAGGCGGCAGAGAGCTGCCGGGCCGGGAAAAAGTGCCCGCTTTGCAGGCTGTACAGCAGCGATGCCTCCTCCGACAGGGACTGGGCCGTCAGCTGCTGCCATCCGGCGCCGGTATAGCTGCCGGCCACATAGCCCCGCAGATACATGGGCGTCCAGTGTTCCGCCGTCACCTGCAGGGCCGGTTCATTCCCCGCTGACGGCAATTTAGCACCGGCCAACTGCCCCTCCGGCAGCGGATTGGCCGCGTCCTCATACCGCAGGCGATGCCACGCCCGGTCTAAAGAAACGCCCAAGGCTGACGGCTGGACCGTGCCGGCAGCAAGGCCCTCCAATACAATTCCGGCCAGCAGCACCAGGGCCAGCAGTCCCGCCACAGCACGCCCGGTCTTTCTCCCGGCCGCAGCGGGCCAGGCAAAGCCCACCAGTGCGCCCGCTATGGCGCAGGCGAAGAACCAGCCGCCGGGCACGAACCCGGCCAGCCGCAGCGTCAGGATGCCCGCCGCCAGGGCTGCCATCCACCACACGCGCTGCCGCAGGCGCAGGAGCAGCCCCATTAAAAATCCGATGGCCACTCCCGCCGGCAGCAGCAGCCACCAGACGTCTCCTGCGTCCAGATAGGGGGGCATATAGCTACCGGAAGTCAAAAAGCGCCAGTCCGCCGCCAGGTTCCCCAGGCCCGCCAGAGCACCGGTCACCCGGCTCCGCAGCGCAAGCCCCAAGGCCAGCAGCACCAACAGCCCCGCCCAGACCCCATATCGGTGCAGGGCTTTATCCCAGCGCAGCAGCAGTCCCGCGCCCAGCCCGGCCGCCGTCAGCACCCCCGCAGGCAGCGCCATGAGCAGCGGCTCCGGGTGCAGGCACTGCCACGCCAGGCCCCACAGGCCTGTCAGCAGTAGCACCCCCGCCAGCACGTCCGCCAGGGACGGCGGCCACTTTTGCTGTGGCGTTTGATTCAGTTGGAATGAAACGTCCTGTCTTTTCACCAAAATCTCCTAATTCCAGATCCACTTTCCAAGGGTATCCCGCATGGTCTCGGGCGTGAAGCAGATAATCTCCCCGTCATCGCAAGGCGCATCGGCACACAGAAGAATTTTTGTATTCTCCGGCCGGAGTTGCTCCGCCGGGAGCTGCGTACAGCAGTACAGCACCTTCCCCTCCGCCACCTCCGGCAGAGAGGGCGGCTCCTGAGAAACCGGGCTCTTCAGCAGCGCCGCCACGGCCTCCGGAAGCTGATCCTCCGTCATGACCTCCCACCGGTCCTCTGCTTCCCCGCTCCACATGAGGCGGAACGGCTGCCCCTGCCCGGCAAATGCCTGGGCCAGCGACACCGCCGCCTCCAGCAGCGCGTCGGTCAGGCGCGGCGCCGCGGCGCTGCGCTCCACATATATGGTCAGCCGGTGATCCACGGGCTTGGAGCCCTCCCGGACCATGTAGCGTCCCGTCTTGCCGGAGAGCTTCCAGTGAATCTGCCGCAGGCTGTCCCCGGGGGCGTATTCCCGGAGCTGGAATATCTCCGTGGGGTCATTGCCCTTTACATCCGGGGCGTACTCGTCGCAATCGGTCCGGCTGCTCAGCGCCAGCACCGGGTCTGTCTCCACCGGGAACGTATCGGGCATCACGCAGATCAGCGCGTGCACATGGCAGGGCACCGCCAGCGGCAGCACCCCGAAAATATCCCACACCACGAGCTTTGTCCCCCGCAGCTGCATGCAGCCGCAGAGCCCGCTGGTCATTGCCCACTCTCCGCGGCCGCGCTCCATAGTCAGGCGCTGCCGCCGCTTTTCTCCGGTGGCTAAGTTTTCCACATCCGTCACCAGGCAGGTCCGGCCCATGGGCACGGCGCTGTCCACCGACGCCGCCACGGAGAAGGGCTTTCCCTTTTCCGCCGTGCCGGGGCCGGTCAGCTCCGTCCGGATACGCCACCTGGTGATTGCCAGCGCCAGCCAGCTCACCAGCGGCGCCGCCAGCCAGCACAGGGCGATCCACGGCACCGCCGCCCAGGGCGCTGCCAGCCAGGTCACCAGCAGCAGACCGCCCAGCAGCAGCCACAGCACTGTCCTCATGCCTGCTGCTCCGTCATCTCCGGCGGGCAGGTCTGCTCCAACACCTGGGCCACAACGGCCTGGGGTGTGTATTCATTCAGCCGGGCCTTGGACGAGAGCATCAGCCGGTGGGCAAACACGCACTCGGTCATACCCGTCACATCCTCGGGGATCACATAATCCCGCCCCTTGGCAAAGGCTCTGGCCTTTGCCGCCCGGGTCAGGGCCAGAGCGCCGCGGGGGCTGATGCCCAGCTTCACCAGGGGATCCACCCGGGTAGCCTCCGCCAGGCGGACGATATAGTCATAGATCCGGTCGTCCACATGGACCTGCCGCACATGGGCAATGCTCCCCAGCAGCTCCTCCCGGGTCATCACCGGCTGCACCTGGTCCAGCGGGTCGCTGCCGCTGCGCTCCTTCAGGATGCGGAACTGGCTCCGGGCATCGGGATAGCCCAGGCTCAGCTTCATCAGAAAGCGGTCCAGCTGGGAGTTGGGCAGGTTCTGGGTGCCCGCCGAGCCGGCGGGGTTCTGGGTGGCCAGCACCACAAAGGGCTTGGGCAGCTCATGGGTCACGCCGTCCACGGTGACGTGCAGCTCCTCCATGGCCTCCAGCAGCGCCGACTGCGTTTTGCTGGAGGTGCGGTTGATCTCATCGGCCAGCAGCAGATTGGTCATCACAGCGCCGGGCTGGTACACCATCTCCCCCTGCCGGGGCAGGGAGAAGCCCACAATATCGGAGGGCATGGTATCCGGCGTGAACTGGATGCGCTTGGTCTCCAGCCCCAGGGCCTTGGAAAAGGCCAGAGCCATGGTGGTCTTGCCCACACCGGGCACGTCCTCCAGCAGAATGTGCCCCTGGGCCAAAATGGAGATCCATACGTTCTCCACCACATCGTCCTTGCCGACGATGACCTTCTGTATCTCCTGCAGGATCCTGTTTGTTACTTCGTACATGCTTTCCTCCGTTTGATCCAAATGAATATACCTGCCGCCGCGGCTACAGCCGCGCCGGAAACGATCCATATCACCGCACTGCCGGACGAGGCCGTCTGGGCTGCCGCCGTCCGAAGATCATAGGCTACGGCCGGATCCTCCGCTGCGGTCTCTATCCCCAGAGGTTCCAGCTGCGCCAGCAGCGTCCCCGCCGCGTATACATAGCTGCGCTCCTCTGCGGGAACGGCCCGGTACCGGTCATACAGCTCCTGAGCCTGCTGCTGCGTCCACCGGGACACCCCCGCTATGGCCTCGTTCAGCTGCGCGATCTGGCTGCGCGTATCCTCCGCCAGGGGTGCCCGGAAATCGTACAGGCTTCGCTCCTCCTTTTCCAGGCGCTCCATAGCCTCCTGAGCCAGGATGGCCTGCTCCGTGGCCATTACATCCGACTCCAGTCCCAGCGCGTGGCAGAAGGTGCCGTCCGCCAGCCGGTAGCGCAGCAGGCCGTCGGCAACGCTGGCCGCACCCTTCACGAACCGCTCGTCGGTGGACGGGTCGATCCCAAGGCTGCACAGCGCAATGGCCACCTGGGCGGTGCTCTCCAGATTGGGCGTGTCCCAGCTGATGAAATCCCCCTCTGCCGTCTGCTGGCGGCTGAGCCAATCAAGCCCCGCGTCGATGATCTCCCGGACGGTGACTTTTTTCTCCCCGGCTCCGGTATAGGTCACGGTGCTGTTCTGATAGGGGGCCAGGGCCTGGAGGGCCATAGCCGTTATATCCACATCGGTGGAACCGGCCGACAGGCCGAAGCCGCCGTCCGTCCCCTGGGCCTCGGCCAGGGCCTGCAAAATAGACTGCCGGGTGTATTTCACCCCCTCCGGCACGGCGAACCGCCCGCTGTCCAGGGTGATGAGGGCGAATATCCAGCCGTTGAGTCCCTGAGCCCCCAGGGAGCCCGCGGCGGAGAAGTTATAGGTGCCGTCGGCAATGAGGTTGATGGGCTTGCCGCCGGCATCCTTCCCGAAGGCGGTGGGGTCGCCGCCCAGAGCCAGCACCGCCAGGGAAATGCGGTGCCACTCCGTGGCCTTGATGCGGTGCAGACCGTTCTCCTCCTTGTACGCCTTGGTCACATAGCTCTCCAGAGCCTTCAGATAGTTGGCAGCGCCGCCGCTCTCCCCAGCCCGGCCGGCGGCAATGGCCACCCAGTCCGACACGGAGTCTCCTGCGGCCAGCATGCCGCTGCCCAGCAGGGTATCTGCGGTGTAACCCTTGCCGGCAGCCAGCGCGTCCAGTGTCTCCTGGCCGTAGACCGGCACCGCCATGACGGCCATGAGCGCCGCCAGCAGCAGGGCCAGCAGCCTGTGTCTGATCTTCTTCATAATTGACTCTCCTGTCTCTCTGTCAGAGGGATTCCCGCTTTTTATCCCCGCAGCGGGAGCAGGTATACTCGATATAGCCCGCCGTCCCGTTGCCCGACGGCTCCACGCGGTCTGTCTGGGCATAGTCGTGGCCCAGGGCGGGCTCTTCCTGTATCTTTTCGTCGCCGCAGACGGAGCAAACCACGCGGGACTCCCCGGGATGGGTGCAGTCCGGCGGGGTGATGACCTCCGGCTGGCCCCACTGGTGCTCGTCGATGTATTTCCCGCCGATCCACTTGCCGCAGTAGGTGGACAGGTTGGTGCCATCGTTGCCGCCAGTGACGGCGTAACCGCCGATGTCCTTGCCATAGGCCAGGGTGAAGCGCAGATACAGCGTGTCGCCGTTGGTCAGATAATAGTTGGACAGGCCCTTGCCGGCATAGGTCTCTCCGCCCACGGAGTACATCCAGCCGGAGCCTTGGGTGAAGTCGAACTCACCCAGGCTGTCCGGGTCATACTGCCCCGTCAGGTTCAGGCCGTCCTTCTGGATCTTGCTCCAGAGATTTTCCGGAATATCCGGATAGTCCATCATTCCGGCCCGGCTGATCCGGCGCAGGTAAAAGCCCACATCCAGCGTTTTGTCGTAGGTAATCTCATAGCCGTACGCCTCCAGCATCTCCTTCACCGCGTAGGAGGCTGGAACGTTCTGGCGGATCTTATAGACATAGGGCTCTTCAAATATCCCCAGTCCCACGGTGGTGGCGTCCAGCACGATGTAGGCCGTGCCGATGACATCCCCGGTGTCCACAAACTGGTAGGTGACCTCGTGTGACAGGAAGGTGGAGTTGCCCCACTCGTCCCATACCTGCACGGTGATGGTGTGAGTCTCGCTGTCCCCCCGCACGGGGTCGGAGAAATAGAGCTGGTACTCATACACAGGCCCGCCGGTGGGCGCAGAGACCCGCTGGCCGTCCATGCGCACCTCGATCTGGCTGGCGTACAGCGCCGCACCCAGATAGTTCGTGGCCCGGACGGTAAAGGTAAAGTTTCTGTTGCTGGTCTCCGTCACATCCTGCAAATTCGTGACGATGGTGGGCGGGTTTTCCCCGACAGTCGGGTGATCCGCATCCGCCTTCTGGGGCACATAGCGGATGGCCAGCGTCACCTCCTGCACGGTGGTATTGCCGTTTTTCCGGTAGAGGGTGAAGTAATTGGTCTCGTTCCGGGCCAGGGTCGCAGTGAAATTCTTCCCGTCCGGCGTGAGATACATACCGTTATCGGGGGTCGCGCTGTTGCGGAGCTTTACCCGCAGCGTTTCGCCGTTGGGATTGATGAGATAGGCATAAAACGAGAGCACATCGTTTTCCAGCTGGTCATATGTGATCTGGCGGTTGCTCAGATCCGTTACGATGCGCGTACTGGTGTCGTCGGAAGGGCCGGGAGTTGGGTCATCGCCGGGCTTGTCCGGGTCAACGGGTTGATTGGGATCATCCGGGTTCACCGGGTCGTCCGGGTTGACGGGATCATCCGGTTTATCGGGGTTGTCGGGGTTGCCCGGGGTGTCCGGGGTGTCCGGCGTATCCGGTGTATCCGGTGTATCCGGTTTGTCCGGTGTATCCGGTGTATCCGGCGTATCCGGCGTATCCGGTGTATCCGGCGTATCGGGTGTATCCGGGGTATCTGGTGTGTCCGGTTTGTCCGGCGTATCGGGTGTATCCGGGGTATCCGGTTCATTGATCAGATCATTTTTGTTTTCATGGGAGGTCCCGCCCTGCCCCTCCAGTCGCACCGGCTGTGCTGAGGTCTGGGGCAGCTGATCCGGTTGGCTCCGAGATAGTCCCTGCCCGGACAGCACCAGCAGCATCAGCACCGCCACCGCCAGCAGCAGGGCCGCGCCGCGCTGCCAATAGGGTTTCAGTTTCTTCATGTGTTCCTCGCTTTTTTCAGAGATTCCTGTATGATGCAAAAAAGGTGTTATTCTTCTGAAAAGAATAACACCTTAACCGTTTCTGGGAATTATTCCGGCGGCTCCAGTAGTTCTCCCGGCTCGCATCTCAAGCGGTGATCTGCCCCTGCCTTCTCAGAAACACAGTTCCAATGACTGGCTTTCGCCAACGGGATAGATTCCTTGATGCACACGGTGTTGGTCAACGCGGGGCTCGCATCCCCATTCCCTTGTTCAGCTCTACGCCTGACACAATGCCTTTGCAGCGCATCGCCACTGTCCGCGACTACAAAAATTATAATCTGTCAGGCGCAAAAAAGCAAGAAGATTTTTCCTATACCCCCGGTGAATCTCCCCCCTGCAAAGGACTGTCGATAAAGCGGCTGGATTTCCGATATCGGTAAGAAAGGGTGTGTGTGGGAAACCCGAGAAGGGTGTCCCTCACCATTCAAATCAGCAGTTTTTGAAACTTTTTCAAAGTTTCAAAAACTCAGGCATCGTGTCGAAAGGTCTTTTCGACACGATGCCGCAGGCCCGGCGTTGGCCGGGCCTGCGAGGGGTGCGGTGTTTACTTGGCCTTGATGCTCTTGATGGCACTGAAGGCGGAGTTGGCAGAAGGTCTCACCTTGCTGACGGCCTTGACCTTGTAATAGTAGGTCGTGCCGGCCTTGGCAGTCTTATCGGTGTAGCTCTTCGCCGTGGTGGTAGCCACCTTGGTGTAGGTGCCCGTCTTGCTGGTCGCGCGGTACACTTCGTACTTGCTGGCGTTGGTCACAGCGTTCCAGGTCAGCTTGGGGTCGCCGCTGCTGGTGGTGATCTTCACCACAGGCTTGGCGCAGTGGCAGGTAGCGCTGACAACGGCGCTGAAGTTGGAGTCAGCGGCAGATCTTACCTTGCTGACGGCCTTGACCTTGTAGAAGTAGATGTATCCGGCGTTCGCGCTCTCGTCGGTGTAGCTGGTACCGGTAACGGTGCCCATCAGCTTATAGGT
>ENA-UONZ01002171-UONZ01002171.1-human-gut-metagenome-genome-assembly--contig:-C93old-NODE-2171-length-16415-cov-4.148227_pt1 | contig 16415 bp, 14 predicted proteins | sample MGYA00242468_ERZ724015 | MGnify/ENA metagenome assembly ERZ724015
CACGATGGACACCCTTGCTGTTTAGCTATACATTTCCCACTACCCGGGTATGTTCAGGACTTTCACCCGTTAGAGCGCGCCCATGGCGCGCAAACAAGAAAAATGCAGCGTCCAAAATACGCTGCACCTTCATTGCACTACTAGTTCACTCACTTATATTATACGCTGCATTTTATTTCTCAATTCAAGGCATCATCGTCTTTTTCGAATTTCACTGTCAGATAATAAACCTCATCATTGCAACTGTCCATATTTCCATTTTCAATATCTGAGAATGGCGTCACACTCAACGCGTTTTTTGCATAATACAAAGCCAATATGCCGATTTCTTTTCCGGGCTGAATCGTTATTTTCCCTTCATCAATGCTTTTTGCTGACCGTCCGTAATAATTTCTACCCTGTACATCCTCCAAAATATTAAATTCCGTAGAAAATTTTGTTCCTTCACCGGCAACAATCAGTTTAACTTTAAAATTCTGAAAATCCGGTATAACCGCAATCATTCCGTTTCTTAACGAAATCTGCTCAAGCTCGGACCAGCTTATTGTTCCCAGCGAGCTTTCGGATTCCAACACACCTTTTTTGTAAACAGCCAATTCAAATGATATACCTTTAATTTCCTTATCCACAGCATAATCATATAAAAAAGCGCCATCCGCATCTGAAAGCATACCGGCAATATTCATCTCTGTACTATCCTGTGCCAGCGGTTCTATGTAATTCACTCTCGGCTGATTTTTAAACGTCAACAGATAAATCAGAATCCCCGCCATCACGCTTCCGAAAACTGCCAGCAACACAATGATTTTTTTCAATTTGCGCTTGCGGTGTTCTCCATCCTCCGTCACCTGGATCAGATTTTCCTCGGATTTCTGAACCACCTCAGCAGGTTCAATATCTTCCCCGGCAATAAATTCATTGAGAGATATTCCGAGGATTTCACACAACGCCATATAAACAGAAACATCCGGCAGACAGATGCCCCTCTCCCACTTGGAAACGGACTTGTCACTCATTCCCAGTTTCTCTGCCACCTGTGCCTGCGTCATTCCAAGGGCTTTTCTCTTTCCGGCAATATATTTTCCAATCTTAACTGTATCCATGGCAATCCTCCTTTTTACCTTTTCAGCATAACATGACCAGCTAAAAATCAACACCTCTCCGTGGTAGAATTGCCATGGATGCCCCATAGTTACAATAAATTTGCCAATTCAAAATAAATATCTCTGTCACAAACGTGATTGTCAGATCAGCACAAACTTATCTGCTTTCCTCTTCGGTGCCTTTGGCGCCTCCTCCGCTGCATTGTATCCCAAAGCTATAATTCCAACCAGTTCACCATGTCCCGGTGCAAATTCATCTCTGAGATCCTTTGTCATATGAGCCTGGTTTGCTGCTGTCATCCAACAGCTGGACACACCATGGTCATAGGCACTGAGAACCAGATTCTCCATGGAAGCTGCAACACTCTGAACAACACCTTCATCCAGAAGGGCCCATGTATAATCCGGCTTGTCCCTGAAAGCCAGTACTACCGCAGGCGCCCCGCCGAGTGTACTGATGAACGAAAGTGTCGTCTTTACAACTTCCGGGTGAGCAGAAAAACGTTCTTCCAGATGCGGTCTATCCCTGTCAGAAACAACGCTCATCATTTCTTTCAATCTTGTCATCTTCTCAGGTGTACGGATAACCACATAATACCATGGCTGGAGATTCACTCCCGATGGTGCCCACAGGGCCGCATCTACAATTTCTTCCAAAATTTTGTCATCCACCGGTGTATCCTTGAATCTTCTCACCGACCTGCGTCCGTACACAACATCTTTGAACTCCATAAACATTACCTCCTGTAATCTCTATTCTTTATATTTTACCGGCGAGAATCAATCGCCGGTTTTCCTCAAACTTAAAACCCGACAATATCTATTCCCACACCTTCGGCTGATACTGCATATTCGATACATTATAAACCGTAATAAAGGCTTTCGGATCCTCACGATTGATATACGCCATCAGTTTCTGATATTCGCTCTTATCAACAATCGTGATAATCTCATTGTGTTTTTCTTTATTATAAGCGCCAATGGCCTCATAAATCGTTGCGCCGCTGTGCAGCTCATAAATAATAAACTGTCTCAGGGCTTCTTCCTTCTCTGTAATAATGCAGACTCTGCGCTTGATATTGTGGTCAAAAATAAAATGATCCAGCACAATGCCGTTGAAATAAGTGCCGAGAATACTCAGAACTACAGTCTTTTTGTCATAGACAAGAGCTGCCGACAATGCCACACACATGCCTGAAAGTGACATGGCTTTCCCCAACTCCATCCGAAAATATTTATTCATGATCTTGGCAACAATATCAAGACCGCCGGAAGATGCATTACGGTTAAACAAAATACTTAATCCCACGCTGACAACCAGAATATAGCAAATCACATCCAGCTCCTGACTACCTGTCATGGAATCATAATCCGCAAATATTTTCTCAAAAATACCGATAAAAACCGGCAGCATAATGCTTGTATAAACGGTTTTCACACCGAATTCCCTTCCGCATGTCAAAAATCCGATGATCAGCAGCACCACATTCAGAATCATGGTAATCGCTGACAAGGGCAACGGCACAAAATTCGACAAGACAATACCCAGACCGGAAATACTGCTGACAGACGTATGACTCGGTACAAGGAAAAAATAAACTGCTGCTGCAATGATCGCCACTGCTGCCGTCAGAATGATAATTTCCTTTATAACTTCATTAAAATTGATTTTCTTCATAACACAACTTTCTCCTTCTACCCTATACCTTATCCGCTAACCCAGCACTTGTCAATCTTTTTTCATTCTAAGAACAAAGTGTGCGCTTGTCGCACACTTTCGCGCGTGAGCGGATAGCACCGCTATATATTCCTCTCCGCGAACTGCGCTTTCTGGCACACAGTGCCTTTTTATTTAATAGGGAATTCCAACGGAAATTCTTATTACATAAAAAAAGCCCCATACTATTCTTGTTACAGAATTGTATGGAACTTTTTTTCTAAATACTTTTAATTAGCCGAAGTATCTCTTCAGCAGACCTTCGAATGCCTTGCCATGTCGGGCTTCGTCGCGGGCCATCTCATGAACTGTGTCGTGGATAGCATCCAGGTTCAGCGCTTTCGCACGTTTCGCAAGGTCAAACTTGCCTTCTGTTGCGCCGTGTTCAGCGTCCACTCTCATCTCCAGATTCTTCTTCGTGCTGTCTGTGACAACTTCACCGAGAAGTTCTGCAAACTTCGCTGCATGTTCAGCCTCTTCATAAGCGGCTTTCTCCCAGTATAAACCGATCTCAGGATAGCCTTCTCTGTGCGCCACACGCGCCATTGCCAGATACATACCTACCTCTGAACATTCACCTTCGAAGTTCGCTCTTAAATCAGCCATGATATCTTCAGGTGCACCCTGAGCAACACCTACAACATGTTCTGCAGCCCATGTCTTATCACCGGACTGTTCTTTGAACTTGCTGGCCGGTGCCTTACAGACTGGACAAAACTCCGGAGCGTTTTCACCTTCATAAACATAACCACATACTGTACAAACCCATTTCTTCATAATTATAATCTCCTTTTCTCGATATGATTTTATATTAGTGTTTCGTTTTATTTTTAAATAACAGTAATCATTACTGTTATCGTTATAATACACGATATCTACGCTTTTGTCAATCACTTTTTATCATTTTCTCAAAACTTTTTTATCATTCTGACAGTTCAAACTTTCTCCGGTAATTTCGCTGCTCCAATTCATTTATCTCTCCAAAACTACTTTCAGCGCTGCGATTAATTTTTCATTATCCGCATGGCTTTTGACTGCAATCCTGAAATATCCCTCCGAAAGATTTCTGTAGTTGCTGCAGTCACGAATCAGTATGCCTGCTGCAATCAAACGTTCCTTTAAGTCCCTATCTGCTTTCAGTAATATATAATTAGCTGCGCTTTTCCAATACTGTACCCTCAGTGTATCCAATTCCTGATACAAATATTCTTTTTCTTTTCTGATATACTGCACAGTTTCTTTGACAAAATCATCCTCTTTGAGGGCTGCTTTGCCTGCTGCACTTGCCAGAACTGACACATTCCATGGCGGCCCTGCCTGATACATCCGATCGATCAATTCTGTATCCGCTGTCAAACCAAATCCCAGACGGACACCAGCCATGGCATACATCTTTGTAAAAGCCTTCAATATCATTAAATTTGGATATTCCTTCAGCTTTTCAACTAAAGAATTTTCTTCTTCACGTCCTGTAAAATCCATGAAACACTCATCCAGAAACAACCGGATTTTATTGTCTTTGCAGCATTCAGCAATTGATGCTAAAATCTGTACCGGTATCAGAACCCCAGTCGGATTATTAGGATTGCACAAAAAAACAACCTCCGGCATTTCCCGTTCAATCAACGTCAAAATATCTTCTTTAATGCAAAAATCCTGGTGATCCAAAGAATACACCGCTGTTTCAGGTACGTCATACGATGCCCAAAGACTTCTCCAGGCTCCCTCATACTCCGCAAAGCAAGGTGCCGTCACCAGAATTTTCTTCGGTCTTACCGCATACACATACCGATAAATCACGTCCGCCGCTCCATTTCCGCAAATGATCTGACTGCTATCTATATGATACTTCTCTCCGATGGCTTTTCGCAGGCTGTCGCTGTACATTTCCGGATAATGACCACTTTGCCCGATGGCATCAGCAATTGACCGATTCACTGATTCCGGGGCCCCAAGCGGATTAATATTCGCTGAAAAATCCAGAATATTATTGTATTGATAAATATCTCCGCCATGTATATTCTTCATCTGATTTCTCCTGTCTATTCAAAGTTTCTCTTCAATTCATCTGCTGCCTGAATGATCACCTGTCACTCGCATCCAAAATTCTCACTGCTACTTCAGTTACATAATCCTCTATTTCCTTGGCAATAAAATTGTCCACCACATACCGCTCAATATAAAACGACTCAGTCTTTAAATGATGCTGTTCTTTATATTGCAGCAATCGCTCATATGTCTGTCCAATATTCATCCAATGCCCTACATGATAAGCAGTAATATACCTGCCTCCCGGCAGAATCTCATACTGACCTGTCACAGGCCGCTCATCCACCAACAGAATCGTGTTGTCATACTCTGTAAATTTCCCTTTTTGGACATTTTCGTCATATTGAATATAAGCTGCATCATAATCGCTCCGCATACCCGACTTCTTGAATTCCGCAATCAACTCGCTGGTTTTCCGATAGATGGATTTCTCCAGGCCATCCGCTACATGCCCATACAAATAGTATCTCTCGGAAAATGCCTGAATCGTCACTTCCGAAAAATCTGTTTTTTCTGCATCTGCAATTTTCTCCCGCCGCCTGGACAGCCATTGTTTCATCGCTTTTAACTTTTCTATCTGCCTGTCAATCTGCTGCTCTCTCTCTGCAAAAACATGCATCACCCGCTCCGGGCTGCGATGCGCAAGCATATCTCTGATTTCTTTCAGAGGTATCCCCAGGTCCCGCAGCATCCGTATGGTATCAAATGTCTCCATCTGATAAATGGAATAATATCGATACCCGTTTTCCGATACCTTTTCAGGGCAAAATAAGCCAATGTCATCATAATGAAACAATGTATCCTTTGAAACACCCATGGCCGACGCAAACTCACCTGTTGTCATATATTCATGCCTGTCCATTTTATCCCTCCAAAAGCATTTCTGCCTTTTCACGCATCTAATTGTAAATATTTGTATTCCCTCTTGACTATAGGGTTACCCAATAGTATATTCTATCAAATGTTGATAAAAGTTACACTATCTTTTGAAAGGATTTTATTTATGAGTCACTCAATTAACGGCCATTTTACACCGGCCTCTCTTTTAAAATTTGCCGCACCTTCCATCATTATGATGATGTTTATGTCGTTATATACGATTATCGACGGTATTTTTATTTCACGTTTTGTCGGCAGCAATGCCCTGTCCTCTTTAAACATTGTTTATCCAATCATTAATATTGTTTTTGCCATTGGCACCATGCTGGGCACTGGTGGCAATGCCATTATCAGCCGTTACATGGGGGAAGGCAAAGATAAAGAAGCCAAGGAATGTATGACCCAGTTTGTGGTCATCAGTCTGCTCATCAGTGTTGTCATTCTTGTGCTGACCCATATGAATCTGACTTCTATTTCCAGAATCCTGGGAGCCAGCGATCTTCTGCTGGCTGACTGCGACAGTTACCTTTCTGTCGTCGTCAGCTTTGCACCGGCAGCCATCCTGCAATGTCTGTTTCAGTCTTATTTTGTTACTGCAGGCCGACCAAACCTTGGCCTTGTTCTGACGATGATCGCAGGTATCCTGAATGCCGTTTTGGACTATGTTTTTATCGTTGTTTGCCAGATGGGCATCAGCGGAGCTGCCCTTGCCACAGGTATCGGTCAATCCATTCCGGCTATCGCCGGCCTGCTGTTTTTTACATTTTCGAAAGGTTCTCTGCATTTCACCCATTTCAGACTCCATCTCAGGGAGCTTGGACAGGCCTGTTATAATGGTTCCTCTGAAATGATCTCGCAGCTGTCCAATGCCATCGTTACATTTCTGCTCAATATTGTCATGATGCGTCTGGCCGGCGAACAGGGTGTCGCTGCCATCACGATTTTACTGTACGGACAGTTCCTGTTCAATGCCTTTTATCTTGGATTTTCCATCGGCATCGGACCGATCGTCGGTTTCCAGTACGGCGCAGGCAACAAAAAAGAACTGAAAAATATCCATCGTATTGCTTTCCTCTTTGTGGGTATTTCCTCAGTTCTTCTGACAATCGCTGCCGTTACATTATCCACACCAATTGTTTCCGTCTTTACACATGATGCGGATACTTTCCGGCTGGCTGCTCCGGGATTTAAAATTTTTGCCATTAACTTCCTGTTCAGCGGTTTAAACATTACTTCCTCCGGATTTTTCACCGCCTTATCCAACGGTCTGATTTCCGCAATGATTTCCTTCTGCCGAACGCTTGTATTTATTGTATTGAGCTTGTTGATTTTGCCGACTTTCCTTGACTTAACCGGCGCATGGATTGCCATTCCGGTGGCAGAGTTTCTGACACTGCTCCTGTCGACGGTCATGCATGTACGGTATTTCTTCCGGCCGGGAAAACAGAATTACTTTATTTGACGCTGTGAAAACAATGCTGCGAAATCCCTAGTCTACGAAAGGTGTAGCAAAAGCCCTATTCAAAGCAGGCACGCTCGCGCTGCCCAGCATTAGCAACGGTACATAAGATGTCAAAAAACGACATCTAAGTACCGGCTATGATGGAAGCACCTGCCTTTGATTTGGGATTTTGCTGCACCTTTTCGATTTTTATGCTTTCGCAGCTGTTTATTTAGACTTCATTCAAATGTCACAGCTTTTAAATAAAAATAACCGACACTATTTTTCATCCGCAAGAAATATCTTATGATTTTATTTTTATCAACTATGTAGAATACAGATTTATACTGCTTTCCTACATTCTCTGCTATTAACCAGTTGTATAAGGCCATTCATAGCCTTATCGAACAGTACAGTATAAACAGAACCAAAGACATTGGCGCCGATTCGGAGAGCGACTGCTCCTGCCGCACCAAAGAGGCCGGAAGCGATGGAGAGGGCGCCGAAGGTATTGAAGACTGTCTGCCATGCGTATCCTGCAGAGTAACCAACACCAATTCCGCCAATGATGCCGATATAAAGATACATGGATGGCGGAAGTATGTAATACAATACAAGGAAAATCAGACAGCCGACGATGTTATACGGACCTCGCTTTTTGGCACGTTCGACAATATCCGACGAAAACGGCAGACAGATGGACATGCATGCAATGCCGGCCCACATGGCTCTCGGCAGCCCCAGCAATGAGAAAATCAGCAACGCTGTTGAAACCACCAGTGTCAGTTTGATGTACCACCAGTTTCTGGCCGAACGAATATTGAATTCTCTGAAAATATCCAACAAATGTCTTCTGTAAGGACGCTTGCGCTGATTCTTATAAAAAACAGCCATACAGATCAGCATCCCCACCAACAGACTGATAACACGCAGATAATAGGATCTGCCGGTGACATCATGTCCCTGAAGCAATAAATATCCCAGCACAAATGTGGAATGATTGTACATAATGACATTGTGGCAGCCAAGCAGCATTAATGTAAAAATACAGCCAATATTAATAACAAAGGCCGCCCATGGTGAAACCATATTGGAGACCCTCGGTCCGACGCTCAAAATAGCAAAAATACCGACAATACACAGCAGACCATGATGCGTCCGAATACCAAAATCCGCCTGGCGAAGCACCAGAAGTGCTAACAGAAAAACAACCCCGGCTACGCTATTGTCCGATCCGAAGATCATGCTGTATAAGGTTACCAGTGCAAAACAGAATGTCATGACCAGATAGACTTTAAAATTATAAATCAAAATATGTCTGCGTTTTTCCTTCTTATCTGTTGTGTTTTTAATTAATTGTTTGGAACCCGCGGAACTCAACTGCAATTCCTGATAAAATGTCATTAATCTTTCATCCTTTCATTAATCATATTCTTTTGCTTCATTTTTCTATTTCAGTCTGTGCGACTATTGACGCTTCTTATCTATTTTCTATTCGCGTTACTCAAAATCGTATTGGCCGCTTCAATGAGTCTGAATAATTTCTCAAAATCATCTGACGGCATCTGTTCCCTTAATGTGTACAATGGATCAAGGTAATAATAATACATCCGGTCTACTTCTTCTTTGCCATCATCTGTTACACGAATACCATAACTTCTCCGGTCGTTCAATGTTCTTTCTTTAATAATCAGTGCTTTCTTCTCAAGACTATCAATTAAACGACTGATAATCGTCTTACTGACTCCCATATCCGCTGCCAGCTGTCCCGGTGTCATCATACCGCCTGACAAAGCCACTCGAAACAGTAAATCCACCTCCTGTGCAGATGCCAGATCTCCTTTACTGCTCTTTCGAATAGCCATGCTACCAAAATGCCGCAATTCTCCCTGTTTTCTAATCATCTCTCGCCAATATTTGTCCTTTTCTGTATTTCTCATTTCATATATCCTGTTCAATCTTTATTGATGCACCATCTTTTTGACACACCAACTGATCCTTCATGCCATTCATCAGAAGTTTTGTATCTTCATATCGGAGTACTCATGCCGCCCATTTAGTTCACAATGTAAACTATATAATCTGTAAAATATCATACTGCAAATTTGTTTCTTTGTCAAGCAGAAAATGGATGAAACCTGCATCATCATGCCACAGGTTTCACCCATTTTTAATCCGTGCTACATCTCTGTTTATTTTTACTCCTGTTAATGTTGTGCCAGATAACTCTTTCCGGCTTCATCTGTTTCCAGGATAGCGTTTTTAAATTTTTCCTCTGATGCACCGCCCGGTACGAACTGCCACTCGATCACGCTGGATGCTTTCTTCACAATCTTATCCACATCTTCCGTTGTCAAATCCATTTCTTCCAGTGTAACCGGCAATCTCATATCTGCGTTAAATGCCATAATTTTATCACGTTCTCTAATCTGTCCATCATAGGTCAGCAGACACAGCACACCAAAGGAAACGATCTCCCCGTGCAGATGTTTCTCCGCTGCCGGTATCGTAGATACGCCATAATAAACACAATGAGCAAGTGTACTGTTGTAATAATAATCATCCTTCGGATCCGGCTGTGCTTCATGGGTTTCAAAATTTGACACAATACCTGTTGAAATAATAATATCCAATGCAACCTGTTCCAGTGCAAAAGATGGTTTTCTCTGTCGGCAATCTTCCAATGCCTGTTTGCCGTACGTCAGCAGAGGTTCTGTACAAATGGTTGAAATACAATGTCCCATCAATGGTGTATGATACATCGGCTTATCACGGGTTACAAAAAGAACTTCGTATTCTTTTGAAAGGGCATCACCAATTCCTGCCCAAAACAACTCTGCAGGTGAATCTGAAATGACTTTTGTATTAATAAAAGTATGATAAGCCGGCGTCTTCATATAATAATACTCTTTAAAAGATGCATCCTGATTGTATACAACCGCAATAGCTGTACATGCGGCACAGTTAGAGGCCAGTGTCGGGAAGGTAAAAAACGGTTTATCCAACATATCCGCCAAAATCTTAACTGTATCACAAGCACGTCCGCCGCCGATACCAAACAGCATATCTGCATTTATTACTTCCGGGTGCTTCTTCAGTATTTCAACATTTTCATAATTCGAATCACCGCCATACCAGATAAAATCAGTAATTTCAAAATCAGTGCCTTCCAAAGCCTTTAATAATTCCGGCTTCGCTTTAGACATCGCCGTCTTTCCTCCGATAGCAACTGCCTTTTTACCATACTTTCGTGCTACATAAGGAATCTCTTTATAACATTCCTCCCCTACGCTATAACTTGGCAAAAATATACTATAATTTGACATTCTGATCACCCTTTCCATTTCATGTCATTCATTCTGTTTTTCGAATATTGATTATGTTATTGTCTGTACTATATATTAATCCTGATTTTTTTCAAAATGAAGCATTAAAAATGTCAGAAGCACATCTCTACTTCTGACATTTCAATTCTTTTCAATTTAACGCATCATACCCGCATTCCCTTGTCCGGATCTTCATGGCAGAACGAATTTCATAGCTGAAAATCTTGCCGTCACCGACTTCACCTGTGAAAGCGGCTTTCTGAATCGCAGCAATGGTTTTCTGCTCCCATTCTTCTGAGGATACGACAATTTCAAACTTAATTTTCGGTAGCATCATCACATCTACTTCCGTACCACGCACGCGCTTTTTGTAACCACGCTGTGCCCCGCACCCCATGACCTGTGAAACGGTAATGCCGTTGGATACCGCCAATGCCATGACAGCCAAAAGCGTCCAGTGCATCATCAATTTTCAGCTTACCCTTCAAAAATGAAATCGTAAAACAGCAGATTGGGCTGACCGCTGCACCGATAATAATCGCTGACCAGATCGGTACAAATCCTGCCCCGGGTGTAATGGCTACCAGTCCAACCACCAGACCGGTTGAAGCGCCCACAAGGGTCGGCTTGCCGTCTTTGATCACATCAATCAGCATCCAGGACATCATAGCGCTGGCGCTGGCAAGCGCCGTTGTCATTAAAGCATGGGCTGCCAGTCCATTGGCACCAAGAGCACTTCCCGCATTGAATCCAAACCAGCCGAACCAGAGAATAAAAGCACCAAGGGCCACAAATGGAATATTATGAACCTTGTAAGCGGTACTGCCATAGCAGACTTTAAAACAGATGGCAAATACTTTTTTACAAAATTTACCGTCTTTACCAAATATTAACTTTGCTGGGCATTATCCGATGCAAATGACTTAAATACTTTACAAAAATCCTATTTCTCCGCTTTCTCTTTCTCATACTGTCCCAGTGCCTGAAATGCCTCCTTCGACAACGGATATAGGATTGAAATATTAAACAATGTCATCAGGCCGATGCCCACATCACCCAGATCCCATACAAATGTATAGGCGGCAATACCGCCGATGAACAGCATAACCAGCGCCAATACTTTATAGGCCATCTGCCAGCACCATTTATCACCAAAAAGGTACGCCACATTAGATCGGGCATAAAAAAGAATACCGAGAAATGTTGAAAAACTGAACATAGCTAATGTGACTGCAATAAAAATCACGCCAAATCGCCCCAGATGAAATTCCATGGCCGTCTGCAAAAGTGCCATACCTGACAGACCATCTGTCACTTCCTGCGGTACAAGCAGCATAATAAATGCGGTGCAGCTGCAAATCACAATGGTATCGATAAAGACGCCAAGAGACTGAACCAGTCCCATGGTCACCGGTGTCTTTCCCTCTGCAGCAGCTGCCGCACAAGGCGCAGAACCCGAACCGGCCTCATTGGAAAACAAGCCGCGTTTTACACCCTTCATCAAAATAGCACCAAAACTGCCGCCGGCAAACTGCCGGATGCCGAAAGCTTCCTCAAAAATACGCTGAAAAACCCCAGGCAGTGCCGTTATATTCATTCCGATGATAATCAATGTGATCACAAAATATAAAACGGCCATCACCGGTACCAATACATCCAGCACCTTGACCGTCGCATTTTTCCTGAGCACGATCACCGCCGCCAAAATTACCAGTGCAATCGTTGTATAAAGCGGCGGAATGTTAAAGGCATTGTTAAATGATTCCGAAACCGAATTACTGATAACCTGACTGATACCGCACCAGCAGATCAGACCCGAAATGGCAAATAATACCGCCGGCAGAACATACCTTTTCTTCCTGCCTTCTTTGCGCTCGAAAAAACGATGAATATAATAAGCCGGTCCACCGCGATAACCGCCGTAAAGCGGGTCTTTTTCTTTATAAAGCTGTGCCAGTGTGGCCTCGATAAAAGCTGTGGCAGAACCCAAAACCGCCATGATCCACATCCAGAAAACAGCACCGGCACCACCGGCAGAAATAGCCGCTACAACACCCACAAGATTCCCCATACCGACACGGGTGGCCGTGGATACAATCAAAGTCTGAAAAGGTGACAGCCCATTTTCCCCGCTCTTTTGTTTCGTCAGGGCACGCACCATATCCGGGAACAGGCGAACCTGCATAAAACGCGTACGAATCGTAAAATAAACCGCCGCCGGCACAAGAAATAGGATCAGCAGTGAAATGCCGATAGAACCGCCGACCGGCAGCGGAATTTGAAATAAGTCGCCCCACAGAAAATTGTAGGTGGCTTCAATAAGCTGTACAATAAACATTCTAAATTTCCTTCCCTAAATAGCAAAACGCCATAGTTATTAAAAGTTGTGCTTTATCACTTTCACCTTTAACAGTATACAGTAAAAAAGTTAAAAGCTCAATACAAACTTCTCTTTTATGTTTTATCTGAATCTAATTCATGTTACAATAAAATTCATGTACCAGACACATGTGTCTGCGCGCTCATTCTCTGTTATATTCTTGAAGCTTCCGGCGTATCCGGACAAAATAGCTTCTTTGAAAAACTGTATTTGTATTGCGAAACTTTAGTGCCGGTAACAATTACTATGATTGTTTTTTTATTCAACAGGTTTGATTAATAAACTCCATCGAAAAAACAGATCGTCTGTACTTGATAATTTTCCTAAAGCAATCCGAATTATCATTACTGCCGTCCTGGCATTTGCCGTGGCAGCGCTTCTTAAACTATTTCTGTCAAATGTTCTGGGATTATAGACTATCTCATAGGTACAAAACAAGCGGCCGTGAGTTTTCTGCTCACGGCCGTTTTATATAATCTCTCTCTTAAATTCTGTTTTAGTTCACTCTCTCATACAGCACCATCATCCGATGTATCTTCTGTGCCAGTTCTTCTGTGAACACTCCCGGCAATGCCCGCCACTGCCAGTTCCGCCCCACAGTGGACGGCTCGTTCATTCTGGCTTCGCTGCCAAGTCCCAGAAGATCCTGCGCCTGCACGATGGCTGTGTCTGCCACACTGCCCCACAAAGCCCGCATCATACCCCAGTGATAGCCTTCCTCTTTTGTCAATCGGAAGTATTCTCTGGCCCATTCTGTATCAACAGGATCCGCGGATGCAAACCAGCCTTGAATGGTATCATTGTCATGGGTTCCTGTATAAGCCACACAGTCCCTGATAAAGTTATGCGGCTGATAGCCGTTGCCATTGGTATCCCTGCTGTCAAAGCCCAATTCAAAAACTTTCATGCCAGAAAATCCGCTGTCAGCCAAAAGTTTCTTGACAGAGTCTGTCAGAAAGCCTAAATCTTCGGCAATAATCGGTTGTTTACCAATCTTGGCTTCCACCGCATTGAAAAGTTTCATGCCCGGCCCCTGCTTCCAGTAACCGTCTTTGGCCGTCTCAGCGCCATACGGAATCGCAAAATAAGAATCAAAGCCTCGGAAATGGTCGATTCTCAGTACATCATAAATATGACAGAAATAATCGATTCTTCCAACCCACCATGCATAATCATCTTCTGCCATCTTGTCCCAGTCAAAGAGCGGATTGCCCCACAACTGTCCTGTGGCAGAAAAGCCATCCGGCGGACAACCGGAAACTTCCTTCGGCATCAGATTCTCATCCAACTGGAAAAGTTCCGGATGGGCCCAGACATCCACGCTGTCCTGGGAAACATAAATCGGCAGATCACCGATAAAATCAATGCCTTTGTCATTGACATACTGCTTCAGACTCTTCCACTGACGGAAGAAGAAATACTGCAGCACTTTCCAGAAAGCAATCTGTTCAGCCATTGTTTCGCGTACTTTATCAATGGCCGAATGATCGCGTCTTTTCAGTTCATCCTCCCACTGCCACCATGAACAGCCGCCATGGGTATCCTTCAATGTCATAAACAGCGCATAATCTTCCAGCCAGAAAGCCTGCAGCTCGCAAAATGTCTCAAAATCTTCCGGTTCATTTTCCAAAAAACGTTTTGCGGCCAATTTTAAAACCGGATAGCGTTGTTCATAAAGTCTTCCATAATCAATTCGTGATACATCATCACCCCAATTAACAGATACATATTCTTTTTTATCCAAAAGCCCTTCAGACGCCAGCAAATCCAAATCAATGAAATAAGGATTGCCTGCAAATGTAGAAAAGGACTGATACGGCGAATCACCGTAACTGGTCGGACAGATTGGCAGAAGCTGCCAATACTGCTGTCCTGCATCGCTGAGGAAATCAGCAAACTTTCTTGCCGCTGCCCCCATCGTTCCAACGCCGTATTCAGACGGCAGAGATGCCAGGTGCATCAAAATACCGCTTTTCCTCACTTTTTCTCATCTCCTTTATTCTGTACTGACAGAGCGCAGGTACTTTCACCCCTTATAAAAAGTGACGGAATTCTCTCATACGTCACCGGAAGCTCCTCCCGGATATTGCCAAGCAGTATCTCCAGACTACGTCTGGCAATAATCTCACTATCCTGCTTGATGGTCGTCAATCTCGGACACATATACTGACTGAGTACAATACCATCAAAGCCAATCACCGAAATATCTTCCGGTACCCGAAGGCCCCGGTCTTTGATGGCCCGAATGGCCCCAATCGCCATCACATCTGACATAGCAAAAACGGCTGTCACCTCAGGCATCTTGTTCAGAATTCTCAGCATGCCATGATAACCATCTTCCATAGAGAATCTGGCACCTTCATACTGTCGGCTCCTGTCAAAATTCCGTCCACGGAGTTCAAATGCTCTCCGACAGCCCATATATCTGGACCTTGCTGCGTAAGAATTCTCCAATTTTCCGCCTAATACCCCGATTTCTCTGTGTCCCAGCGTGAACAGATACTCTATCGCCGTCTGTGCCGCGCCTTCATCATCCGTACTGACGCTTGAAAGATTCTCAAGTTCCATCCCCTCTGCCGAGTTCGTAACCAGCAGCCCCGGAATGCCGGCATCCCCAAAACGACCGCGATAATACTCTAAATCGCTGCCTAGAAAAAGAATGCCCATGGGCTGCCGTTCACGACAAATCTGCAGTGCCTGTTCAACTTCATTCTCATCCTCATCAATATAGTAGATCAGACAGACATAGCCACGCTCTTTGATCAATCCCTGAAGCTTTTCAACAATCGTTGCAAAAAGCATGTTATTATTACCTTTGACAATCACTGCAATACCACTGTTAGACTGCTGTTTCAGATGCTTCGCATTATTGTTCAGTTTAAAATGATTTTTTTTGACAACGGCCATGACCTTTTTCCTGGCCTTGTCAGAAACATCCGGATGATTATTCAGTACCCTTGAGACTGTACCTACGGAATATCCGGCTTCCTTTGCAATGTCTTTTATTGTCACAGTTTTTACCTCTTTCTTCAGGTGTCAGATTCAATATCTGTCTGCGAATCCTGATACAGAATGTCAGTCTGCTTCGCAGACACATTTCTCAGCAGGATTTTCGCATACAATTCTAACCCTTAACAGCACCGGCTGCAACACCCTCGATAATATATTTCTGGCAGGCAAGATAAAAGATAATAACAGGAATAACCGCCATAATCAGCGCCGCCATGATCGCGCCCATATCTACTCGTCCATAACTGCCTTTCATATACTGGATTGCGATGGAAATCGTCTTATATTTATTAATATCCAAAACAAGATATGGCAGCAGGAAGTCATTCCAGATCCACATTGTCTCAAGAATACCAACTGAAATATAAGTTGGCTGCATGATCGGCAATACAACTGAGAAGAATGTACGCACCGGATTGCATCCGTCAATCATAGCCGCTTCTTCTATTTCAATAGGAATGGATTTAACAAAACCGCAGAACATAAAGACGGCTAACCCGGCACCAAATCC
>ENA-UONZ01002179-UONZ01002179.1-human-gut-metagenome-genome-assembly--contig:-C93old-NODE-2179-length-16362-cov-6.841050_pt1 | contig 16362 bp, 17 predicted proteins | sample MGYA00242468_ERZ724015 | MGnify/ENA metagenome assembly ERZ724015
TCCCTGTCAAAGTGCAGATAAAGAAACAAGAGATGAGGAAATATTTTCTGCCAAGAAGTTTCTGCAAAGTCCAGAGGATAACAGCTTGCAGACCAACAAAAAGGAACGGTGATGGAAGATGAAGAATAAAAAAAGAATACTTGCCTTTTGGCTTGCTTTTTCCATGGCCTTTTCTTTGGCAGGCTGTGGAGTTGAGAATAGTGAAAATGAAAAATCGAAACACTGGGAGAAACTAAAAGCAGAAAATGCAGAAAGTTCGGATACCGAAAGAATAACCGGTAATACAAATAGCACAGTCAGTGATACCACATCAGATGATAATGGGAAGGCAGATTCTGATAATTCCTGGGAAAAAGCTTCCACCACTGCTTATGGGAAATATCCAGAGCTTGTAACCTATACTCTTGGTCAGCTAAACGGCGCTAATAATTCCAACCTTCCGGAAGGAAATACTTATGAAGACAATGCTTATACCCGCTACTTAAAAGAAATTCTGAATGTTCAGAACCAGAGTATCTATATGGAGCGGGAGGATCGTTATAATGATTATGTGAATGTGCTGGTTAACGATCATACTTTGCCTGATGTGCTGGTAGTTTGTGATAGGGAAACTTTGTATAATCTGGTTGAAAATGACCTTATTGAAGATCTGACAGAGGTTTATGCAAACTGTACTTCTCCAAGGATTAAAGCTATGTACAACAGCTATGGTTCTCAGCTTCTTGGCGCCGGAACCTTTGACGGAAAACTGATGGCACTTCCGGAAGCTGTGATTGATCATGGTCCATGTCTTTTGTGGCTTAGAAAGGATTGGATGGAGCAGCTTGGTCTTGAGGAGCCGGAGAGTTTTGAGGAAGCCATGGATATTATCCAGGCTTTCCAGGAAAACAGAATGGGAGCTGAAGAAGGGGAAGAGCCTGTAGGCCTGGTATGTGATACGAATTTAGTTTCTGTAACCAGTCAGAATTATTCTGTGGAGCCTGTATTTGAGAAGTTTTATGCTTATCCCAGAAGATGGATCAAGGATGAAAACGGAGAAATCGTTTATGGTTCCCTGACAAAGGAAACGAAATCCGCACTGGCTTATCTTCGCGAATTATACAAAAGAGGAATATTGGATCAGAATTTTGCGCTTCGGGCTCAGAATAATTTAAGGGATCTTGTTGTGGAAGGAAAATGCGGAGCATTTTTCGGACTGTGGTGGACTCCAAACAATCCCCTTATGGATGAAATTGAGAATGATCCTGAGGCTGACTGGGAGCCCTATTATCTGACCGCAGATTATCAGGAAAAAAATAACGTGTATACTTCTTTTTCAGATAACAAATATGTAGTGGTACGCAAGGGATATGAGCATCCCGAAATTATTATGAAGATTGTCAGCGTACTGTTTGATTACAGCCGCTTTGAGGATAAGGAAATGCAGATGAGATTAACAGCTACTTTGGCCTGAATGTAGATCCTACTGCCCGTCCGTTGGTAATTAATGTGGATTACAACGAAGCAATATACAATGTCACAAAGGATATTCGTCGTGTAATTGCAGGAACACAGAAGGAAAGCAATTTAAGCGCATTGGAAAAATCTTATTACAGTGCATGCATAAAATATTTAAGCGGCGAGGATGTAACAGCAGAGGATTGGGCTGCATATAAATCAAGGATTTCTGCTGTGGGAGTGCTTGTAGATGGAAACTATAAACCTTTGCAGCGACAGTATCTGGAAGAGTCTGACGGTGAAGTTCCCAATATACTAGCCTCTTTGGAAAAAAATGCGTTTATTCAGCTGATCATGGGAGAGCAGCCTATGGACTATTTTGATACATTTGTACAAGAATGGTATGCGCAGGGAGGACAGGAACTAACTGAGAAAATCAGAGAGGAGAATTCATAAGCTGATGTATGAGAAATTATTAGAGAATTGTACCTTGTGTCCTCGGGAATGCAAAGTGAACCGTTTGGAAGGAATGCGCGGCTATTGCGGCATGGACAGTAGAATAAGAGCTGCCCGTGCCGCTCTTCATATGTGGGAGGAGCCCTGTATTTCCGGTAAAAAAGGCTCCGGAGCTGTATTTTTTTCAGGCTGCGGACTGCGCTGCTGCTTTTGTCAGAACCGGAATATTGCCATTGGGGACAGCGGAAAAGAGATTACGGTGCAGCGGCTTGCAGATATTTTTCTGGAGCTGGAGCAAAAGGGGGCGGCGAATCTGAATCTGGTGACAGGTGCTCACTATGTACCGCAGATTATTTCCGCCCTGGAAATCGCCAGAAGAAAGGGATTGATGCTGCCGGTAGTGTATAATTCCAGCGGATATGAAAATGTGGAAACCCTTCGGCTGCTGGAAGGATATGTGGATGTTTATCTGCCGGATATGAAATATGCGAATGAAAAGCTTGCCGCTGCTTTTTCCCATGCAGAGGATTATCCGCAGAAGGCCCGTGCCGCCATTGCCGAGATGGTTCGCCAGACTGGCCCCTGTCAGTTCGTGGAGGATGGCTATATCAGAAGGGGAACCATTGTCCGCCACCTGATTCTGCCGGGACATACCAGAAATTCCCTGGCTGTGCTGAAGGAACTGCATGAGACTTACGGAAATGATATTTTTATCAGCGTAATGAACCAGTACACGCCAGTTTTCAAACAGGAGAAATACCAGGAACTGAACCGAAAGGTGACAAGAAGGGAATATGAGAAGGTGTTAGACGGAGCGATTGCGCTTGGTATCGAAAACGGCTATTTCCAGGACGGGGAAACTGCCAAGGAGAGCTTTATTCCGGCGTTTGATTATGAAGGGGTATGAAAAGAATTTAATGAGATAAGAAAACCGCCCAGGTGTCACAGGCACAAGGTAAGGATGTCCCTGAGATTTGGCAGCAGCAAGATTCTGTTATTCTTAGCATAGTCCAGGAGCAGACGCCTCTGTGCATCTGGGGAAAGTTCATCCTGATCATGGGGCTTACGCGGATATAGAGAACTCCCATGCGCAGATCATCGGAGTTTTGTTCGGCCATAGTATCCCTTCGTTTAAAAATATGTAAAAATGGATGCAAAAATACAGCCGGCGCGAACGAAGGTTCCGCTTGCATGGCTGCCCCGAAGATGATACAATATTTTTGCTGAAAACAAGGTACATCTTCGGATGTGCTTGCCGGTTCCTGTTGGCGCAGGAGCCGGTTTTTCTTTTATTTAGTTAATTTCAAGTTCTTTCATCAGATCTTCCTGGGAAATGGAAGGCTGATAGTCTGGATCACCAGCCTTGTAAGCTGCTATTGCAGCAAGCTCATCTGGATAAGGAGCAACTTCTTCTGCGTTGCTTAAAGCAACTGCTCCCTGGATTAAGTTCCATACTTTTACTGCATCTTCCTCACTCATAATAGTGACTGCACCGAAAATTCTTTCTTTTACGTTAGACATAAAATCACACTCCTTTATAAATCTGACCGCGATTTCCAATTTCAATGATATCAACAATAATTCCATTCACATCAAATATTACACAAAAATCACCAACTCGTAAACGGTAACCGTCAGTTCCCTGCAACTTTTTGATGTCTCCCTCTTGGGGAAGCTTGCTAATAGCGGTGACTAAGCGCTCAAGTGTGCTACAGAATGGGTAATTTCTGTGTCGTTATTGAGGGTCATATTTCCAACACTTATTGGATTTACCTTTTTATTTACTGTAAGAATAGTCTATTTTAAAAATACTGGTATGTCAATACAAAGCAACAAGAAGGTTGTTAAAACAATAATGAGATAGCAAACGTTTACTTTTTGATGGATATATAGTAATATAGAAATATCTTATCAAAAACGTGGAAAATTTCTCCTGAAATGGAAGGAGGCCGGTGCTTTCGCACCGGCGCGTATGAAAAAGAAAAATATTAAATTAAGAAAGACTTGGTGCTTTCTACATTTAATAATATACGAAACAAATGTGACAAAAATGTGAAATACATTTGAAAAAAGAGTGAAACGATTTTAGATATTTTTGCACAAAATCACGAAACACATACACGAAACAAAGGAATTTTACCAGATGAACGGACATAAATATGAGCACAGATGCGCACAAATGCTGCGAAGAAAGGGTTTTCACCATGTAGAAGTCACTAAGAAAAGCGGCGATCAGGGAGTTGACATCATCGCCTACAAGCATTTTTCCAAGTATGCGATCCAGTGCAAATACTACTCCTATCCGGTTGGAAACAAGGCAGTTCAGGAGGTATACGCCGGTGGCAAATATTACGACTGTGACCGCTGCATTGTTATGACCAACGGCACCTTTACCAAAGCGGCCATCAGCGCAGCCAACAAATTAGATGTGAAATTATGGGAAAACTGCTCCCTTCTGAAAAGCACCAGCCTGGTTTTTGAGGTGATGCGGATTATGAATATCCTGGAAATTATTCTGGGATTTTACCTGCTTCGAAATGCCTTTCCCTTTTCCCAGCGAGAGTTTCTTATGTATTACAGAGAATTCTGCCTGATCTTTGCAGGAATTCTTGGCTGGCTTGGATTTGGAAACTGGGGAGCCAGCACTCTTTGCGGCGCCTTGTACCTGTTTCTTGGCTTTTCATTGAAAGCGCCTGTTTTTTCTGGCTTTACAGTCAATGGAATCAATCTTGTATTTCTGATTCCAGCACTGATTTATTTTGTCCACGTATATTTTCTGAAACCCAAGTCATAAACATTTCCGACGGGTTCTACATAAAATAAAGGGAACGAATTGACTAAGTCTGAAAGGATCTGTTCATGGAAAATTATCAGATGAACCGTTCGGGCTGCCGCCCTTATAATAGAACCTGCGGAATGATGAAACCTTCCAATTCCAGTACTCCCAACTGTCCCTGTTCTTCCCGTTCACAGGAGAATATGTATGACCATCTGAAGTATCTGGTTCCAGCTATGGCTTATGTGCCATACCAGAATTTTACTTCTTCTTATGACCTTGACTACGCCCTTTCTGTAGGAACTATTTTTCCACAGCTGTGCAAGCCATTCTGCGGAAAGCGAGGTGTTCGAAGATGATGAAAAATCAGACCTCCAAGCGTCGCTGCCTGCTTCAGCAGATCAATGAAGTCAGCTTCGCTGTCAACGATATTCTTCTCTATCTGGATACTCACCCGGACGATGAGAAAGCCCTGGCATTTTTTGAAGATGTTTCAGACAGGCGTAACCAGCTGCTGGCAGAGTATGCGAAGGACTACGGCCCACTGACCGTAGACACCGCATCCAAAACCTGCGAAACTTCATGGAAATGGTCCCAGCAGCCATTCCCGTGGGAAAGGGAAGGAGCGTGATCTTTTATGTGGAATTATGAAAAGCGTCTGCAGTATCCGGTTAACATCACCACGCCAAACGCCAAATTGGCACAGTTCATCATGAGTCAGTACGGTGGCCCCGACGGCGAGATTGGAGCATCCATGCGCTACCTCTCCCAGCGTTTTACCATGCCGAACAGAACTTCTATGGCAGTACTGAATGATATCGGTACGGAGGAACTGGCGCATTTGGAAATGGTTTCCACCATCGTTCACCAGCTGACTCGGGATCTTACGATGGAAGAAATTGAGAATTCCGGCCTTGGGCCATATTATATTGATCATACAGTCGGAGTATGGCCCCAGGCTGCAGGAGGCGTTCCATTTAACGCATGTGAGTTCCAGAGTAAAGGGGATCCGATCACAGATCTTTTTGAAAACCTTGCTGCGGAACAAAAGGCACGCTCCACCTATGACAATATCCTGCGAGTAGTACGAAATATCCCGGAAGTTGCTGACCCCATTCGCTTCCTGCGGGCAAGAGAAGTGGTGCATTTCCAGCGTTTCGGTGAAGCTCTCCGCTCTATCCAGGAGCAGTTGGATGCCAATAATTTCTACGCATTTAACCCAAGCTTTGACAATCCATGCAAAGCAAGCTGTGCGCCGGAAGCAAGATAAGTTTTTATAAAAAAATTCTGTCTGCAGAAATGTAGTTTTTGCCGCTCTGGTGCTGATTGAACTGCACTGGAGCGGCTGTTTTTATTTCATTTCCCTACAACATCTTCCGCGCAACCGCCTCCGCCGTAGCCGACCTTGCTGCGGCGCTGGCTTCTGGATTTCTCCGGCAGAAACCGTAGAACAGACAGTCAATCAGCAGAAGCTGCCCCACCTTTGCCGGAATGGAGCCGGACTGAAGAGGTCCCTCATTGTATCCGCAAAGAAGCACCACATCTGCAAACTGGGCAGCCCTTGAATTGGGATAATGGGTCACCAGGATAATGGAAACCCCATGTTCCCTGGCAATCTGCAGGGTATCCTCCATATCCTTGGTGGAGCCGGAGTAGGAGAATACCAGGAGCACATCCCGGGAAGTGGCAAGTGCGGTGTTCATAATCTGCATATGGGAGTCCGAAACATGGACAAAACGTGAGGTAGCTGTGGAAAAACGTGCCCACGCCTCCATAGCCATTACCATGCTGCCGCCGTTTCCAAAGCAAAAAACCCGGTCCGCCTGCACCAGAAGATCCACAGCTTTGTTGATGGCGTCCTCATTCAGAAGTTCCAGGGTTTCGTTTAGGGACAAAACACTGGCCTTGTGGATCTTTTGGAAAATAGTATTCAGACTGTCTTCGGAAGCAATTCCCTGGGGAGAATCAGAAAGTTCCCCCATATCTGTGACATGGTCTGTTTTTGCCAGCGCCAGTTTGAAATCATTGTATCCCGCAAGCCCCAGCCCATGACAGAAACGGGTAATGGAAGCTTCGGAGACGCCGCTGTTTTCCGCCAGCGTGGAAATGGAGAAATACTGTGCTTCTCCTGTATGTGCAAAAATATAATCTGCCAGCTTTTTCCCGGAACGGGTCAGGGAATGATACTGTGCAGTTATGGATTCTAAAATATTGCTCGCCAAAACAAATCCTCCTTTGTAAGTTTAATCTTCATCGCCAAGGATAGAAGCGCCCAGCATTCCTGCCTGGTTTCCAAGCTCAGCTTTCTTAATAGTAAGCCCGCGAAAGCTTGGCATAATAGCCGGCATCAGCTGCTTCTCAATCTGTGCCGGAATATAAGGCTGCTCCATAATGCCCCCTCCCAGAATGATACAGGAAGGGTTGAGCAGATGAATAATGGAAACAAGGCCGTATACGATTTCCTGAATCCACTGATCTACAATCAGCTGAATCTCCTTTTCCTCAATACGGGCAAAAAGAAGCTTGCCGTTGGTGATGGAAGGATCATATTCCATAGCCCGTGCCACCAGGGCAGTGGTGGAAGCATATTTCTCATAGCAGCCGGAGTACATATCTTCTTCAGGACGGCGAAACTCCGGATGGACGATCAGCGCCCCAAGTTCCCCAGCGGAAAAAGAGCTTCCATAGTACAATTTGCCGTCAGTAAAAACAGCACCGCCCACTCCGGTTCCGTAAGTCAGGCAGACAAAATCACGTTCCCTCCTGCCTGCGCCAAAATGTGCCTCCCCGATGGCAGCAGCGCTTACGTCATTTTCCACATAGACAGGAACATGGAATGCCTCTTCCATGATGGCTCTGATGGGAGTTCCCGTATAGCCGGGAATGTTGTGGTTGGCGTATATGATGCTGCCTTTTTCCGGGTTCACCTGTCCTGCAGTGCTGATCCCGATTCTGGCAAAATCCCAGTGCTCTTTATAAGAAGCAATAATCTCTTTGGCAAGTGCCATAACATGCTCTCCTCCAAGAGAAGCCTGGGTAGGGGTCTCACGGATATCACTGAGAACTCCGTTTTCGGCAACTGCAGATTTGATGGCGGTTCCGCCAATGTCAAGAACCATGGTTTTCATAACCGAATTCCTCATTTCTTTTTTATTTTAAAAGCCAGGATATGCATCTTGCCTCCTGACCGGATGCCGGGAAAAAAGCTCCTTCTTCCTGGAAATCTTCCGTTTCATGTTAATTATAACTATAACAAAAGGCTTTTTCATTTGCAACCTTTGCTGCTTTAAAAATGCAAAATATTTTCAAAATAAAAATAAAATGAAAATTATTTTAAAAATCTATTGACAAACAGCACAAAAGAATGTATGATACAACCATAATCATTAGCGAGATTTCACAAACCCGGGACGAAATTTTGCACCAGATGTGTAAGGCATGTAGGCTTTCCTTTTCATTATGAAAAAGGCCGATGCGGAACATGACTTGCACCAAGGCAAAGAGACAGGCTGAGAATCAATGGAAGATTTTCAGTAAATAGCAAAAACTAAATAGCAAAAACAATCAAATATTTATGAAGAAGGTAAGGTAAGAAAGAGAGGGTTTATTTATGAAATTCCGTAAAGTTATGGCACTTGCACTTGCAGCTAGCATGGCAGTTTCCTTAAACGCAGTGAGCGTTCTGGCAGAAGGCGGAGATACCACAGACATTACACTGTGGACTTATCCAGTAGGAAGCTGGGGAGATTCAGCAGTTGTTGATCAGATGATTTCCAATTTTAATGAAGCTCATCCAGAGATCAACGTAACCGTTGAGTACCTTGATTACACCAATGGTGATGATCAGATCAATACCGCTATCGAAGGCGGACAGGCTCCTGATATCGTTCTGGAAGGACCGGAGCGTCTGGTTGCGAACTGGGGCGCAAGAGGACTTATGGCAGATCTTTCCGATCTGTGGACAGACGAAGCGAAAGAAGCCATTTATGATTCAGTAGAATCTGCGTGCCAGAATAACGACGGCGTATTTTATGAGTATCCGCTTTGTATGACAGCCCATACAATGGCAATCAATAAAGACATTTTCGAGCAGGCTGGTGCGCTTCAGTATATTGACGAAGAGACACGTACCTGGACAGCAGAAGATTTCCAGAAGGCAGTTAAGGCAGTTTATGATTTCGGTCAGGAGAATGTTGGTGCTGTTTACTGCAGTGGACAGGGCGGTGACCAGGGTACAAGAGCACTTGTAAACAATCTTTTCGGCGGAACCTTTACGAATCCGGAGCATACTGAATACACAGCTAACAGCGAAGAGAACATTAAAGCTCTTGAGCTTCTTTCCTCTATGGATGGAATCAACTTTGATGCTTCTATCGCAGGCGGAGATGAAATCAATCTTTTCTGCAACGGTACACTTGCAATGGCATTCTGCTGGAATGTTGCACAGGAGAAGAATAATGCTGAGAACTTAAGCTTTGACGTACTTCCAATGGCATTCCCGGCAGAGGATGGCAAACCACAGCTTTGCGGCGGTATCTGGGGCTTTGGTGTATTTGATAATGGTGATGAAGCTAAGGTTGAAGCTTCCAAGACATTTATCGATTTCATGGCAAACGACGAGACACAGGTAGTAGAGAGCGTTAAGGCTTCCAGCTACTGGCCGGTAAAAGACCTTGGAAATATCTACGAAGGCGATGACCTGATGACAGAGTACTCCACATTTATCCAGTACATGGGCGACTACTATCAGGTAGTTGGCGGATGGGCAGAAGCTCGTACCGCATGGTGGAACATGCTTCAGCAGATCGGTTCCGGTGCAGACGTAACAGAAGCTGTAGAAGAATTCGTAACCACAGCAAACGCTGCAGCAGCTAAATAATCTGAATCATCTAAGTATGAAAACTAAAAAGAGACTTTGCAACTAAAAGTCACGCACCCTTCCTGTATTTTCCGTGCGGGAAGGGTGTTTTTTTGAAAAAAGGAGGAGACAACGTGTCAAACAAAAGCCGTATGTCAAAGGCGCTGGTAAGAAGAGAGACCATTGCGGGATACGCATTTATGCTTCCAAGCTTAATTTTCTTCTTTGGATTTGTCATCTATCCCATGGTTCAGTGCGTGATTACCAGTTTCTTTGATTCCACTATGAACAGAGAGGATATTTTTATTGGTTTTGGCAATTACATAGAACTGTTTCAGGATAAGGTTTTCCTTGGGGCTCTTCGGAACACGGTCATTATCGTAGTGGTTTCCGTTCCGGTAGTCTGTGTTTTTTCCCTGTGGGTAAGCTCTGTCATCCATAACTTAAGCGGCCCATTATGCTCCATTTTCCGCTGTATCTTCTACCTTCCGGTTGTAACCGGTTCTGTAGCCGTTACTGTTGTATGGAAATGGATGTTCAATAATTACTATGGTATTTTTAACTATGTAGGCAAAGCAACCGGCCTGATTGACCAGAACATTAACTGGCTGGGAGATGAGAGATATGCCCTCGGCTGTATCATCCTGATCCTTCTTACGACTTCCGTGGGACAGCCCATCGTGCTTTACGTATCTGCTCTGAATAACGTAGACCAGAGCCTTGTGGAGGCAGCAGAAGTAGACGGTGCCACCAAGCTGCAGTGCTTCTGGAAAATCAAATGGCAGCAGATCAAGCCAACCACACTTTACATTCTGGTTATCACTACCATCAACAGCTTCCAGTGCTTCGCTCTGATCCAGCTTCTTACAAGCGGCGGTCCGAACCACAGCACAGATACCATTATGTACTACATTTACCACACCGCATTTAAGCTGTACCGCTATGGATATGGAAATGCAATGGGCGTAGTCCTTGCCATTGCAATTGCCATCCTGTCCGGTATTCAGTTTAAGGTTGCACAGTCAGACTGAGAAAGGAGGAGAAGCAAATGAAAAAGAAAAGCAATACAGGCTCCAAGGTTTACCGCGTATTTTCCGTTATTGTGATCACCCTGCTTGCAATCGGATTTGCATTTCCTCTGTACTGGATCATCACAGGATCCTTCAAAACCAGTATGGCGATCAATGCACCAACCCCTCAGTGGTGGCCCCAGGAATGGGTTTCCGCCAACTATCAGAAGCTTTTCAGCAGACAGACCGCACCGTTATGGGAAATCGGAATTCCTTTTACTGGCAAATCCTTTGCAGGCCCGGTAGTTCCGGCAGCTATCCGCTGGCTTCTGAACACTATTTTCATGGCAGTGGTATCCATGCTTCTTACCTGCTTTACTGCAGCTATGGCCGGATATGCGCTGGCAAAGAAACGTTTTATCGGACGTTCCGTTGTATTTACCCTGATCGTATGTGCCATGGCACTTCCGAAACAGGTTATCTTAATCCCATTGCTTCGTGAAATGTCATCCCTTCATCTGTATAACACGATTTGGGCAGTAATCCTGCCCATTGTCGGATGGCCCTTCGGCGTTTTCCTGATCAAGCAGTTTGGCGAGGGAATCCCAGGGGAAATGATGGAGGCAGCCAAGATCGACGGTGCTAACGAGTGGAAAACATTCACCGCCATCGCTTACCCTATGATCAAGCCAGGGGTTGGAGCACTTGCGATTTTCACATTCATTAATTCATGGAACGACTATTTTATGCAGCTGATCATGCTGAGCAGTACCAGCAACCTTACTATTTCTCTTGGTATTGCCAAGCTTCAGGCTGAGAATGCGACAGACTTTGGTCTTATTATGGCTGGTGCAGCTCTTGCAGCAGTTCCGATCATCGTCGTATTCCTTATTTTCCAGAAATACTTTACCAAAGGAATTACAATGGGCGCTGTAAAAGGCTGATAAGCAGCAGAAGGGAGAATCACTTATGACAAAACAGGAACTTTTTGACAGCATCAAAGGCAAAGTAATCGTATCCTGCCAGGCTGTGCCGGGAGAACCTCTTTATGTGGAAGAGAAATCCATTATGTATCTCATGGCAAGAGCAGCCAAACAGGCGGGAACCCCTGCAATCCGCACAAGCAGCATCCGGGATGTGATCGCCATCAAGGAAGAGACCGGGCTTCCGGTAATCGGACTGATCAAGATCAAATATCCGGGATTTGAAAGCTATATCACCCCTACCATGAAGGAGGTAGATGAGCTGGTGGAGGCTGGTTCCGATGTGATTGCGCTGGACTGCACAGACATGAAGCGCGGTGACGGCAAGACAGTGGATCAGTTTATCACAGAAGTAAGAACCAAATATCCGGATGCTATTTTGATGGCAGATATTTCCACATACGAGGAAGGCGTGCGTGCATGGAAGCTGGGCATGGACATTGTGGGCACTACCATGAGCGGCTACACCAGCCATTCCCCGAAGTTAGACGGACCGGATTATGAGCTTGTAACAAAGCTTTCCCAGACTGTGGACATTCCGGTGATTGGGGAAGGCCGTGTGCACTCTCCGGAAGAAGCAGTGAAGATGCTGGAAGCAGGCGCATTTGCAGTGGTAGTAGGCGGCGCGATCACAAGACCCCTTGAGATCGCCGCACGCTTTATCAAGGCAGTAGAAAACAGGGGCTAAGAGAAAGAGAGGATGGATTATGTCAAAGTATGATGTGAGCAAATTCAGAAACGTAACAGTTGCATTAAACACACCTTTTAAAAAAGACGGCAGCGTGGACATAGATGCCATAAAAGCAGTGTGCAGATATTTCCGTGACAAGGGAATCAAGCAGATGTATGTGTGCGGCAGCACAGGAGAGGGCTTCCTTCTGGACACTGAGGAGAGAATGCTGGTCGCAGAGACCGTAGTCAATGAAGTGGGAAAAGACATGAACATTATTGTTCACGTAGGCTGCCCGGATACCAGACACTCCTGCATTCTGGCTGCCCATGCCGAGAAAATCGGCGCAGCTGCCACCTCAGCAGTTCCATGTGTATACTACCGTCCAAGCGAGGAGAGCGTTTACCAGCACTGGACCAAGATCACAGAAGCAGCAGACCTTCCGTTCTTTATTTATAACATTCCTCAACTCACCGGATTTAATCTTTCTATGAATCTGTTTAACAGAATGCTGGAAAATGAAAGAGTTGCAGGTGTGAAGTGCTCTTCAGATCCGGCTCAGGATATTTTAAGATTCAAGCACGCTGGCGGAAAGGATTTCATCGTATTTAACGGTCCGGACGAGCAGTTCGTAGCAGGACGCCTTCTTGGCGCAGATGCCGGAATCGGCGGAACCTACGGCGCAATGCCGGAGCTTTACTTGAAAATGGATGAGCTGATTCATCGCCACGAATGGGAAAAGGCAGCGCAGCTTCAGGAAATCGTAACGCCTCTGATCTACCGTCTGTGCAGTTTCCCGTCTATGCATGGTGCTGTGAAGGGAATCATTACATTGGACGGCTGCCCGATGGGTGACCCAAGACTTCCGTTCCTTCCGGTTGCAACAGATGATCCGAAGCTTGTGGAGCTTTATCATGATATCCGAAAGGCAGTAGAGGATACAAAGGAGTGGTAACAGCATGAAGAAACATATTGTATGCTTTGGAGATTCCAATACCCATGGCTACTGTGCCATGAATGACGGCAGATTTGACGAAAACGAGAGATGGACCTGCTTTCTTCAGAAAAATCTGGGAGAGGATTATCTGGTGCTTGAGGAAGGCTTAAGCGGCAGAACGACCTGTTTTAACGATCCCTTATTTGAAGGGCTTTCAGGACTGGATTATATTTACCCCTGTCTGATGAGCCATGAGCCTGTAGATCTTCTGGTGATCATGCTGGGAACCAACGATACCAAGGAGCGCTTTGGCGCGTCTGCAGCCTGCATCGGCCTTGGGCTGAAAAGACTGGTACAGAAGGCTGTTTCCGTGACCGACTGCTGGCGTGACAAAAAGCCCCAGATTCTGGTGGTAACTCCTCAGAATATCGGGGATGAGTATGAGCATTCGGCAGTGCGCACAACCATGGGAGCAGGCTGTGCCGAGAAGTCAAGAGGCCTTGGAGAGCAGTACAAGGCAGTTGCAGAGCTTACAGGGTGCCATTACCTGGATGCCAATGAGGTGATCAGCGCATCCCCGAATCACATTGATTTCATGCACCTGACCGCAGAAGGCCACAGACAGCTTGCAGATGCCCTCACTGCGAAAATCAAAGAAATCATCTGAAAAACAGTATAGAAAAAATAAAATAACATATTCTAAAAGGGAGATCCCGGCACCTAAAATTGTGCCGGGATTTCCCATAATTATGACGTTATTTACTGTAAGAAAAAGACTATTTCCAAAAACATACAGGAGTGCTATAATAGCACTGTTTATATGAAGTATTTTATACATTTGGAGGAACTATGCAAATTATAATTGTTGGGTGCGGAAAAGTAGGACGTACCCTTGCAGAGCAATTACAGGAAGAAGATACAGACATAACCCTGATTGATATCAATGCAGATACCATTAATGAGATTATAGATGAAGTAGATGCCATGGGTGTTGTAGGAAACGGCGCCAGCATCAATACCCTGATGGAAGCCGGAATCGAGACTGCGGATATTCTCATCGCAGTTACGGTGTCAGATGAGATGAATCTTCTGTGCTGCCTGATTGCTCAGAAAACAGGGCACTGCCATACCATTGCCCGTGTGCGCAATCCGATTTACAGCAAGGAGATCGGCTTTATCAAGGAGCGCCTTGGCGTGACCATGATCATCAATCCGGAGCTGGCTGCAGCACAGGAGATTTCCAGACTGCTGCGTTTTCCCTCTGCGATCAAGATCGATACTTTTGCAAGAGGCAAGGTAGAGCTTCTGAAATTCAAGGTAATGCCGGAGTTCAATCTGGATGGAAAGAGTATCCAGGAGATCACAGAGCACTTCCGCTGTGACGTTCTTTTCTGCGCCATTGAGGGAAAAGATTTTACCACCATTCCAGGCGGTACCAATACCATCCGCAACGGAGATATGGTGTCCATTCTTGCCACACCGCAGAATGCAGCGGCATTTTTCAAGAAGATCGGGCTTAAGACCCATCAGGTAAAGAATGCCATTATCGTAGGCGGTGGAACCATTTCCTATTATCTTACCAAGGCATTGCTTGCCATGAAGATCAAGGTGAAGGTAATTGAGAAGGATAAGAACCGCTGTGAGTTCTTAAGCGAGGAGCTGGTGGATGCCACCATTATCAACGGAGATGGTACAGACAGATCCCTTCTTCTGGAAGAGGGCCTTGGAAGTGCAGAGTCCTTTGTTACCTTGACCAATATGGACGAGGAGAACGTTTTCCTGTCCCTTTTTGCAAAAACCATTTCAAATGCCAAGCTGGTAGCGAAGGTAAATCGTCTGGCCTATGACGACATCATTGACAGCCTGGATATTGGAAGCGTCATTTATCCGAAGTATATTACGGCAGATTACATTCTGCAGTATGTGAGAGCAACCCAGAACTCCATCGGAAGCAATGTGGAGACCCTGTACCACATTCTGGATGGCAAGGCAGAAGCCCTGGAGTTTAAGATCAGCGATCATTCTCCTATTGTGGGCAAGACTCTGCAGGAACTGAACCTGAAGAAGAATCTTCTGGTTGGCTGCCTTTACAGAGATGGCACTGTCCGTATTCCACGAGGCCACGATACCCTGGAAATCGGTGACAGCGTAGTAATTGTTACCACCAACAGAGGTCTTCGTGACATCAATGACATTCTTGCGAAGTAAAGGAGTCTGGACATGAATTATTCCATGATATCTTACATTCTTGGCTGGATCTTTAATTTCGAGGCAGCTTTTATGCTCCTGCCTGGAATTACCGCGATTATTTACCGGGAGAGGGACGGGCTGGCATTTCTGGTCACCATGATCATCTGCCTGGCAATCGGAATTCCCCTTACCAGGACAAAGCGTAAGAATAGAGTTTTCCATGCTAAGGAAGGTGCGGTTACCGTTGCTCTTAGCTGGCTGGTACTTAGTATCGCAGGGGCGCTTCCTTTTGTGATTTCAGGAAGCATTCCTCATCCGGTGGACGCTCTGTTTGAGACCGTTTCCGGTTTTACTACAACAGGAGCCAGCATTCTTTCCGACGTGGAGTCACTTTCCCACTGTATCCTGCTGTGGAGAAGCTTTACCCACTGGATCGGGGGTATGGGAGTGCTGGTGTTTATCCTTTGCCTTCTGCCTCTGACCGGAGGCTACCACATGAACCTGATGAAAGCAGAGAGCCCGGGACCTTCTGTAAGCAAGCTGGTTCCCAAGGTTCAGTCCACAGCCAAGATTCTTTATACCATTTATATTTTGATGACAGTTGTGGAGATGGTCTTCCTGCTTCTTGGAGGCATGCCGCTGTTCGATACACTGTGCCTGAGCTTTGGTACAGCAGGTACCGGAGGCTTTGGTATTAAGAACGACAGTATTGCCAGCTACAGTACCTACAATCAGATTGTCATTACCGTGTTTATGATCCTTTTTGGAGTGAATTTTAATGCCTATTACCTTCTTCTTTCCAAGAAAGTAATGCAGGCAGCCAAGAATGAGGAGGTTCGCTATTACCTTGGGATTATTGGCCTGGCCATTGTGGCCATTGCCGTTAACACAAGAGGCATGTTTACCAGCTTCGGCAGGGCGTTCCAGCAGGCAGCCTTCCAGGTTGGTTCCATTATTACCACAACCGGATATGCCACTACGGATTTTAACGTGTGGCCGGTATTTTCCAAGACCATACTTGTGATCCTAATGTTTGTGGGAGCCT
>ENA-UONZ01002181-UONZ01002181.1-human-gut-metagenome-genome-assembly--contig:-C93old-NODE-2181-length-16355-cov-116.316748_pt1 | contig 16355 bp, 14 predicted proteins | sample MGYA00242468_ERZ724015 | MGnify/ENA metagenome assembly ERZ724015
GATGCCGTGCCGCAGCTGCCGGAGCGGTGCTTAAGCCGCAAGGCGGGAATTGTGCAGTGTTGCCCCAGATAAACAAACCAACGCAAGGAGGCTTTTTATGTATTATTCCAGCGGTAACTATGAAGCTTTTGCCCGTCCCGAAAAACCGGAGGGCGTTGACCACAAGAGTGCCTACCTTATCGGCAGCGGCCTGGCCGCGCTGTCCGCCGCATGCTTTATGGTGCGTGACGGCCAGATGAAAGGCGAGCACATCCATGTGCTGGAAAAGGACCCCATCCCCGGTGGTGCCTGCGATGGCTACAAGTACCAGGACATCGGTTACGTTATGCGCGGCGGCCGTGAGATGGACAACCACTTCGAGTGCATGTGGGATTTGTTCCGCTCCATCCCCTCCATTGAGGATGAGAACGTCACCGTGCTGGACGAGTATTACTGGCTGAACAAGCACGATCCCAACTACAGCCTGTGCCGTGCCACCGTCAACTGCGGCGAGGATGCCCACACCGATGGCAAGTTCGGCCTGTCTGACAAGGGTGCCATGGAGATTTTGAAGCTGTTCATGACCCCGGACGAGCAGTTGTACGATAAAAAGATCACCGACTTCTTTGATGACGAAGTCCTGAACACCAACTTCTGGCTGTACTGGCGCACCATGTTCGCCTTTGAGAACTGGCACAGCGCCCTGGAGATGAAACGCTACCTTCAGCGCTACATCCACCACATCGGCGGCCTGCCGGATTTCACCGCCCTGCGCTTTACCCGCTACAACCAGTATGAATCCATGATCCTGCCCATGGTCAAGTACCTGGAAAGCTATGGCGTGCAGTTCCATTACGGCGTCAAGGTGACCAACGTTGCCTTTGACTGCGCCAACGGCAAAAAGCAGGCCACCCGCATTGATACTCTGCGCGACGGCCACGAAGAGTGCATTGACCTGACCGAGAACGACCTGGTGTTCATCACCAACGGCGGCTGTGTCGAAAACTCCACCATTGGCAGCCAGACCACCGTTGCCCCCCTCAAGTTTGATCTGAAGGAAGGCGGCGGCTGGGATCTGTGGCGCAAGATCGCCGCCCAGGACCCCAGCTTCGGCCACCCGGACAAGTTCTGCTATGACCCGGAGCTGAGCAACTGGATGAGCGCCACCATCACCACGCTGGACCAGCGCATTGTGCCCTATATCAAAAAGATCTGCAAGCGCGATCCCTTCACCGGCAAGGTCGTCACCGGCGGCATTGTCTCCGTCAAGGATTCCAGCTGGCTGCTCAGCTGGACCCTGAACCGCCAGCAGCAGTTCCGCGACCAGCCCAAGGACCAGCTCTGCGTTTGGGTGTACAGTCTGTTCAGTGATAAGCCCGGCGATTACGTCAAGAAGCCCATGCGCGAATGCACCGGCGAGGAGATCTGCCAGGAATGGCTGTACCACATTGGTGTACCAGTTGACCAGATCGAGGATCTGGCTGCCAACAGTGCCAACACCGTGCCCTGCATGATGCCGTATATCGACGCTTTCTTTATGCCGCGCGCTGCCGGCGACCGCCCGGATGTTGTGCCCGAAGGCGCTGTGAATTTCGCTTTCATCGGCCAGTTTGCCGAGACCAAGCGCGATACCATCTTTACCACCGAGTATTCCATCCGCACCGGCATGGAAGCGGTTTACACCCTGCTGAACGTTGACCGCGGCGTACCGGAGGTCTGGGGCAGCGTATATGATATCCGCGACCTGCTGGATGCCACCGTAAAACTGCGCGACGGCAAAAAGGTCACCGATATGGAGATGAACGTTGTGCAGAAACTGGCCCTGAAAGAAGCTTTGAAGAAGCTGGAGGGCACCGAGATTGAAAAACTGCTGAAAGAATACAATGTGATCTGAAGCGTATAATCATTCTTCCATAAAAAACACTGCCCCGGCGGGATATCTTGTCCCGCCGGGGCGCTGCTTTATATGATTCTATTTAACATTTGCGTTTGCAATCTATTCTGCTTACCCCAAAATTGCAAAGCTCTGTGCACCCAGCACCAGCCCATCGCCCTTCACTTCGGCTTTGCCGATCACATGCAGCACGCGGGTACCGTCTTCCAGCTTCAGGGGCAGTTCTGCTTCCTCGCGGGCGGGGTTCACCGCGCAGATCAGCTTGCCGCGCTCCCAGGCAAACGGGCGGTAGCTGCCCTTTGCCTTGGGGGCAAACCGCACATGGAACGGCGCATCGGAATCCAGATCCCGGTGGCTGTGGCGGAAGTTCAGCACCCCCTGCACGGTATGCCACAGGCTGTCAGGGTCTGCCTGCTGGGCAGCCACGGTGGGGGCGTCCGCGGCATCGTCCACCGGCAGGTACAGCTTGTCGGCTGCGGCGGTAGAAAATCCCTTGTTGGCGCTGTTATCCCACTGCATGGGGGTGCGGGAACCGGTGCGGAAATAGCCGCCCTCCTTGGTGGGCAGCGGCAGATAGCGCATGCCGATCTCATCGCCATAATACACAAACGGTGCGCCGGGCAGGGTAAACAGCATGGCGTAAGCAATTTTCAGCTCATCCGGGGTCAAACCGGCGGAGGGGCGGATGGTATCATGGTTGCAGGTAATCAAGCAGTACAGGCCGTCCTTGCGGGTCGCCTTGTAGCTGGGCAGCCAGTCATCCAGGAACTTGTCAATACCCGTGCCGGAATCCGCACAGAAATACGCCTTGCCGATGTTATGCGGGTCAGAATCTATTGCGCCATCATAATTGCGCATCAGCCAGCTGTAGCCATTGCCCTGCCATTCCAGCATAAAGTCCATATCAAAGCCGTTTTTCAGGGACTGGCGCGGCTGGTTCCATTCGCTCACCAGAGCGGCTTCGGGGTATTCCTTGTCCAGCATAGCGGCAATATCGCGCCAGATGGCACAGGTATACTTTTTGTGGTGGGTATCATTCTTGACCAGGCTGGATGCCATATCCACACGGAAACCATCGCAGCCCATATCCAGCCAAAAGCGCATCACATCCTTCACGGCTTCCACCGTTGCGCGCGGGCCGGGGGCGTCGGTGGGCATTTGCCACTTTTCGCGGCACTTGCCGTAACCATAGTTCAAAGCAGGCTGGCACTTGAAGAAGTTCAAAATATAAGTACCGTTGCGGTCGGTCTCGCCGCCAATGAACGGCATACCGTCACCGGCGCTAAAGCAGGAGTCCGTCCAGATATAGCGGTCGGAATACTCATTCTTTTCCGGCTTGCTGCTCTCCTTAAACCATGCGTGTTCCTCGCTGGTATGGCCGGGCACCAGGTCCAGCAGCACATGGATGCCCTTGGCATGAGCTGCTTCAAACAGCGCTTTGGCATCCGCGTTGGTGCCATAGCGGGGGGCAATCAGCTTATAATCGCGCACATCATACCCGGCGTCCTTGAACGGGGAATCAAAGCAGGGGTTGATCCAAAGGGCGTTGCACCCCAGCTCTTTGATGTAATCCAGCTTTTCGATAATCCCCTTCAGATCGCCGATGCCATCCCCGTTGGTATCATAAAAGCTTTGGGGGTAAATTTCGTAAAAAACTGCGTCTTTCAGCCATTGTTTCAAAACAATCACTCCTATTATTTTCTGTCCCTCTGCGCGGAATCCGGCGCACCGTATGGTTCCCGCTGCACCGGGCAAAATTCCACTTTTATCATACGGTTCCGCACGGCAGTTGTCAATCACATTTCACAAAATCAAAGACAGATATTTTTAATTTTCTGGTGCCGGTGCACAATTTTGTCCGCTTATGGTGCATTCTGCTGCGTAACGCTGCTGTTCAGCATCCGGGCAAATTCGCGCGCAGCTGCGTTGGGAACACGGCCGCCATCCTGCACCAGCACAACATGACGGGTGGGGATTTCCTCTTTCAACTGGATGGTAAACACATCCCCCGCGGCCAGGGCGTCCTTGGCAAAATTCTGCGGCACATACCCCAGCCCCAGCCCGCTTTTGACCAGCGGCACCACCTGGTCGGTGGTAGCAGCCTCAGTATCCGGCTGCAAAACAAGATTGTTGCTTAAGTAAAACTGGTTATAGAACGCATAGGTCATCGTCTCGCTGCCCAGGCAGATCAGAGGGTATTGCTGCAGTTCTTTCAGCGCCCAGCGGCGGCCCTGCAAAAATTCAAAGTCCCTGCCGGCAATCAGAATTTCCTGGAACGGCATCAGCAGGGTACGGCGCATCGTGGATTCCAACCGGGCCGGGGTGGTGATCACACAAAGATCCACCAGCCCGCGCCCCAGCGCACGGATGGCCTGCGGGGTGGAATGGTTGGCAATGCGCAGCCGCACGCCGGGGTAACGCCGGTGGAATTCCCGCAGCTTATCCAGCAAAAACACATTCAAAGCGGTCTCGCTGGCGCTAATGGTCAGCGCGCCGCTTTCCAGCGCGGTAATGCCCGCCAGCTCGCTTTCCCCCGCCTGCAGCTGCTCCTGGGCGATTTCCACGTGGGCAAACAGCACCTCGCCCTCCGGCGTCATCGTCACGCCGCGGGTGCTGCGCACCAGCAGCTTGCAGCCCAGCTGTTCCTCCAGCCGGTTCAGGGCGCGAGTCACATTGGGCTGGCTCATGCGCAGCACATTGGCCGCGCGGGTTATACTGTGATATTTGCAGACATAGTAAAATAAGCGGTAATATTCATAGTTTACATTCACAGTTTTTCCTCTTTTCCTGCGTTTTGCCATATCAAATGCAAATATCTTGCATGCGAAACATATATTTTACAAATGTATTTTCCGACAGTATAATACAAACCGTTCCAGAAAACAAGGCATACCGGCAGGGTTCGTGCATACTCCCCCAGGGTGTACCTGAAACGTCGAAAATTTGGGGCAATACCGCATAATTCTAAGTGCCGATACGGCGAGCGAGGTGCGTCAGATGCCAAGCCAAAAGCGCAGATAATACTGAATGCTGCAAAGGTGAGCTCCGCCAGTGGCGGAAACAGCGAACCGAAGCAGGGGCAGCGGTCGCAGAGTGCGAGGGGCTTTTGCCCCCGAAGCACGATGCGGGTACCGCAACCCGATATTATCGAGCATTTTGGCAACGCAGATGCCGTGCCGCAGCCGCCGGAGCGGTGCTTAAGCCGCAAGGCGGGAATTGTGCGGTGCTGCCTTAGAATATTTCTACAAACGCGGCCGGATTCCGCGTTAAAAATCCTTGGAATCCACAAAGGATTCCTGCGGCTTTTTGCCTCGAATCCATCGCACATTTGCGAAATCTTCGTCATTTTCTTCGTTTTCAGCTACACCAGGTAAGCAAGCGGCCCTGCCGGTATTGCCCAGGAAGGATGGCACCATGCAGTATCAGGATATGACAAAAAAAGAAATGCAGCGGGAATACCACCGTCTGTACCAGCGCTACCATGAGTACGAACAGCAGGGCCTGCAGCTGGATCTTTCCCGCGGAAAGCCTGCGCCGGAGCAGCTGGCACTTTCGCAGCGCATGCTGGGTGAACTGAACTCCCGCAGCGTGCTGGACAGTGAGGATGGCACCGACTGCCGCAATTACGGCGGGCTGGACGGCATTCCCGAAGCAAAAGCCCTGCTGGCCGGTATGATCGGCGCGCGGCCGGAGCAGGTCATGGTGGGCGGCAACAGCAGCCTGACCATGATGTTCGATATCCTCAGCCACGCCATGCTGGACGGCCTGCTGGGCGCAGAGCCGTGGGTGCAGATCAAGGACCGCAAGTTCCTTTGCCCCGTGCCGGGTTATGACCGCCATTTTGCCATGACGGAGCATTTCGGCTTCCAGCTAATCCCCATCCCCATGCACAATGATGGCCCCGATATGGACATGATCGAAGACCTGGTCCAGCGGGATGCTTCCATCAAAGGCATCTGGTGCGTACCCAAGTACCAGAACCCCACCGGCATTGTGTTCAGCCCCATGGTGGTGGAGCGCTTTGCCCACCTGCAACCCGCAGCGCCGGATTTCCGCATATTCTGGGATAACGCCTACTGCGTGCATGACCTTTACCCCAACGCCCCGGCCGTCCTGCCAGACATCCTGTCCGCCTGCGCCAATGCCGGGCACCCGGATATGGTGTATGAGTTCTGCTCCACCAGCAAGGTTTCCTTCCCCGGTGCAGGCATGAGCGGCGTGGCGGCAAGTTCCGCCAACCTGATCGATCTGCGCAAAGTGTGGAAGTTTGCCACCATCGGCCCCGATAAGCTCAACCAGCTGCGCCAGGCACGTTTTTTCCGCAATGAAAGCGGCATTGAAGCCCATATGGCACGCCATGCCCGCCTGCTGCGCCCCAAGTTCGAGCAGGTCATCTCCATTTTCCGCGAGGAACTGGACGGCAGCGGCATTGCCAGCTGGACGGAACCCCGCGGCGGCTACTTCCTTTCCTTCGATACCATGCCGGGCTGCGCGGCCCGCACGGTGGAGCTTTGCCGCCGGGCCGGTGTCAAATTCACCCCCGCCGGTTCCACCTGGCCCTATGGCCGCGACCCGCAGGACAGCAACATCCGTATTGCCCCCAGCTTTGCCAGCGCCGAGGAGATCGAACCTGCGGCCCGGCTGTTTACGATCTGCGTGCGGCTTGCCACACTGGAAAAGCTGGCGGCTACCCGCTTTGCATCCGAAACCGCCCTTGGCGCGGAGCGCATCGCCTGAATTTTCGCTCCTTGGCAGTTTTGCACAAACACCGTTCCTTTCCCTCACCATCAAAACCGCACAGAACCGCAAGATTTGTTTGAAATCAAGAACTTTTCCGCATTTTTTGTCATTAAATTCGGCAATTTGCTCAATTTCCAGTGTGCTTTATTGTGCATTGTGCACAGTATTTTTAATCTGTCAGAATCACGGAATATCCAAAAGGCAGAATGTGCGGCAAGGGGCTTACAAATGGCGGGGAATGGTGGTATTATGGCGGCATAAAGAACGCAGCAAGGAGGGTGCGGAAACGGAACATCGCCGTTTCCCCCCTTCTGTTTTTCTCCTTGGTGCGCTTTTTATCAGATAAATTCAAAACATAAAGCCAGCCCGGCGCACAAGCTGCCCCGCTGGCCAGAGGAGGCGGAATAATGAACGAACTGACCGCCGCCTTAAAAGAGGAGCTTAACGTTGATACGGCGTTTACCCTTCCCATTTTTGGCGGCATCGACATCCCGGAATCCATCGCGGTAAGTTGGGGCATCATGGCGTTTTTGGTGATCGTTTCGATTTTGCTCACACGCAATCTCAAGGTCAATCATATCAGCAAGCGCCAGGCCATCCTGGAAACCGCTGTGGTAACCATGGATAACTTCTTCAAAGATCTGTTGGGCGAAGCCGGCAAACAGTATGTGCCGTACCTGATCACGGTTGCACTGTACATTGCCTGCTCCAACCTGATCGGCATCATTGGTCTCAAGCCCCCCACAAAGGACCTGAATGTTACCGCAGCGCTGGCTATTATGAGCATTGTGCTGATCGAATATTCCGGCATCCATGCAAAGGGCGGCAAGCGATTTGTACACAGCCTGGCGGAACCCATTGCCCTGATGACCCCCATGAACATTCTGGAAATCGCTATCCGGCCCACCAGCCTGTGCATGCGTTTGTTCGGCAACGTTCTGGGCGCATTTGTCATCATGGAACTCATCAAACTGGTGGTTCCGGTTTTTGTCCCCGCAATTTTCAGCCTGTATTTTGATTTGTTTGACGGTCTGATCCAAACCTATGTGTTTGTCTTCCTGACCTCCCTGTTCATGAAAGAAACGATGGAATGACCTGCGTTTTCTTTCCCACTTTTACATTATTATAAAAAGGAGTAATTTATTATGGCAAGTTTGGTAGCTTTGGGCGCTGGCATCGCAGCACTGACCGGCATTGGCGCCGGCATCGGCATTGGCATTGCAACCGGTAAGGCAGCGGAGGCCATCAGCCGTCAGCCGGAAGCTGAAAGCAAGATCAGCAAGAACCTGCTGCTGGGCGCCGCCCTGGCAGAAGGCACCGCCATTTTCGGCTTCGTTGTTGCCCTGCTCATCATCCTGTTCCTGGGCTGATAACGGAGGCATAAACGATGCTGACACTGAATTTGAATATTCTGTGGACGGTCGTCAACATTCTGGTTCTGTTTGTTCTGCTGCGCAAGTTTTTGTATCGTCCCGTTATGAACGTGATTGAGCAGCGCCAGAAGCAGATCGATGATGCGATCGCCGATGCAGAAGGCAAAAAGAACGACGCACAGGCTGTTTTGGCACAGGCGCAGGATAAACTGCAGAATGTGGATACCGAAGCTGCTCAGCGCCGCGAAGCCTACGAAAAGCAGGCTGAAAAAGAGAAAGAACAGCTTTTGCAGGACGCCCAGCGCCAGGCAGATGCGATTGTGGCCGAAGGCAAGGCCGCTGCCGAAGCAGAGCATGCCCGCCGCCTGCGCGATGCCAATGCTGAAACTTCCGCCCTGGCCCGCGAAATGTGCGAAAAGCTGTTGGCGCGCAACCTGACGCAGCAGGACGATGCACGCCTGCTGGATGACCTGCTGCAGAAAGCGGGGGACAGCAATGGCAAGTGAATTCAGCCGCGAGTTTTTCTCCGCCAACCGCATTGTAAAGGCCGACCTGCACTGCGCCCGCCAGCCGCGGGAACAGGACCTTGATAAGATCAAGGCCGAGCTGAAATCCCTGTACGATGCAACCGAAGTCCTGCTGGATGTCAGCGTGGATGAAAGCCTGCTTTCCGGCTATGTATTGCAGGTGGGCGACCGTGTGTTTGATAACTCCGGCCGCCATGCCCTGGACCAGATGACTGGCGACAAGCCCGACCTGGCCACCCTGAAGACCCGCGTAGAGGACTACAAGCCCGCCGCCAACACCGCCGAGGGAGGCACGGTTGTGTCCGCTGCCGACGGCATTGTTACCGTTGAAGGCATGGATCGCGCCGTGTACGGCGAGATTGTCACCTTTGAAAACGGTGCCAAGGGCATGGTGGAAAGTGTTGAGCCTTCCCACCTGGGCATTATGCTGTTTGATGGTGCCGAATCCGTCGGCGTGGGCACCCTGGTGACCCGTACCGGCAAGCGTGCCGGTATCCCCGTCGGCGAAGCTTTCCTGGGCCGCGTCATCAACCCGCTGGGCGAGCCCATCGACGGCAAGGGTGCCATCGAAGCCGTTGGTTACAACCCCATCGAGAAGCAGGCCCCCGGCATTCTGGAGCGCCAGAGCGTGGACACCCCGCTGCACACCGGCATTCTGTCCATCGACTCGATGTTCCCCATCGGCCGTGGCCAGCGTGAGTTGATCATCGGCGACCGCCAGACCGGCAAGACCTCCATCGCCACCGATACCATCCTGAACCAGAAGGATACCGGCGTGCTCTGCATCTACGTTGCCATCGGGCAGAAGGCTTCCTCCATTGCCCGCGTGGCCGAGGACCTGAAAAAGCATGGCGCTATGGGCTACACCACCATTGTGGCCGCCACCGCCAGCGACAGCGCCCCCCTGCAGTACATTGCCCCGTATGCCGGCACCGCACTGGCCGAATATTTTATGGCCCAGGGCAAGAGCGTGCTGATCGTCTATGACGACCTTTCCAAGCACGCCGTGGCATACCGTGCCATTTCCCTGCTGCTGCGCCGCTCCCCCGGCCGTGAGGCTTACCCCGGCGACGTTTTCTACCTGCATTCCCGTCTGCTGGAACGTTCCTGCCGTATGCGGGACGACCTGGGCGGCGGTTCCATCACCGCACTGCCCATTGTTGAAACCCAGGCAGGCGATGTTTCCGCCTACATTCCCACCAACGTTATTTCCATTACCGATGGCCAGATCTTCCTGGAGACCGCACTGTTCAACGCAGGCAACCGCCCGGCTGTCAACGTTGGCTTGTCGGTTTCCCGTGTCGGCGGCGCTGCCCAGACCAAGGCCATGAAAAAGGCCAATGCCAACCTGCGTATCGAGCTGGCCCAGTACAAGGATATGGAATCCTTCTCGCAGTTCAGCTCTGACCTGGACGCTGAGACCCGCCGCCAGCTGGAACACGGCAAGGCTTTGATGGAACTGCTGAAACAGCCGCTGTACCAGCCCAAATCCGACGCCGAGCAGGTCGTTTTGCTGACCCTCGCCGCCCACGGCGTGCTCGACGAGATCAAAACCGGCGAGCTGCGCCAGAAAACCTCCGCATTTGTGCGTCAGTTCCGCACGGACCCGTCCGGCGTGATGGACGAGATCCAGGCTTCCGGTAAGCTCAGCCCCGAACAGGTGCAGACCATCCTGAACGCCTGGAACGCATTTGCGGGAGGCGATGCCCATGCCATCCACTAAGCTGCTCAAGGAGCGTATTGAGAGCATTCAGGACACCATGAAGATCACCAATGCCATGTACCTGATCTCCTCCTCCAAGCTGCGCAAGGCACGCAAAAATTACCAGGCAGTTTCGCCTTACTTTGAGCGCATGCAGATGACGATGACCCGCGTGCTGCCCCACCTGCCGGAAGAACCGGTCCACCCGTTCTTCCACACCCGCAACCCGGAATCTCCGCGCCGCGCCTATCTGGTGCTGACGGCGGACAAAGGCATGGCCGGTGCGTACAACCAGAACCTGCTCAAGTTTCTGAAATCGCACTGCGGCGATGACCCCAAGGCCCGCTTTTATGTGGTGGGCCAGACCGGCTACCGTGCCCTGCTGCACAAGGATCCCCGCCTGGTGGAAGATTTTCTGTACAGCGGCCAGGCCCCCACATTGCAGCGTGCGCGTGACATCACGGCGGACATGATCGATACGTTCAAGGCGGATGAGGTGGATGAGGTTTATCTCATCTACACCAAGATCCAGAACGCCCTGACCGCTGAACCGGTCATGCTGCAGCTGCTGCCGCTGGAACGCTCCCACTTTGCGCCGCTGCCGCCCGCACTGGGCGATCCCCATGGCGAGGTTGAGCTGTTCCCCGATGCGTGGTCGGTGTTCAAGCAGATGGCCCCCATCTACATGCACGGCATGATCTTCGGTGCCATGACCGAGAGCTATTGCGCCGAGCAGAGCGCCCGCATGACCGCCATGGATTCCGCCACCAAGAGCGCCACCGATATGATTCACGCGCTCCAGCTGGAGTATAACCGCACTCGCCAGGGTGCAATCACCCAGGAGATCACCGAGATCATCGGCGGTGCTTCTGCTGTGCAAACCAGCGACTATTAAACTTTTTGCACTGTATCCCCTATCAGGATACAATGTTCAAACATTTATCTACTTCTGAAATTAAGGAAGAGGCTATCGTATGACACAGGGAACAATTATTCGTGTAGCAGGCCCCGTGGTGGACGTTCAGTTCACCGAGGGCAAGCTGCCTGCCCTGCAGGAAGCGCTGACAGTGACCGCTGAGGGCACCGAGCGCACGATGGAAGTAACGCAGCATGTGAACGAAACCACCGTTCGCTGCATTATGCTTTCTGCCAGCGAGGGTCTTGGCAAGGGGATGACCGTGAACGCACTGGGCCACGGCCTGACTGCCCCGGTGGGCGAAGCCACCCTGGGCCGCATGTTTGACCCCCTGGGCCGCCCCATTGACGGCAAAGGCCCCATGGCCGCAGACGTCCCTACCTGGCCCATCCATCGCAAGGCCCCCGGCTTTGAGGACCAGAAACCTGCAACCGAAATTCTGGAAACCGGCATCAAGGTCATTGACCTGCTGGCACCGTATGCCAAGGGCGGCAAGATCGGTCTGTTTGGCGGCGCCGGTGTTGGCAAAACCGTGCTGATCCAGGAGCTGATCCACAACGTAGCCACCGAGCACGGCGGCTACTCCATCTTTACCGGCGTTGGCGAGCGCAGCCGTGAGGGCTGTGACCTTTGGGGCGAAATGAACGCTTCCGGCGTTCTGAACAAGACCGCCCTGATCTTCGGCCAGATGAACGAACCGCCGGGAGCCCGTATGCGCGTTGCCGAAACCGGCCTGACCATGGCAGAATACTTCCGCGAGGAAAGCCACAAGGACGTGCTGCTGTTTATTGACAACATCTTCCGTTTTGTGCAGGCCGGCTCCGAAGTTTCAGCCCTGATGGGCCGTATGCCCTCCGCCGTTGGTTACCAGCCCACGCTGGCCAACGAGCTGGGTGCCCTGCAGGAGCGTATCACTTCCACCCGTGATGGGTCCATCACCTCGGTTCAGGCCGTTTATGTGCCTGCCGACGACCTGACCGACCCCGCCCCGGCCACCACCTTTGCCCACCTGGATGCCACTACCGTTCTGTCCCGTAAGATCGTGGAACAGGGTATCTACCCCGCCGTGGATCCGTTGGATTCCACCAGCCGCATCCTGGAAGCAGACATTGTGGGCGAGGAGCATTATCGCGTGGCCCGCAAGGTACAGGCTACCTTGCAGCGCTACCAGGAACTGCAGGACATTATCGCCATCCTTGGCATGGACGAACTGGACGACAACGATAAGCTGACCGTTGCCCGCGCCCGCAAAATCCAGAAATTCCTGTCCCAGCCGTTCTTCGTTGCCGAGAACTTTACCGGCCTGCCGGGCAAATATGTGCCCCTGGCCGAAACTGTCAAGGGCTTTGCCGCCATCGTGGACGGTCAGGTCGATGATCTGCCCGAATGGGCGTTCTTCAACGTGGGCACGCTGGACGATGCTCGCAAGAAGGCTGCCGAAAAGGGCGGTGTGGCCTGATGGAAAAGTTCGTTCTGAACATCACGGCCAGCAGCGGCGAGTTTTTCCAGGGCGAGTGCGAAAGCCTGACCCTGCCCACCGCTGACGGCCAGTACGGCGTACAGGCCGGACACAGCCCGGTGCTGGTTGCCTTGGAAATGGGCATCATGCAGTTCACCGTGAACGGCGAAACCCGCAACGTACTGGTGGGCGATGGCATTGCCGAAGTGACCCCCGCTTACGTTGTGCTGCTGGTCGACAGCGCCGAGCGCCCGGAGGATATCGATAAGAACCGTGCCGAGGCTGCCCGCATCCGCGCCGAGGAACGCTTGCAGCACAAGCAGAGCATGCACGAGTATTACCAGAGCAAGATTGCCCTGAACCGTGCCATGCAGCGCCTGCAGGCTACTGCAAAATACAACCGCTGATTGCCTTCCAACAAAGTTGCCACCCGTTCTGTGCAGGGGATCCCTGCGCAGAGCGGGTGGCTTTGTTTTATCCTGTATCTGCTTTTTATCTTAATTTGTCTTACTTGTTATAGTAATTTTATGTCAAAATTAAGATTCAGTCTTTTTCTTGTTGACAAAGCAGCCCAAACTGTGTACAATCAGCAGTAAGGGAATGTCTTTCCCCCTCCCGGCCCATACTATGGTGTAGATACGCCATAACCATGTCCGGCAAACAGCAGCGGAACACGCTGCTTTACAGTCATAATTAAAGGAGGGAACCTTTTTATGGTTACCAAAATCAGCAATAATGATCTTTCCCAGGCCAAAGCACAGGGCGTGGCCGTTCTGGATTTTTCTGCAACCTGGTGCGGTCCCTGCCAGATGCTTGCCCCGGTCCTGCATGAGCTTGCCGATGAAGTTGGCAGCAAAGCCGCATTTTACAGCATTGATGTGGACGAAAACCGCCAGCTTGCCACCGAATACGGCATTTCCAGCATCCCCTGCCTGGTCGTACTGAAAAACGGCCAGGAATCCGCCCGCAGCGTCGGTTTCCTGCCCAAGCAGGCTTTGCAGGATATGTTGGATAAGTATATTTGAGAGATACGCACGGCCTAAAAAGGAGCCGTTCCTCTTCAGCGCAGCGGGCGCACAATAAATATTGCCGCACATTATAAATTGCGCTGTAGGGAACGGTCTTGACCGTTCTGGCACCACAAAACATCTGCTCAAACCAACCTCGCCGCTCCCTTTTCCCACCTCCAATTCCTAATTCCACATTACCTCCTCGCTCCTACTTCCTAACTCCTAAGGCAATACCGCATAATTCTAAGTGCCGATACGGCGAGCGAGGTGCGGCAGCTGCTAGGCCAAAAGCGCAGATAATACTGGATGCTGCAAAGGTGAGCGCCGCCAGTGGCGGAAACAGCGAACCGAAGCAGGGGCAGCGGTCGCAGAGTGCGAGGGGCTTTTGCCCCCGAAGCACGATGCGGGTACCGCAACCCGACATTATCGAGCATTTTGGCAACGCAGATGCCGTGCCGCAGCCGTCGGAGCGGTGCTTAAGCCGTAAGGCGGGAATTGTGCGGTATTGCCCTAACTAAAAAATGCCATGCTTTCTTCGGAAAGCATGGCATTTTTCTTATTTCACTTTTTCCTCAATTGCGCAGGCATCATAGGGTTTCAGCTCCATGCTGCCCAAAACGTTTTTGCCGCTCAACAGGTCTGCACCGGATTCCACCTGCACCTTAACTGCGCTCTGGGTGGTGTTGATGTAGAAATGGTAGCGCGCGTTCTCGCTTTCGCGGCAGTGGTATTCCACACCCTGCGGCAGGTCACGCAGGTGCACCTTGGCATCGGCCAAAGCTGCACGCAGCACAGCGGCGTTGCCGGCATCATCCAGGCGCGCACCGATGTAATAAGCGTGCCCCTTGCCGAACACATGGTGGGTCACAGCCGCATGGCCGGAATAGAAATCCTGTCCATACACAGCCACCACCTCGGTACCCTCGGCAGGCTGCAACAGTTCGCAGTAATCCTTGATGCTGCTCTGCTGGCTGCTCTTGACCCAGATGGCACGGTTGCCCTCGCCGGGGTACAGGGTGTCCAGTTCGCTTGCGGTCACGCCAAACACTTCGCGCAGGCCGTCACCGGGGAACCCGCCCAGCCAACACAGGGTGCTTTCATCCACATAGCCCAGCAGATAGGTGGCCACAACGGTGCCGCCGTTTTCCACATATTCGCGGATCTTTTGTGCAAAACCAGGCTTGGTCATAAACAGCATGGGCAGCACCACCAGCTTATAGCGGTTCAGGTCTGCATCCACGCCCACAACGTCGGTTTCCACACCGCAGTGGTTCAGCTGGGCGTACAGCTGGCAGCAGGTTTCGCGCAGATTCTTCTGCTTGATCTGCATGCCCCAGGCGTCATCCAGCGCCCAGCGGTTGTCCCAGTCAAAGATCATGGCCGCGGCCGCTTTGGGCAGGCTGCCGCACACCGGGGTTAGGTCGGCCAGGGCTTTGTTGGTGGCGGTCACTTCGTTGAACACGCGGGTATCATCGCGGCCATCGTGGTCCACAACCGCGCCGTGGAACTGCTCAGAGCCGCCGCGGCCCTTGCGCCACTGGAAGTATTGCACGCCATCCGCACCACAGGCCACTGTCTGGATAGCGCTCATCCGGTTCACGCCGGGGCGCTTGAGCTTATTATACTCGTGCCAGTTCACCAGGCTGGGGGTGCTTTCCATCAGCAGGAACGGCTTGTCCGGCTTGCAGCCGCGGATCAGCGCATGATCAAACGCCGTCATGCCCGCCGTCACGGTGGTGCTGCGGTCGGGGCGCCCCCAATGGGGGTAACTGTCCCAGCAGACAAAATCCAGCTCTCTTTGCAGCTTGTGGTAGTCCAATCCGGGGAAGTACTCCATCAGGTTCGTGGTAATGGGCACATTGGGGGTCCGCTTGCGCAGGATCGCCGTTTCGCTGTGTACATAGTCCATCATGTTCCAGGTGGTAAAGCGCCGCCAGTCCAGCTTCAGGCCGTTCAGGCTCTGCTCCCCGTTATCAAACGGCGGCTCCACCTCGTCAAAGCTGTCGTAGTGGTGGCTCCAGAAGCTAGTCCACCAGGCATGGTTCAGGGCATCAATGGTATGATACTTTTCTTTCAGCCAGCCGCGGAAGCGCTCTTGGCACAGCGGGCAGTAGCATTCGCCGCCCAGCTCATTGGAAATGTGCCACAAGATCAGGCCGGGGTGGTCGCCCACAGCGTCGATCATGTGGTTCAGCAGCTCCTCTACCTTCTGGCGGTAGATGGGGCTGGTCAGGCAGTGGTTGTGGCGCATGCCCTGATGGTCCCGCACACCGTTGGACTGCACGCGCAGCACTTCGGGGTATTTGCGTGCCAGCCAGTTGGGCTTTGCACCAGTGGGCGTTGCCAGCTCGGTATAAATGCCCTGGTCATACAGTCGATCCATGATCTCGCGCAGCCAAGTAAAGTTATATTCCCCCTCGCGCGGCTCATATGCTGCCCAGGCAAACACACCCAGCGTAACGCTGTTCATTCCGGCCTTTTTCATCATGCGGATGTCCGCTTCAAGAATATCCGGGCGGTCCAGCCATTGATCCGGGTTATAATCGCCGCCGCACAGCATCACAGGGGCTTTGGTGATAAAGTTCATAGTGGATTCCCTTTCCTCTACACTGTAAAGCATAAAACAAAAATTAGGAATCGGAAACCCGAAAGACGGAACTAGCGGTCTGTACCGAAATTCCTCATTCCTGATTTCCAATTCCTAAGGCAATACCGCATAATTCTAAGTGCCGATACGGCGAGCGAGGTGCGGCAG
>ENA-UONZ01002187-UONZ01002187.1-human-gut-metagenome-genome-assembly--contig:-C93old-NODE-2187-length-16309-cov-61.744617_pt1 | contig 16309 bp, 10 predicted proteins | sample MGYA00242468_ERZ724015 | MGnify/ENA metagenome assembly ERZ724015
CTGAAAACAGAAGGAGCGGTTGCTACCGAAGTAGTGCAGGACATCGATAAGATTATTCCATATTTTATTAATAAAGCGATGCCCGACTGGTTTGCCGCACTGTTTATGTTATGTATCCTTTCGGCCAGTATGTCTACACTAAGCTCGCAGTTCCATACAATGGGTGCCTCGGTAGGTTCTGATATTTATGGAACTTATAAACCCCGTTCGCGGAATAAACTGACCAACGTGATTCGTTTGGGAGTATTGTTTTCTATTCTGGTCAGCTACATTATTTGCTATATGTTGCCTCATGATATTATCGCCCGTGGAACTTCTATCTTTATGGGGATTTGTGCTGCAGCTTTCCTTCCAGCCTATTTCTGTGCTTTATATTGGAAGAAAGCTACTAAGCAGGGTGTCATGGCAAGTCTTTGGGTCGGAACAATCGGTAGCCTGTTTGCCCTTGTATTTCTTCATCAGAAAGAATCTGCAGCATTAGGTATCTGCAAAGCATTATTTGGACGGGATGTATTGATTACCACTTATCCTTTCCCTGTGATTGATCCGATATTATTTGCCTTACCATTATCTGTATTAGCCATCATCGTAATCAGCTTAGTAACCAAAAAATAAGTATTAAGTAAGTATCAAGTATTAAGTATTAACCGTGGCCTTTGAGGTGCTTATCCACATGGCGTAATACTTAATACTTGATACTTACTTAATACTTAATATTAATCATGCTTTTATTTTCTTCTTGTAGGATTCGTAGCGCGACATGATATCACGTACGAAATTGTAAGTCTCGATACCACGGAAATACCCGTTTTTGCAGACAGGGTCGGTAAAGTATTCTTCATTGCTTTTGAGCAGGATGAAGTTTTCTACATTGTCTTTCCATACCAGTTTGTTCTTTCCGTATTTTTCGGCTAGCGCCATGGCATCGTATATATGTCCCAAGCCGGCATTATAAGATGCCAGAATGAAGTTAAGTCGTTCCTGTTTGTCGGGAATCATACTGAAACTGCGGTCGGTGGCGGCGATATATTTAATGGCTGCTTTCACACTTTCCTCCGGATTCTGCTCCTTGCCGGGAGGTACTCCCATTGCCCGGGCGGTGGCAGGCATTAACTGCATCAGTCCTTTGGCGCCAGCCCAGGAAACAGCGGTGGTATCGAAATTAGATTCAGTATAGGCTAGTGACGCCAGCATACGCCAATCCCATCCGATATCTTTGGAATACTTTCTGAATAAATCATCATAATGAGATATTTTCCCCTCTTTCAATGAAAGGATAGGAGAGTGGGGCATCATTTTACTATTCTCAAAATAACGTTTCATACTGGCAGTGTAGGCAGGAGAGGTCATATTTTCCTGATGCCATTTAGTAGCGGCGGCTGCCAGTTCGGGGCTGTCTTTTCGTACTGCCCACGAAGACCGTTGATCGAAACTGATAGACAGATCGATATTTAAATTAGGATAATAGGTCTTATTTAATTTTGCCAGGTCATTGTCGGCTACTGTATACGGGATTTTTCCTTGCGCCACTTGCGTTATCAAGTCCTCGATGGTAGTACTGTCATTGGTAACTTCATGAATCCGGATGCCGCCTCCTAATTCGCTGTTCAGATTGACGAGGCGGTCGTAATATTTCCCTGGCTTTACGTATATATCTTTTCCTACCAGTTCGGTTACGTCTTTTAATGGCTTCTGCTTTCCTCTTCCTTGCTGAACGATTACTTGATGGGTGATGACATCTTCACCACAATAAAGCAGACTGTCTTTCCACTCTTTGGTGATAGGCAGATTATAGGCAATCATATCTCCTTCGCCTGCCAGCAATTTTTGAATCATCTCGTCAACGCTTTTGGCAACTTCAATCCTAAGCTTTAGTCCCAGACTTTTGGCAAACTGCTCGCTAAGTTCATACTGGAATCCCATTTCCTGTCCCCGATAAATAAAATAGGAAGTAGAGCTATACAATGTCAATACAACGAGTTCGCCACTATCTTTTATTTGTGGAAGATCACGTGCGGATTCATCCGTTGTACTATGTTGTTTGTTCCGGCATCCGAACACACAACAGAACAATACGAGGAATAAAGGGATAATCAGTGTCTTGACATTCATACCTGACATTTTGCTTTTAACTCTCAACTCTCCATTCTCCACTTTCAACTCTTCAAGTGTTTCTTGATATACATAGTCAGTATATCAATAGCTACCTTATTACTGCCTCCTTCCGGTACAATAAGGTCGGCATATCGTTTGCAAGGTTCGATAAATTGCAGGTGCATAGGCTTTAAAACCCGTGTATAGCGTTCCATTACAGCTTCGGCAGTACGTCCGCGCTCAATAACATCTCTTTGGATAACACGTATCAGGCGTTCGTCGGGATCGGCATCTACAAAGATTTTAAGGTCCATCATATTGCGTAGCTTTTTATCACATAAAGCAAGGATTCCTTCAATGATAACCACTTCACGAGGTTCGATATGAATCGTTTCGGGCTGGCGCGTACAAGTGAGATAAGAATAGGTAGGCTGTTCAATGCTATTTCCTTCTTTCAGCATCATGACATGTTTGGATAGTAGGCTCCATTCAAAAGCATCGGGATGGTCAAAATTGATATTCTGGCGTTCTTCAACCGGGACATGACTACTGTCTTTGTAGTATGAATCCTGTGGTAAGAGTACTACTTCCCCTGCGGGGAGACTTTCTATAATTTTCCGTACGACGGTGGTCTTTCCGGAGCCTGTTCCGCCTGCTATTCCTATAATTAACATCTCTTTAAATGTATATTTGAACCAAATAGAGTATTTTTGCATTACTATTAATGCGATGATTGCATTAACAAGACAAATATAGAAACAATTCATTAAAATAACAACGTAATGGTAAAACACATTGTATTATTTAAGTTAAAAGACGAAGTTCCTGCTGAAGAGAAACTGGTAGTCATGACTAAATTCAAGGAAGCGATAGAAGCTCTTCCTGCTAAAATCTCTGTCATTCGCAAAGTGGAAGTCGGATTGAATATGAATCCCGGTGAAACATGGAATATTGCGCTTTACAGTGAGTTTGATACACTAGAAGATGTGAAATTCTATGCAACACATCCCGACCACGTAGCTGCCGGTAAGATTCTGGCTGAAACGAAAGAAAGCCGTGCATGCGTAGACTATGAATTATAAACCCCAAAAATAAAGATGAGAAAAATAATTTCTTTCCTGCTTTTAAGCTTTGTTGTATATGCATTGCAAGCGCAGATCAAAGATCCGGTAAAGTTTAAAACAGAACTGACACCTCTCTCCGATACGGAGGCAGAGGTGGTGTTTACGGCTGCCATTGATAAAGGTTGGCATGTTTATTCTACCGACCTGGGAGATGGCGGTCCTATTTCTGCAACATTTAATGTTGATAATAAATCGGGTGTCGAGCTTGTCGGTAAACTGAAGCCTGTGGGCAAAGAAGTAGCTACTTTCGATAAATTGTTCGAAATGAAGGTACGTTATTTCGAGAATACAGCAAAGTTTGTGCAGAAAGTGAAATTTACGGGTGGAGCTTACGCAATAGAAGGTTATCTGGAGTACGGAGCCTGTGATGACGAGAGTTGTCTGCCTCCTACTCAAGTGCCATTCAAGTTTTCGGGAGTAGCGAAAGCCGGAAATGCTGCCGCAACGAAAACAGAACAACCGAAAGCAGAACAACCGGAACAAAAAGTAGTGGATAAGGCAGATAAGAAAGAAGGGGCAACTCCTGTTGCTTCGAAAGATTCATCTGCTATGATGGAGTTGGTTCCTGCAACTACAACGGAAGCAGCCACGGATATTCAGCCGGCAGTTGCCTCTAGTGAACTTTGGAAACCCGTTATCAGTGATCTGCAAGCATTAGGCGAGGAGCACGGGCAGGAGGATATGTCCTGGATATATATATTCATTACAGGGTTCCTTGGAGGATTATTGGCTTTATTCACTCCGTGTGTGTGGCCGATTATTCCAATGACAGTCAGCTTTTTCCTGAAACGCAGTAAAGACAAAAAGAAAGGAATTCGTGATGCGTGGACGTATGGTGCATCTATCGTAGTGATTTATGTGGCATTAGGTTTGGCTATCACGTTGATTTTCGGTGCCAGCGCATTAAACGCTTTATCTACCAATGCTATTTTCAACATTCTCTTCTTCCTGATGTTGGTGATTTTTGCCGCTTCATTCTTTGGAGCGTTTGAAATCAGACTACCCTCGAAATGGGGAAACGCAGTAGATAGCAAAGCGGAATCTACGACCGGATTACTAAGTATTTTCCTGATGGCTTTCACGCTTTCATTGGTATCTTTCTCTTGTACAGGCCCGATTATCGGATTTCTGCTGGTACAGGTATCTACCACAGGAAGTGTGGTTGCTCCGGCAATCGGTATGTTAGGATTTGCCATTGCTTTGGCATTGCCATTTACACTTTTTGCCCTGTTCCCGTCTTGGCTGAAATCTATGCCGAAGTCCGGTGGATGGATGAATGTAATCAAAGTAACGCTGGGTTTCCTCGAATTGGCGTTTGCGCTTAAATTCTTGTCGGTAGCTGATTTGGCTTACGGTTGGAGACTGCTTGACCGCGAAACATTCCTGGCTCTGTGGATTGTAATCTTTGCTTTGCTTGGATTTTATCTGTTGGGTAAGATTAAATTTCCGCATGATGACGATGATAATAAGGTGGGAGTCACCCGCTTCTTTATGGCATTAATCTCTTTAGCGTTCGCTGTATATATGGTTCCCGGTTTGTGGGGAGCACCATTGAAGGCCGTATCTGCATTTGCTCCGCCTATGCAGACGCAAGACTTCAATTTGTATAAGAACGAGGTACATGCGAAATTCGATGATTATGATTTAGGCATGGAATATGCCCGTCTGAACGGAAAGCCCGTTATGCTCGACTTTACCGGATATGGTTGTGTAAACTGTCGTAAGATGGAAGCAGCGGTGTGGACTGATCCGAAAGTGAGTGATTTGATTAATAACGATTATGTACTGATTACTCTCTATGTGGATAATAAGACTCCGTTGACCGAGCCCGTAAAGATAATCGAGAACGGTACAGAACGTACTTTGCGTACTGTCGGCGATAAATGGAGTTATCTGCAACGTGTGAAATTCGGAGCCAATGCCCAGCCTTTCTATGTATTGTTGGACAATCAGGGCAAACCGTTGAATAAGTCGTATGCCTATAACGAAGATATTCCTAAGTATATCGAATTCTTGCAGACCGGATTGGAGAATTATAAGAAAGGGAAAAATTAAAGTCTTCGATAAGACACAGTCTTGAATGATAAATGAAATAAAAGCGCTCTCATCTTTTCGGTGAGAGCGCTTTTATTTTTTTATTTCAGAAAAAATACATACGTTTGTAACATCATAACAATACCTTTGTGCCCAAAAATAAAGAAAATATGTACGCAACAGACACTCTTGTAAATGAACGGGAATTGGTTCTCCGTCTGATAGACGGAGATGAAGAGGCCTTTTGCGAACTTTATGCCGCTTACAAGAATCGTTTGCTCTACTTCGCCTTGAAGTTCGTCAAGTCGCGTGAATTTGCTGAAGATATTTTTCAGGATGCATTTACGATAGTCTGGCAAACTCGTCGTTTCATCAATCCCGAAGCCTCTTTTTCTTCCTACCTTTATACCATCGTACGTAATCGTATTCTGAATCAGTTGCGCGACATGGCTAATGAAGATCAGTTGAAAGAACAGATTCTTTCTCAAGCGATTGATTCAACAAACGAGACCAATAACCATATTTTGCTCAATGATTTGAAAGAGATTGTTGCCCGTGCATTGGAACAATTGACACCCCGCCAACGGGAAGTGTTCAAAATGAGCCGTGAGTTACAGATGTCTCATAAAGAAATAGCCGAAGCGTTGGGTGTCTCTGTTCATACGGTGCAGGAACATATTTCTGTTTCTCTGAAAGTGATTCGTTCTTATCTGACTAAATATTCAAGTACATCAGCTGATATACTTTTGATTCTATTTTGTTTAAACTTATAATAAATGTTAATCACACCCTAGTTCTTTCTTACTTTTGTGTATTACTTATACAAAGGGAAGGAAATTAATATCCTTATTTTGAATATATGATGAAAGATACTGAAACAGAAAAAGATAAATTGCATCGTTACCTGGATGACCTTTATACCCGGGAAGAGGCTTCGCAACTTTTGCAAAGCATAAAAGAGGCAGAAAACCAAGATCTATTGGATGAACTGGCTGCAGAGGTTTGGGAAGAATCCGGGAACTTGCAGCTTGCTACTGATTTGGAACGGGAAAAATATAAGAGAGAGGCACGTCAGTTATTGAAACGTATTGAACACAAAAAACGTACCTGGTTCCGTCGGGCGTCTGTGGTGGCGGTTAGTACGGCGGCTGCCATAGCCATTATAATAGGGAGTGTCAACTTTTTCCGATATATGAATGAACAGCAGGTCACGCTTGCCGAAGTCACCACTTCTTTTGGTGAAAAAAGGCAAGTGACTTTGCCGGATGGAACTCTTTTGGTATTGAATTCTTGTTCTCAAGTGCGTTATCCGGAACGTTTTGTGGGAGATAGTCGTGAAATAGAACTTGAAGGTGAGGGATATTTCCGTGTTGCCCGTAATGAGAAAATGCCATTTATTGTAAAGACGAAGCGGCTGGATGTTCGGGTATTGGGTACTCGTTTTGATGTCAAGTCCTATTCAACGGATGAGATTATATCTGTGAGTGTGGAGAGTGGTAAAGTGCAGGTTGATTTACCGGAAGCAATGATGAGGCTGACTGCCAAAGAGCAAGTGCTTATCAATACGGTTTCCGGTGAATATAGTAAGAAAACAGAAGATAGGGGAGTGGCTGTCTGGATGAAAGGAGGTTTACGTTTCTACAGTACACCGATTCGGGATGTGGCAAAAGAACTGGAGCGTGTATATAATTGCCGGATTACTTTTGCTCCCGGTCAGGATTTCAACAACTTGATTACCGGTGAGCACGATAATAAGAGTCTGGAGGCCGTACTTAAATCCATCGAATTTATCAGTGGTGATATCAAATATAAGAAAGAAGGTATTAATGTCCTTCTTTATAAAGAATGAGATGAAGAAAAGATAATGTTCAACCTTTAAAAGAATAATAGATGAAAACAGCTCCTTCATGAACCTCCCCAAAATGATAGAAGCACTCCAAAGGAATGCCTCTATCCGCAATCCGGACGGATATTCATAAGCTTCGACCCAAATGAATAACGTATCGCGCATTGCTTGTTTTTAATAACTTTAGTCAATTACTAAAACGCACAAATTTATGAATAATCTTCTTATTTGTAAAGGGATAAGTAAAAATAGCTGTTCGTTTTTAGCTTTTTTACTATTCACCTTCATTTTAATAGTTCCGGCTGCTGCTCAAACACTGAAAGAGCATGATATAACGCTTCGCGTGCAAAATGAGCCGGTAGAAAGTGTTTTCAATAAAATCAGCAAACAGACTAATTTTAAATTTCTCTATGACCAGGAGACAGTGAACAAAGCTCCGAGAGTTTCTTTCGACATTAAAAATGCTTCATTAAAACAGATTCTGGGCGAGATAACCACCCAGGCCAAACTTTATTTCAATAGGACCGATCATACAATTGCTGTCAGCAAACAGCCGCTTAAAAAGGAAGAAACAGTTCAACGTACACGCACTATCCAGGGAATTGTTGCAGATGATAAAGGAGAACCGGTGATTGGTGCCAGTGTTCAGATTAAAGGAGAAGGCAGTGGTACCATTACCGATATTGACGGACGTTATTCAATCATGAATGTACCGGAATCTGCCACACTGACTATTTCTTATATCGGCTATAAAACTGTGAATATCTCTGCAAAAGATAAGAATACGGCAAAAATCACGTTGGTGGAAGATAGTAAGATGATCGATGAAGTAGTCGTGGTAGGCTATGGTGTTCAGAGAAAAAGAGATGTTTCTACTTCTATTTCTTCCGTGAAAGCCGAACAAATAGCAGAAGTTTCCGCTTCCGATTTTCGTCAGGCGTTGGCGGGAAAAATGCCGGGAGTACAGGTTACGCAACCTAGTGGTGATCCGGAAGGAAGCGTAAGTATCCGTGTTCGTGGTATCAGCACAGTGAATGCAGGTAGTGATCCTCTCTATATTATCGACGGTGTACCGGTGGAACGTGGATTTGCCAATCTGAATAATAATGATGTTGAATCTGTAGAAGTTTTGAAAGATGCTTCTTCGGCAGCTATTTATGGTAGTCGTGGATCGAATGGTGTAATTATTATCACAACCAAACAGGGGCAGTCGGAGAAAATGAAAGTGCAGTATGATGGATATTATGGTATCCAGAGTGTTTCGAAGAAACTTTCAATGATGAATGCATATCAGTTTGCCGAATTTGCAAAAGATGGGCATGACAACGCCTATCTGGATGCCAATCCCGGTGGATCGCCGGACGATCCGAATGGAATGCGTCCCAACTCATGGGAACGTATCCCCACTGAACTCTTTCCTTATCTGAATGGTGACAAAGGACTGACCGATACGGACTGGCAAGACGCTATATTCCGTACTGCTGCTACTACCAGCCACAATGTATCTATTTCCGGCAGAGGAAAAACAGTCGGTTATTTTATTTCAGCCAACTATTATGATAAAGAAGGTATTATCATTAATTCCGATTTTAAGAAATATAGTATGCGTATGAATTTGGACGGGAAATATAAAAGACTGAAATTCGGTCTGAATTTTTCTCCTTCTTATTCTACTTCCAACCGGGTAGATGCTTCCGGGTCTAACGGTATTGTGCAATCAGCCTTGATGATGCCTCCGGTATGGCCGGTGTATAATGCGGATGGAAGTTATAACTATCAGGGAAACGGATATTGGAGAATTGGGAATGACTATCAGCACAATGCCGTATTAAATCCGGTAGCCATGGCAAACCTCCAATCGGATGTTGTAGACCGTATGGCTATTGTAGGAAAAGTCTTTGCGGAATTGGAGTTATATAAAGGGCTTACCTATAACATTTCTTTTGGTGGTGATTATTACGGTTCACATAACGATCAATACCGTTCATCGGAGCTTCCGTTATTAGGACAGAAATATTATGATGTGAAGTCGAATCCTACTGCATACAGTTCATCCGGTTTTTATTTCAACTGGTTGGTTGAGAATAAAATCAATTATAATACGACCATCAAGGATGCTCATTCTATCAATGTCGTTTTAGTGCAATCGGCTCAAAAAGAAACATATAAAGGTGATAATGTGACGGCTACCGATTTCCCGAATGACTACATACAAACGATTTCCGGAGGTACGGTGACGAAAGGTGCATCTGATAAAACACAGTGGACAATTGCTTCTTATCTGGCACGTGTACAGTATAGCTATAAAGGTAAGTATATGGCTTCAGCAGCCATTCGTGCAGACGGTTCTTCCCGTTTTGGAAAAAACAACCGTTGGGGATATTTCCCTTCTGCTTCTTTTGCATGGAGAATAAGTGGAGAAGACTTTTTCACGAAAGCAAAATTCCTGTCATTTGTTGATGACTTGAAACTTAGAGCCAGTTATGGAGTTACCGGTAATTTCCAGATTGGTAATTATGACCACCTGTCTCTGATGGCTTCCGATAATTATATACTCGGTACAGGCAATGGGCAGTTGGTGAATGGATATAAACCTAGTACCATAAAAAACGAGGATTTGAGTTGGGAAAAGAATGCGATGGTGAATGTAGGTATTGATTTACAAATGTTCAAAGGATTGTTGGGGTTGACTGTGGATTATTATAATACCAACACTTCTAATATGTTGTTGAACGTACCTGTTCCTCATCTGACCGGATATAGCACTGCATTGATGAATATCGGTAAAGTGAACAACAGGGGATGGGAAATAGCATTGACCTCGCAGAAGAATATAACGAAAGATTTCGGTTATTCATTCAATGCCAATTATGCTACGAATACAAACGAAGTAAAGGCGCTCGGTCCGGGTAATGCTCCTATCATATCTACCGGTAGCGTAGATCATGCGTATTACATAACGAAAGTTGGTGAACCTATCGGCTGTTATTATCTGTTGGTGCAGGATGGTATTTTTTCCAATGAAGAAGAATTAAAGAAATATCCTCATTTCAGCAATACCAAGCCTGGAGATTTCCGGTTTGTGGATGTAGATGGAGACGGTGTGATGGACTTGGATAAAGACCGTACGATAGTAGGTAACTATATGCCTGATTTCACCTATGGATTTGGTGGAAAAGTATGGTTTAAGGGATTTGATCTTGATTTTAATTTCCAGGGAGTGTATGGTAATGAGATTTTGAACTTGAATCGCCGTTACATTGATAATCTGGAAGGCAATACCAATGGTACTACCATCGCCTTGAATCGTTGGAAGAGTCCGGAAGATCCGGGAAACGGTCAGGTGAATCGTGCCAATCGTAAATCAAAAGGTTATAATGGACGTACGTCAACCTGGCATTTGGAAGATGGCTCTTATCTGCGGTTGCAGAATGTGACACTGGGATATACTCTGCCGAAGAATCTGACCCAGCGTTTTTTTGTAGAAAAGTTGAGAGTATACGTTTCCGGACAAAATCTCTGGACTTCAACTAATTATAGCGGATACAATCCGGAAGTGAATGCCCGGCCGTCTAATTCTCTTTCACCGGGTGAGGACTATGGTACTTATCCATTGGCTAAAACATTCTTATTCGGATTGAATATAACTCTTTAATCATCCTTTAAAATACACGTTGTATGAAAAAATACAAACTAATACTATTCTTGTCAACTGCTTTTCTATCAGTTGCCTGTACAGATAGTTTCTTCGATTTGGAACCAAGTAGCAGTGTGCCTACCGATAAGGTATATAAGACAGCAGACGATTTTAATGTAGCTGTGATGGGATGTTACTCTAAATTGCAGACACAGGTTTCCTATTTTACGGAGTGTTGCGAATATCGGAGTGATAATTTGACATTGAGCGCACCTACTGCCGGAACGCAGGACCGTTATGATATCGACCAGTTTGCAGATAAAGCTTCTAATGGAATCCTGGAAAATGCTTGGGCGAATTTTAATAATGGAGTCTATCGTTGTAATCTTATATTAGATAGGATTGATGAAGCCAACTTTGACGCTACTCTGAAAAAACAATATAAAGGAGAAGCCCTTTTCATTCGTGCACTTACCTATTTTAATATGTATCGTCTGTGGGGAGGAATACCTATGACTAATAAGGTGGTAACAGTGGCCGAAGCTCTGAAAATCGGACGTAGTTCAGACCAGCAGGTTTATGATTTCCTTGTCGGTGATTTGAATCAGGTTATTAATGAAAGTATGTTGCCGTCTTCTTATGCAAGTGCCGATATGGGACGAGTGACTTCCAGTGCTGCAATGGCACTGCTCGGCAAGATTTACCTCACTTTCCATAAATGGACGGAAGCTCGAAATGTGTTATCTCAATTGATAGGTAAGTATTCTCTGATGACTACTCCGGACCGGGTTTTTGATGTAAATAATAAAATGAATGATGAGATCATTTTTGCTGTTCGCTTTAATAAGGATGTGGAAGGAGGGCATGGATACTGGTTCTCTATTATTAACCTGACCGACGATACCAATCAGACAAAGGCGCTGAAAGAATGTTATAAAGACGGGGATAAGCGGAAAGATTTGATTACTTATGTAAAGGTGGAAGATAAGGTCTGTGTCATGAATAAATTTAAAGATGTCAAGAGCGCGACTTATAACACTGTTGGTAATGACCAGATTATTCTCCGTTATGCCGATGTATTGTTGATGTACGCAGAAGCTTTGAATGAAATTAGTTACAGTAATTTGCAGAATTCAGAAGCCTTGGTTGCTTTGAATGCTGTACATACCCGTGCCGGATTGTCTCCGATTTTGATTACAGAGTTACCCGACCAGGATAGTTTCCGTAGTGCGATCATGCTGGAACGTCAACAGGAATTTCCTTATGAGGGACAGCGTTGGTTCGATTTGGTACGTATGGGAGGTGCTAAGGAAGCCATGAAAGCAGAAGGACATATTATTCAGGATTACCAATTCCTGTATCCTATTCCCAAAACGGAATTGGAAAGAATAAACAACACAGAATTGTTGTGGCAGAATACGGGATATTAATAGGGTTAAACTAAAAGAATTCAGACAATGAAAAAAATAATATATAGCTTGTTGTTTATTCTCACAGTAGTTTTTACTGCTTGTGAAGAAGAGCTGCCAAAAGCGAATTTCGATTTATATGAACTGAAGTCACTTACGGCAACAGCCGGAGATATGAATGTGACTCTTGCTTGGGAGGCATACGAGAATGCCCGGCCTAATGAATATTTGATTCTTTGGACTTCCGGATCGTCAGATGCGGAAGGAGGTGAGATGACTGTGGATGCAAAAACAATGACTGCCACAATCAATAATCTGGTGAATGACGTTGCTTACACTTTTTCTGTACAGCCTCGTTATACAGGAGGATTGGCTAGTAAAACGACTGCTGCTTGTACGCCGAAGAATGCGAGATACCCGATTTCTGATCTGACGGCAGCAGCCGGCAATGAAAGAGTGCGTTTGAGATGGACAAAACCTGCCAGTGAACGTTTTACCCGTTATCAGGTTACTGTTAATCCGGGCAATCAGATTATCAATCTGGATGATACTTCATTGGAAGAATACATTGTTGACGGGTTGACTAACGATCAGGAATATACGTTCAACGTAGTTTGTGTTTATCCTACAGGCAATTCTATTCCAGTGGAAACTTCAGCTACTCCGGGATTGATCTATCCTATTCTTGCCAATACGGAACTGGTCGTGTGGGAACCTTGCGCCTTTGCTTATAACGATATGTATTTTATGGCAGGTGAAGTGAAATCGGTAAGCTGGGATTTTGGTGATGGTACGACATCAGGAGAAAACAACCCTGTACATGCATTTGCTACTACCGGAACTTATACAGTAGCTGTTACGGTGACTTATGTAAATAACACAACCGAGTCGGGTAGTCTGGCTGTTACAGTCGGCAATTATAAATGGAATTCTGTCGATTTGAACTTTGGCGGACTTACCGGATATGTAAAGACTTCCAATCCGGTGTTCTCTCCGGATGGAAAAACAATGTACATCCCAACATCTACTCCTGCAGGGCATTTATTTGCTATTGATGTAGTGAGCGGTGAATTCAAATGGGTGTTTGCTATCAGTCAGATAACGTATGGTGGAGGTGCGTTAGTGGCTCCTGATGGTACTATATATCAGTGTGTAAGAAATGCTACTATTAATAATGTATATGCTATAAATCCGAATGGAACCCAAAAGTGGGCGGTTAAATTGGATGCTGCGATAGGTGCTTTTCCTGCATTGTCTGCCGATGGTGTTCTTTACTGTCTTACTAATAAGAGTACGTTGTATGCCCTCGATGCATCCAGTGGCGTTATAAAATGGCAACAATCCCTTGACGGAGCAACAGGTAGTGCGGTAGCTATTGATAAAGCCGGAAATGTTTATGCGGGTACAAGTGCTGCTATTTATGCTTTTAAACCGAATAAGGATCAGATATGGAAATTGGAAGAAGTAAATGTGACAGAACAGGCTACGTTTGCTTTGAAAGATCAGATGCTTTATGCGACGTTGAAAGGAGGCGGACTTGTTGCTGTCGATATGACAAACGGGACAAAGAAATGGACGTATCCGACTACGAAAGGAGATGCCTATTTCCCGATTGTAGATAAAAATGGTAATATCTACTTTACAGAGAAAGGATCGCAGACAGTTCATGCAGTAAATGCCAACGGGGCTAAAATCTGGGAGAAAAAAGTAGGCAACAATTTGAATTACAGTGGAGGTGCCTTGAGCACGGATGGTATTCTTTATATAGGTACTCAATCGAATAACAAAGTGTTGGGACTTGATATCACTAATGGAAACATAGTTTTTGAAGAAACTGTAGGACAACAAGTCATGGCGGCTGTTACTATTGGTCCGGACAAACGGCTTTATTGCGGAACGATCGGATCTGGTAATATCGGTGCTGTTAAAGCATTTGATATTAATAAGACTTTGGAGACAGACTCCTGGAGTATTCGTGGTGGTGATATTCAAGGTACAAACCGTCAAAAGTAAGTGATAATGAGAATCTCGGTTTTTATTGTATTTATGACGATGACAATGGGAGTATATGCACAGAAATATAAAGTAGGTACTACTACGGCTTTGTGGAAAGTACCTGCTTCCACAGACTTTTCTCAAGCTCGGTCTGTGGGGCTAGAGTATGTGGAAGTTGCATTTAACCAGTGTTATAGAGGCGTTCCGGCAAATGAGGTCATTCCTCGTGTTCGGGATATGAAAGCAAAAATTGATAGTGCCGGTATCAAAGTCTGGTCTATACATCTTCCTTTTTCCCGAACGCTGGATATATCGGTTCTCGATGAAAAGAAAAGGAAAGAAAATGTAGATTTTATGGCGGAGATGATTGAACTGTGTGCTCAATTTCAACCGAAATGTTTAGTTCTGCATCCAAGTTCCGAACCGATTGACGACAGTATTCGGGCACAAAGAATAGCCAATGCTTCCAGGTCTATTGCTTATCTGAAGAAGTATGCGGATCAGATAGGAGCACAGTTATGTATAGAGAATCTGCCGCGGACTTGTCTGGGAAATACTCCTGAAGAACTTTGGGAGATTATCAAAGACATTCCCGGTGTGAAGGTTTGTTTTGATACCAATCATTATACAAAAGGAACGACGGAACATTTTGTAGAAACCATTGGTGAACGTATTGGCACCATACATGCTTCGGATTTTGATTTTGTCAACGAGTGCCACTGGCTTCCTACGCAAGGCGATATTAAGTGGGGAAAGTTAATGCACGCACTCGAAGGAGTCGGTTATGAAGGAGTTTTCATGTATGAAGCGACTAAAGATCATGAAAGCCATGATACACGTCCAACACCGGAACGGGTCGTTGAAACTTTCAATAAAATAATTAATGATTATAAAACACTGAAATAAGATGGATATAATAAGAAAAATTCAATATTTACTGTTTTGCCTTTTGGCAATAGGTTTTGTTGCTTGCGATGATGATGACAACAACAGTACCGAAACAGGTTATGAAGGAATCCTTGCTCAATTGGCAGAGGAAGTGGATGCCACAGCACAACAGTTGTGGAGTTCTTCTCCTTTGATTGTCAATGCCGGACGTACTGCTACTTTGACCAAAATTCAGGGGTATGCGGATAAATGTAAAAATGATTATTTTGTCAGCTATCTGAATGGCTTCGACCAAGCAAGTACAAGTATGGAGAAGTGCGATCCTATTATCTATTTTTATCGGAGTGCATTTGACCGCGTGATGGATGGAATTAAAAACTCAAAAGTGGAAAATGGTACGGCAGAGATTTGGGCACTCTATAATATGGGCTATGTGGTTAAGACTCCGTCAGGGTGTTTTGCTATTGACATATCTCATCGTTGGGCAAAAGAACTGGCACCTTATATTGATTTTCTCTGCGTCACTCATAAGCATTCCGATCATTATAACAATGATCTTATTCAGGCTATGTTTGATTTAGGCAAACCGGTATTGTCTAACTACTTGAAGGATACGACATATCCTTATACCGCAAAAGGAGATAAAGATTATGAAATAGGAAAATTCAAAATTAAAACCTGTATCACCGATCACAACAATTCCGGGTTATCTAATTTTGTGACTGTATTTTCGATTGATTGTGGTGAAGATACCGGTAACTTCGTCTTTATGCATGTAGGAGACTCCAACTATAAACCGGAACAATATACGAATCTGGCTTCTCATGTGAATGTATTGATACCACGTTACGCTCCCAATGCACTGACTGAAAATAATATTCTGGGTTCAGGTGCAGGGCAGGTAGAACCGGATTATGTCTTGTTATCGCATATTCTGGAACTTGCTCATGCAGGTGTTGACGAATCGAGATGGTCATTGGAACTGGCACTCGAACGGGCTTCGAAGATTAACTGTGAACAGACCTATGTACCAATGTGGGGAGAAAAAATGGTCTGGAAAAACAATAAACTGAATTAAAATTCTTAATGTTTGCATTTATGAAACGGATATGTAACTTCATACTTCTTCTATGTTTGGTACAACTGGCTGTTGCCCAAAATAGAATAACTGAAATCAGAGAAAACCTGTTAGGAAATCATCCTGATAAAATACTGGTTGTATCACATCGGGCTGACTGGCGTAATGCTCCGGAAAACTCATTGCAAGGTATACAGAATTGCA
>ENA-UONZ01002191-UONZ01002191.1-human-gut-metagenome-genome-assembly--contig:-C93old-NODE-2191-length-16277-cov-4.750277_pt1 | contig 16277 bp, 15 predicted proteins | sample MGYA00242468_ERZ724015 | MGnify/ENA metagenome assembly ERZ724015
AATAACGGCGATGTTGTGGCGGACAATGAAGCGTATATTAAGACGAGCAGGGAGTATGAGAGACAAACAGCAACCCCAGTGGAGCCATAGAAAGTGAAAAGCCCCGGCAACGCCGGGGCTTGTTTCTTTATTATAGAGCTTATCCCTTCATCACGTCTCGGTTGTCCTTGATGTAAATGATACCGGACACCACCGTGAAGAAGGTGGCGATGACGATGAGCACGTGGCCGGCCACGGTCATGGCGGGCAGGGCCGCGGGCACAAAGGTGCCGATGTACTGCATCAGCAAAATGGCGATGATGGCCACCATCTGGGAGACGGTTTTCAGCTTGCCCCAGTTGTTGGCGGCAATCACCCGGCCCTGCTCCACTGCCAGCAGGCGGATGGAGGTGATGGCGAACTCCCGAATCATAATCAGCAGCACGCACACCGTGGAGGCCAGGTCCAGCTTCACCAAGCAGATAAGGGCACTCATCACCAGGATTTTGTCCGCCAGGGGGTCCATCAGCTTGCCAAAGTTGGTGATGAGGTTGTCCCGCCGGGCGATTTTCCCGTCCAGGTGGTCGGTGTAGGAGGCGGCACAGAACAGCAGCAGCGCCCACAAATACCGGTGGGGGACAAACGACCCCAGCATAAAGAACACGAAAAAGGGCACCATCACAATGCGGAGCACGGTCAGCTTGTTGGGTAAATTCATGGTGCTGCCCCCTTACTCCACCAGTTCCCCGGTGAGGTCGCAGTCCATGCAGCCGGTGACGGCCACCTTTACAAAGCTCCCCAGCCGGGGGCGCTTGCCCTCGGTGGTGAAGAATACCTTGCCGTCAATGTCCGGGGCGTCCCGGTAGGAGCGGCCGAACCAGCACTCGGCGTAGCGGTCGAAGCCCTCCACCAGCACCTCCAGGGTTTGGCCCACCAGCTCCAGGCCCTGGGCCTCCATAATGGCCATCTGCCGGTCCATGAGGATTTCCGCCCGGTGCTCTTTCACCTCTTCCTCCACCTGGTCCGGCAGGGAGGCCGCGGGGGTGTCCTCCTCCTGGGAGTAGGCAAAGCAGCCCATGCGCTCAAACTGCACGTCCTTGGCGAACTCCGCCAGCTGGGTGAAGTCCTCCTCTGTCTCCCCGGGGAAGCCGGTGATGAAGGTGGTGCGCAGCACCACGCCGGGCACCTTCTCCCGGATGCGCTCCATCAGCGCGGTGAGGCTCTGCCTGTCGCCCCGGCGGTTCATGGCCCGGAGCACCTTCCCAGAGGCGTGCTGCAAGGGCAGGTCGATGTAGGGGACGATTTTCTCTTCACCGGCCATGGTCTCCAGCAGCTCGTCGGTGATGGAATCGGGGTAGCAGTACAGCACCCGCAGCCAGCGCAGGCCCTCAATAGCGCACAGGCGGCGCATCAGCTTGGCCAGGGAGTACTCCCCGTACAAGTCGATGCCATAGCGGGAGGTGTCCTGGGCGATGAGGATAAGCTCCTTGGCGCCGTCGGCCACCAGGGCGCGGCACTCCTCCTCGATGCTCTCCATGGTGCGGCTGCGGTACCCGCCCCGGATAAGGGGGATGGCGCAGTAGGAGCACCGGTTGTCGCAGCCCTCGGCAATCTTCACATAGGCGAAGTAGCTGGGGGTGGTCAGCACCCGCTCCCCGCACAGGGGCATGTTGGATTTGTCCGGGAAGGACTCCACATACTGGTCCTCCTCCATCATCTGGGTGAGCAGCTGGGCAATGTCCCCGTTGGCGCCAATGCCGATGACGGCGTCCAGCTCGGGCAGCTCCTTGTGCATCTCCGCCTGGTAGCGCTCCCCCAGGCAGCCGGTGACCACCAGCTTTTTGATTTTGCCCTCTTTTTTCAGCTGGGCCAGCTCCAGGATTTCCTCGATGGATTCCTTCTTTGCGCTCTCGATAAAGCCGCAGGTGTTTACAATGGCGATGTCCGCCATGGCGGCGTCGTCCACCGGCTGGAAGCCCGCCTTCTCCAGGGAGGCCATCAGCACCTCCCCGTCCACTTGGTTTTTGGCGCAGCCCAGGCTGACCATCCCTACTTTATATGCCATGTGATTCTCTCCTTATCCTTACAGTATATAATCCCGCTTCCCATCCCGGTACTGTTGTAACCGTGGGTACAGGGGGACGTCGGGCTCCTTATGCCAAGAGGGGGTTAGATAGAGCCTGTCCCCTACCCGGCCCAGCCATTCCCCAAAGGGGAGCCACTGGGCGGCAGTGGTTTCCCCCGGCTGAAGGGCAAGCTGGGAAAGGGGCACATCCTTTGTAACCGCGAACATATCCAAATGCGCGCCGGGAAGGAGTTCCCGCAGCAGCGGGACAAGCTCCCCCGGCTGGACTACAATGCCGGTTTCCTCCCGCAGTTCCCGGCAGGCGGCTTCCAGGGAGGTTTCCCCCGCTTGGGCACAGCCGCCGGGAATTTCCCAGCAGCCGGGATATTGGCTTTTTACCTGGGCCCGCTGTGTCAGCAGGATATCCCCTTTTGTATTGAATACCGCGATCCCCACCGCCAGATGGTACGTCCCCTCTGGGAGGGCTTCCCCCCGCTGGATGGTGCGGTTCAGAGGTCGACGGTCGATATCATACAGGTCCCATAGCTCTGGCATAGCGTGCCTCCTTTTAGGGAAACTCCCGCTGGCCCCGCAGATACAGGGCGATGCGGCGGTACAGCTCCTGTTTATACGCCTCTTTCCGGGCGGGGCAGAGGGTGCCCTCGGTGCCTGCCACGGCCTCCCAGTCCGCCAGGGGCACCCAGCGGGCGGCGTCCGTCTCCCCGGCCTGGAAGCGGATGTCCTCCGGCGCCCCCTCCCAGGTGAGGGCGTAGATGTCAAAGTGGGCGTCGGTGCGGCAGTCCTCCCGCAGCAGCAGGGTGAACTCCTCCGGCTGGGCAGTGAGGCCCGTCTCCTCCCGCAGCTCCCGGGTGATGGCCTCCAGGGAGGTCTCCCCCGCCAGCACAGAGCCGCCGGTGTTCTCCCACCAGCCGGGGCAGGCGTCCTTTTCCGGCGCCCGCCGGGTGAGAAGCACCTCCCCCTTGGGGTTGAGGATGACCACAATCACCGCCAGATGATAGGCCCCCGGGGGCACGGGCAGGCCCCGCTGGTGGGTGCGCCCCAGGGGACGGCGGTCTTTGTCGTATAGGTCCCAAAGTTCCATGGATACGCTCCTTTTGGGGAAAAGTATCGCGGCGGGGCCGGGGAAGAAAGCAGGGCCCGGCCCGCGGTTTCCCATCCGCCGGTTTCGCCGGAGACGGGCGCTTTCCTTTATCTTATCATTAAACCATAAAACGCAAAAAACCGCAAGCCTTCCGCCTGCGGTTTCCCCTTTCTCATATCTATTAGACGGCCGGAGCAGGAAAATGTTACAGCCTTTTTGAGATTTTTTTATTTTTCCTCCAGCTGCTCCTTAGCGGCCTGCACGGCCAGGCGGACGTACTCCCCCAGGGGCAGCTCGGCCACGCCCACCACGGTGACGGAGCACCGGTTCACGGGGATGAGCACCTTTTGGGCCCGGCTTTCGCTGACCGCCGCGGCCATGGCCGGGGTGATTTCCCCCCACAGGGCGTTGGCGGTGAGGATGCCCATGGGCCCGCAGATGACGTCGGCGTCCCGGGCGTTGACCACCACGGGGTTCTCCCCGGTGGCGGCGGCGTCGGCCCCGGCCTTCAGCATGGCGGCGGTGGCGGCGGAGTTGGCCCCCACCGCGATGATTTGAACCCCAAGCCCCGCGGCCTTGCACTGGCTCACCAGGGCAGCGCCCATGCGCCCTCCCTGGCCGTCGATGACGAGAAGTTTTTTCTGTTTCATAGCAGGCTCCTTTCCATATAAAGGCGGCGGCTTCTCACTCCCGGTAATCCGTCTCCACGGTGCGGGTGATGGTCAGCTGGCCGTCCAGGAAATCCTGGGCGGTTTTTCCGTTTACCGTCAGCTCTTCTCCCTGGCAGCGGAAGGACAGCCGGTCCAGGCCCTGGGTGTAGGCGGCGAAGGTGGCGGCCATGGCCTGGAGCGTCCGCTCCCCCTCCTCCCCGGACAGGGAGGCCGCCTCCTGGGAAAATTCCAGAGTCAGGGAAAGGGTGTCCCCCAGGGTGTATGTAACGGTGCTGCCATCGCTGGATTCCGTGCCGCCGCTGTCCAGATTGGCGGAGAGCAGGGTGGTGCCCGCCGGGGCGCCGCCCAGGTACACCATCTGCCGGAGAATGTCCTCCGGGCTGTAGGGCGTGTTGTGGACGATGTACTCCGCAAAGCCCCCCTCCTCGGGCACGTAGACGGACACGTCCCCCACTTCCAGGGGGAGGTCATCGCTGGAGCTCTCCTGGGCTGTGCCCTGCACCGGCACGGAGCTGGGGCCAAACCAGCCGTGCTCCACCCCCAGAAAGGCCACCACGCAGATGGCCACCACCCCCAGGGCCAGGAAGGGCATGGCCACATCCATAGCCCGGCGGGCCCGGCGGTAGCGCTGGCGGGTGGAAAAGCCCGCCTGCCCCCGCTGGGAGAGGACTTCCTCCCAGGCGGCGTCCAAGGTGTCCTCCCCGGGGGAGAGCGTCTCCAAGTTGGCCCGGGCCTGGCCCGCGCTGGCACCGGGCGGGGGAGGTGCCCAGCAGCCGGGCGGCAGCCTCCCAGGAGAGGCCCAGGCGCTCCCGGCAGAACAGCGCCGTGCGGGCGGGCAGCCGCAGCTTGAGGATTTCCCGCAGGGGGTCCGTCAGGGAGAAGGGCAGCACCGCCCGGGGCGCCTCCTGGCCGGAGGTATCCTTTTTCCGCTTGGGGCGCTTGGGCCGCCGCAGGGAGGCGTCCACGCAGTTGAGGTGCCCCACCCGCAGGAAGCCCTCCTTGCCGGAGGCGGCCAGCTCCCACAGCTTGGGGCTGGCGGCCACATCGCACAGGGAGGCGGCCATCAAATCCAGGGCCTGGGCGGGGCGGCCCGCCTGTAAGTAGCACAGGGCGAACAAATCCGCCCCGTATTGGCGGTACAGCTCATGGAGCTGGTCTAAGTCTGGTGTGAAGGAAGCCAAGGGGTTCACTCCTTTGTATGGGTTGTATCAGTTTTGGCAGAGCGCTGGCGGCGGTTGCGCGCCCGGCGCTTTTTTCGTTTTTTGCGCAGGTTTTTCACGTCCATCCGGATGGAGCTGGTCTCCAGCCACATGCTCACCTCGGCCCCCAAAAACATGATGTACATGCAAGAGAACAGCCAGAACATCAAAATCACCAAGGTGGCCAGGCTGCCGTAAATGGAGAAGTCGGAGAAGCGCTCCACAAAGATGGAGAAGAACAAGGAGAACAGCACCCAGCCCGCCGCGCTGAAAGCGGCCCCGGCCAGGTTGTGGGAGAGCTTCACCCGGCGGCGGGGCACCCCGGTGTACAGCAGCGTGAAAAAGCCAAAGAGCATCACAAAGCCCGCCAGGGATTTAAACTTCATCAAGATGGGGGCCAAAAAGGCGGAGGAGCGCTCCAGCAGGAAGCGGTAGATGGAGGTGCCGAACACCAGCAGCGCCGCCGCCACGATCAACACGAAAGCAAAGAGGATGACATACACCACGGCAATCACCCGCAGGCGCACAAAACCCCGGGTCTCGGGCACCTCGTAGATTTGGTCCAGGCCCTTGATGACGGCCAGCATGCCCATGGAGGAGGACCACACCGATCACCGCCACAGGCAGCACCCCGCCGGAGTGCAGAGGGCTGGGCAGCAGGCTCTCCAGGTAGTCGGCCACGCTGTCGGGGAAGATGCCCAGCGCCGCCTCAATCAGGGTGACGCCGTCGGCGAAGTGTATCTGCTGCAGCAGGGTGAGCAAAAAGGCCACAAAGGGCAAAAAGGAAATCAGCAGGAAAAAGGCGCCGTGGGCCGCGGTGGAATCCAGCCTATCCCGGTCCACCCGCTCCAAAAACCAGCGCAGGTGCTTTTTGAAAAGCTTCACGGGCCCGCCTCCTTCCAGGGCCGCGCCGCCTGCCAGCGGGCCGCCCCTTTTTCATAAATCTCCCGCCCGCGCCGCGGACTATCTTTTATTTTACCACAGGATGGGGCGGTTTACCAGCGAAACCGCTGGCAAGTCTTTGGAAAAGCCTGCTGCTCGCAAACTATCCCGTCGAAAATTGCAAAAACAGGTGCTGTAGACAAGTGCCGCGGCACACAGAATTGTGAAAACCGCTCAAGCGTTTTGGGGCGGTGGGGCGGAAAATCCCGGAGAAAGCGGTTACAAAGCTGAGACAATTTCGGAAGAAAGCTGTAACTTTTGCGAAAAAATGTTTAATTGACACAAAAATCACAAAAATACATTTTTGCATTTTTCGTTTTAGGCACTTGCAAATCGCTTTAATATGGTGTATCATTACAGCAATGTGAGTCGATGGTGACCCGGTTGGATGCAGCCAGCGGCTCACAAATTTTTATACTCTGGAAAAACAGAGGGGGAATTTTGAATGAAGTTCAGAAAAATCCTGGCCATGGTTATGGCGCTTGCCCTGCTGTGCGCCACCTTCGCCGCCTGCGGTGACACCTCCGGCACCAGCTCCAGCGCCGGCACCAGCAGCGCCGCCAGCGATTCCGGCGACTCCAGCGCGGCCGAAGAGGGCGAAACCGCTACCGGCGGTTCCGGCGGCACCCTGAACATGCGCAACACCATGGAGCCCACCAGCTTGAATACCTTGCTGGCCACCTATGCCTATGACTTTACTCCCATCAACGCCATGATCGAGTGCCTGTACCGGGACGACGAGAACGACGTGCCCCAGCCCGCCGGCGCGGAGACTGTAGATATCTCCGACGACAAGCTGGTGTACACCTTCCACCTGCGGGAGGACGCCACCTGGTCCAACGGCGACCCCGTGGTTGCCACCGACTACGAGTTCGCCTGGCAGCAGGCCCTGAACCCGGAAGTGGCCTCTGACTACGCCTACATGCTGTACTTCATCCACAACGCCGAGCCCTACTTCAACGGCGAAGTGGAGTGGAGCGAGGTGGGCGTGAAGGTGATTGACGACTACACCTTGGAAGTCACCTTGGATAACCCCCTGCCCTATGCCACCGACCTGTTCGCGTTCCCCACCTTGGCCCCCATCAACCAGAAGTTCTACGAGGAAGTGGGCGCCGATAAGTACGCCACCGATGCCGAGTACTTCTGCTGCAACGGCATGTACGAGCTCACCGAGTGGAGCCACAACAGCCAGATTGTCTTCCAGAAGCGCGAGGACTATTGGAACGCCGACGCTGTGGGCCCCGATGAAATCGTCTACAAGATTATCACCGATAGCCAGGCCGGCCTGAACTCCTACCTGTCCCGCGAGATCGACTACACCGACCTGGACAGCGGCGAGGTCGTGCAGCAGGCAGAGGCTGCCGGCTTTGAAGTTGGCGTTAAGCCCGCCCGCTCCTCTTACTACCTGATTGTCAACACCGAGGACGAGTTCATGTCCAACCAGAACCTGCGCCTGGCCTTGGCTTACTCCATTGACAAGCAGGCGTTGGTTGACACCGTGTACCAGAACGACAACCAGCCCATGACCAGCTTTACCCCGCCCGCCATTATGGGCGCCAACGACAGCTCCTTCCAGGAGGCCCTGGTGGCCGAGCGCGGCGAGATGTACCCCGGCAGCGGCGATTTGGAAAAGGCACAAGAGTATCTGCAGGCCGCTTTGGAGGAACTGGGCTGCACCGTGGATGAGCTGAACCTCTCCATCGACTGCGCCGACGACTCCCTGCGCCGCAACTGCGCCACTTTCCTGCAGGAGCAGTGGAGACAGAACCTGGGCATTGAGAACATCGCGGTCAACTCCATGCAGACCAAGCAGGTTTCCGCCAACCGCCAGTCCGGCGACTACTGCATGTCCCTGGGCGGCTGGTCTCCCGACTACAACGACGCCATCAACTTCCTGGACCTGTGGGTTACCGATGGCGGCAACAACGACAGCTTCTGGAGCAACGAGGAGTATGACAACCTGATTGCCCAGGCTACCGCCGAGGCCGACGAGGAAGTGCGCCAGCAGTACCTGTTCGACGCCGAGGAAATCCTGGCCGCGGAGATGCCCGTTATCCCGCTGTACTGGCAGTGCCAGAACTACTCCTACAACAAGGATAAGATTGTGGACGGCGCCATCATCACCGCCAACCAGACTACCTTCTACTACGCCACTTTGGCCGAGTAAGGCCCGTTCATTCCGCAAGAAACAATACTCTTTTTGATAAGTCTTTACCGCATACGCAGGCGAGGGCGCTCCGGTGTCCTCGCTTCGCGGTGTTTAACGGGTCCCTTGCCCGGCCGTCCGGGAGGGAATGGGGGGAACGCTCCTTTCCCAGCGCGCGCCGCGCGCCCTGCGTTTAAAGAGAGTGAATGGAAAAAAACATTGAAACATGGAAAGGAGGAACCTGCGGCATGGCCAAATATGTGATAAAGCGGGTGGCCTATGGCGTTGTGACGCTGTTTGTGCTGGTATCGCTTACGTTTTTCATGCAGCAGCTTCTGCCGGGCGACCCCTTCGTGGGTGAGAAAAACCTGCCCGAGGCCACCATGGAGGCCCTGTACGCCAAATATGGCCTGGACAAACCTGTGTGGATGCAGTATTTCATTTACCTGGGCAACGTGCTCCACGGCGACCTGGGCATCTCCCTGCAGAACGACCGTCCCGTAACCACGGTGATCGGGGAGAGCTTTGTAGTCTCCTTTGACGTGGGCATCCGCGCCATCCTCTTCGCCTTTATTTTGGGCGTGGTGCTGGGCACCTTGGCCGCCATCAAGCGCGGCACCGCCGTGGACACCATCTGCATGCTGGTGGCTTTGGTGGGCGTTTCCGTGCCCAGCTTCATCGTCGCCTCGCTGCTGCAGTACTATCTGGGCATGCGCATCACCATGGCCCTGGGAACGCCTGTTTTCGCCACCACGGGCTGGGACGGCTTGAACTCCAAAATCCTGCCGGTGTTCGCGCTGGGCTTCAGCTCGCTGGCGCAGATTTCCCGCTTGACCCGCACCTCCATGCTGGACGTGCTGGGCCAGGATTACATCAAGACCGCCAAGGCCAAGGGCCTTTCCCAGCCGGCCATCATCTGGAAGCACGCGTTGCGCAACTCCGTGACGCCGGTGGTCACCGTGCTGGGCCCCATCGCCGCGGGCGTGCTGACAGGCGGCTTTGTGGTGGAGAACATCTTCTCCATCCCCGGCATGGGCCGCTACTTTGTGCAGAGCATCCAGAACCTGGACTACACCATGATTTCGGGCACCACCATTTTCTACGGCGCGTTTTTGATTTTGGCCAACCTTGTGGTGGACCTGGTGTACGGCGTCATCGACCCGAGAGTAAAGCTGCAGGAGGGATGAAGCGATGGAAAAAATTGATAAGAGCAGGTTTGCCTGGGTGGGCTCCGACCCGGAAAAACGGGAGGGCATGGCCCGCCCCAGCGTGACCTATTGGAAGGACGCCATTGGCCGGCTGAAGAAAAACCGCGTGGCCATGGTATGTTTGTGCATCATCATTCTGCTGATTCTCTCTTGCGTAATTATCCCCTGGGTCACGCCGTTCGACAGCCGGGAGCAGCACCTTTCCTGCAGCAACAAGGGCTTCTTCTTCTCCTGCGTGGACGAGCGTTACGAGGGGCAGAACCTGGTGCATGTCTTCGGCACCGACCGCCTGGGCCGCGACTTGCTGGTGCGCACCTTTGAGGGCGGCCGTGTCTCCCTGATGATCGCCTTCGCCGCCGTGGCCGTCAACCTGGTGGTGGGCATGATTTACGGCGGCATCTCCGGCTACTTTGGGGGCCTGGCCGATAACATTATGATGCGTATTGTGGAGGTTATCAACGGCATCCCCTACATGATTATTGTGGTGCTGCTGATGATGGTGCTGCCACAGGGCATCTTCACCATGGTTATCGCCTACGCCACCACCGGCTGGACCGGCATGGCCCGCCTGGTGCGCGGCCAGTGCCTCTCCCTGAAAAACCAGGAGTTCGTGGTGGCCTCCGAGGCCATGGGCGCCAAGGCCGGGCGCATCATCGGCAAGCACCTGCTGCCCAACGCCCTGTCTGTCATCATCATCAACGTGACCTTGGCCGTGCCCAGCGCCATCTTTACCGAGGCGTTCCTCTCTTACATCGGCCTGGGCGTGCCTGTGCCCCAGCCCTCTTGGGGCATGCTGGCCCAGGAAGGCGCCAGCGTTTTCCAGCTGTATCCCCATCAGCTGTGGATTCCCGCCATTGCCATCAGCTTGACGATGCTCTCGTTCAACCTGCTGGGCGACGGCCTGCGGGATGCCTTTGACCCGCGTTTGAGGAGGTAAGCACCGTGGCAAAGAATATGAAAAACAAGGTCTTAGACGTAAACGACCTTCACGTTTCCTTCGACACCTACGCCGGCGAAGTGCAGGCCGTGCGGGGCGTCACCTTCCAGCTCCACGAGGGCGAAGTGCTGGCCATTGTGGGCGAGTCCGGCTGCGGCAAAAGCGTTACCGCCCAGACCATTATGAAGCTGAACCCCATGCCCCCCGCCCGCATCCCCCAGGGCGAGGTGCACCTGGGCGAGCACGATATTGTAAAGGCCTCTGAAAAAGAGATGCAGCAGCTGCGCGGCAAGGAGGTCTCCATGATTTTCCAGGACCCCATGACCTGCCTAAACCCCACCAAGCAGGTGGGCAAGCAGATTGTGGAGGCCATCCGCCACCACCAGCACCTCTCCGCCAAAGAGGCTAAAGAGCAGGCCATTAAATACCTGAAGCTGGTGAACATCCCCAACGCCGAGGAGCGCGCCAAGCAGTATCCCCACGAGTTTTCCGGCGGCATGCGCCAGCGCGCCATGATTGCCATGGCCCTCTCCTGCAACCCCAAGGTGCTCATTGCCGATGAGCCCACCACCGCATTGGACGTGACCATCCAGGCCCAGATCATGGACTTGCTGGCGGAGATTAAAGAGGAGACTGACACGGCCATCATCCTGATTACCCACGATTTGGGCGTGGTGGCTGGCATGGCGGACCGGGTGGCGGTGATGTATGCCGGCAAGATTGTGGAGACCGGCGCGGTGGAGGACATCTTCTACCGCAACGCCCACCCCTACACCCAGGCGCTGCTGAAGAGCCTGCCCACGGTGGATTCCGACAGGACCGAGCGGCTGGTGTCCATCGCCGGCACGCCCCCCGATTTGCTGAACCCCCCCAAGGGCTGCGCCTTTGCCGCCCGCTGCAAGCTCTGCATGAACATCGGCCAGGAGGAGCAGCCCCCCGAGGGTACCGTGGGCGAGGGCCATGTGGCCTCCTGCTGGCTGCTCCATCCCGACTGTCCCAGCGCGGAAGAAAGGGGAGAGAAAATTGTCGACTAAATCCAGCGAGGTGCTCCTCTCCCTAGAGGACATCTGCAAATACTTTAAGGTTTCCGGCGGCACCCTGAAAGCCGTGGACCACGTCACCTTTGACATCCACAAGGGCGAGACCGTGGGCCTGGTGGGCGAGTCCGGCTGCGGCAAGTCCACCTTGGGCCGTGTGGCCATGGGCATCTACCCGCCCACCTTTGGCAAGCTCTCTTACAAGGGCAAAGAGGTGAACTTGAAGCACTCCAAAGACCGCTTTGCCTACGCCAAAAAGGCCCAGATTATCTTCCAGGACCCCTACGCCTCTTTGGACCCCCGCATGACGGTTTCCTCCATCATCGAGGAGGGCATGGTCATCCACAAGATGTACGATGAGAAGCGCCGCAAGGAGCGCGTCTACGAGCTGCTGGAGATGGTGGGCCTCAACCGGGAGCACGCCAACCGCTTCCCCCACGAGTTCTCCGGCGGCCAGCGCCAGCGCATCGGCATTGCCCGGGCCCTGGCCATCGAGCCGGAATTCATCGTCTGCGACGAGCCCATCTCCGCCCTGGACGTGTCCATCCAGTCCCAGGTTATCAACCTGCTCCACGATTTGCAGGAGAAGCTGGGCCTGACCTACCTGTTCATCGCCCACGATTTGAACATCGTCAAGTACATTTCCGACCGCATCGCCGTGATGTACCTGGGCAACGTGGTGGAGCTGGCCAGCTCCAACGAGCTGTACAAGAACACCCTGCATCCCTACTCCCAGGCGCTGCTCTCCGCCGTGCCCATCCCGGACCCCAGCGCCGAAGCCCAAAAGCACCGGATTATCATCTCCGGCGACGTGCCCAGCCCCATCAACACACCCAAGGGCTGCAACTTTGCCGGCCGCTGCCCCAAGGCCTGCGACCAGTGCAGAGAGTCCAAGCCCCAGCTGCAGGAGATCACTCCCGGCCACTTTGTGGCCTGCCATCTGGTGCAGCCCCAGAAAAAGTAATCCATTTCACAGAAAGAGCCGTCCCAAAAGGGGCGGCTTTTTCCGTTGGGTTACAGCAGAATTCCCAGGGCGCCCACCACCAGCATAAAGAGGCTTAGACCGGCCAGCGCGCCGTAGGTGACGTCTTTCTCCCCTTCCCGGACCACCTCCCGGACGGTGTGGGCTAGGAAGAACACAAAAGTAAACGGGGTCAGCCAGATCAGCCAGCTGCAAAGTGTGACGAAGAGTTCGGTGAGATTCAGCATTGTCGGAAGGCCTCCTGCAAGTTAGTTAAAGCTAATTTCATAATAGCACACACTCCCCCGCTTTGCAAGGAAATGTGCGGTTTTCAAAAGAGAAAAAAACGAATTTTCCCTCTTTTCAAACGGGGAAAGACCAGGTACAATGAAGGCAGATTCCCGGCACGGCGCCGGATTGCGATTTGGAGGAGACAACATGAAACCATTGACCCCAAAATATCCCCACCTGCTTCACGGCGGGGACTACAACCCCGACCAGTGGCTGGACCGTCCCGACATCTTAGAGGCCGACATCCGCCTGATGAAGGAGGCCCATATCAACTGCGTGTCCGTGGCCATTTTCGCCTGGGCCAAGCTGGAGCCCGAAGAGGGCCGCTACGAGTTCGACTGGCTGGAAAAGGTCATTGACAACCTGTACGAAAACGGCATCTACACCGTGCTGGCCACGCCTTCCGGCTCCAAGCCCCTGTGGATGAGCGAGAAGTACCCGGAAATCCGCCGGGTCAGCGCCAGCCTCCACCGGGACCAGAGCGGCGGCCGGCACAACCACTGCTACACCTCCCCCGTCTACCGGGAGAAGGTGCGCCTGATGAACACCGCCCTGGCCCAGCGCTTCTCCAAGCACCCCGGGGTCATTTTGTGGCACCTGTCCAACGAGTACGGCGGCGAGTGCTGCTGCCCCCTGTGCCAGGCAGCTTTCCGGGAGTGGCTGAAAGAGAAGTACGGCACCCTGGAAGCTTTGAACCACGCCTGGTGGAACGACTTCTGGGCCCACACCGTCACCGACTGGGAGCAGATTCACGCCCCCGGCCCCGAGGGGGAGGACGGCGCCTTTATCCAGCACCTGGATTGGAAGCGCTTTGTCACCCACCAGGTGGTGGACTTTGTCAAGGCGGAGCGGGACGCCGTAAAGGCGGTGGACCCCTCCATCCCCTGCACCACCAACTTTATGTACTACCACAACGACTACAACTACTTTAAGTTTAAGGACGAGCTGGACGTCATCTGCTGGGACGCCTATCCCCAGTGGCGGGGCGGCAACAACGCCAAGCTGGCCTCTATCTACGGCCTGTGGCACGACGCCATGCGCTCCATCAAGCGCCAGCCCTTCCTGCTGATGGAATCCACCCCCAGCACCGCCAACTGGTGGCCTGTCTCCAAGCTGAAAAAGCCCGGCCAGCACCGGATGAGCAGCATGCAGGCCGTGGCCCACGGCTCCAACTCCGTGCAGTACTTCCAGTTCCGCAAGAGCCGCGGCGCCTTTGAGAAGTTCCACGGCGCGGTGGTGGACCACCAGGGCGGCACCGAGCCCCGGGAGTTCCAGGACGTAAAGGCCATGGGCCAGCTGCTGGAGCGCATTGACGCCGTCACCCAAAGCGATGTCCACGCCCAAGTGGCCTTGGTCTTCGACTGGGAGAACCGCTGGGCCATCGACGACGCCCAGGGCCCCCGGAACAAGGGCATGCACTATGTGGAGCAGGTCCAGGCCCACTACCGGGCTTTGTGGCGCATGGGCATCTCCGTGGACATTGTGGACGAGGAGTGCGACATCAGCGGCTACAAGCTGGTGATTGCCCCCATGCTCTACCTGCTGCGGGAGGGCTTTGAAGAGAAGCTGAAGGCCTTTGTGGACCAGGGCGGCACCTTGATCGGCACCTACCACACGGGCATTGTCAACGACTGCGACTTGACCTACCTGGGCGGCTGGCCCGGCGCCGGCCTGATGGAGGTGTTCGGCGTGTGGAACGAGAACATCGACGCCCTATGGGACGAGGAGCGCAACACCCTGCAGGTGGGGGAGGCAAGCTACGAGACAAAGGACCTGTGCGCCTTGATCCATCCCCAGGGGGCCCAGGTGCTGGGCACCTACGGCCAGGACTTTTACAAGGGCGAGGCCGCCCTCACCGTGAACCAGTACGGGAAGGGCCAGGCCTATTACATCGCCTCCTTTGCCGAGGACAGCTTCTATCTGGACTTCTACCAGAAGCTGGCCGGGGAGCTGGCTTTGCCCCGCGCCCTGCCCCAGCTGCCCCCCGAGGGCGTGGAGGCCTGCCTGCGGGAAAGCGGCGACACCCAGTACCTGTTCCTGCAGAATTTCACCGGGGAGAAGCAGGCCATCTCCCTGCCGGAGGGCTATGTGGACCTGGAGGGCAACCCCGCCGCGGAGGCCAACCTGGATCTGTACGACAGCCAAGTGTTCCTGCGGAAAAAGGCGTAAACCCGGGGAAAATACCAGGGGGGAATCACAAAACTGACGGAAAAAACAGGCGGAAAATTGGTGGGTACGGCAAAATTGAAAAAAGCTCCCGTTTTTTGTAGAAAACTGCCAGGAACTATGTTAAGATTTTATGAAGAGAAGGGCGGGCGGAAACCCTGGCCCAAAGCACCTGTGTTTTCCAAACAAATACCGGAAAAGAAAGGAAAGGCCTGCATATGGAACAATCGGCTCAGTTTTTTTTCAGTCCCGAAAACCGTGTGGCGCCCCTTGGCATCGTCGCCATGGAGGGCGCCCAGGAGCTGGCGGACAAAATCGAGGCGCACCTGGTACGGTGGGCAAACCAGGCGGGGATGAACATCGACACCTTCCGCATTGGCTGCAGCTGCCCCCGGTTCTCCTCCGGCGATGGCAAGGGCATTCTGGAGAGCTCCGTGCGGGGCTATGACCTGTACTTTGTGGTGGATGTGGGCAACTACAGCTGCACCTACAAGTACTTTGGCCAAGAGAACCACATGTCCCCCGACGACCATTACCAGGACCTGAAGCGGCTTATCCAGGCCGCCATGGGCAAGGCCCACCGCATCACCGTGGTGATGCCCCTGCTCTACGGTGGACGGCAGCACCGCCGCAGCTACCGGGAATCTTTGGACTGCGCCTTCGCGCTGCAGGAGCTGCAATCCATGGGCGTGGACAACGTGGTCACCTTTGACGCCCACGACCCCCGTGTGCAGAACGCTGTGCCCCTGATGAGCTTTGACAACCTGATGCCTTCCTATCAGGTGCTGAAAGCCATGTTCCGCAACTTCCCCGACCTTTCTACCGAGCGGGATGACTTTATGATTGTCTCCCCCGACGAGGGCGCCTTGAACCGGAACATGTACTACGCCTCCGTGCTGGGGGTGGAGCTGGGCATGTTCTACAAGCGCCGGGACTACTCCCGGGTGGTGGACGGCCGCAACCCCATTGTGGCCCACGAGTACCTGGGCAGCGACGTGGCCGGCAAGGACGTGTTCGTCTCCGACGACATCATCTCCTCCGGCGAGTCCATGCTGGACATTGCCTACAACCTGAAGGAGCGCAAGGCCAAGCGGATTTTCACCTACGCCACCTACGCCATCTTCACCAACGGGCTGGAGAGCTTTGACAAGGCCTACCGGGAGGGCGTTATCGACGGCGTGTTCGGCTCCAACCTGACCTACCGCACCGAGGAGCTGAAGAACCGCCCCTGGTTCTACGAGGTGGACGTCTCCAAGTACATCGCCTACTTTATCTCCGCTTTGAACCACGACATGTCCGTCTCCGCCATGATTGACCCCCACGAGAAAATCAACGCCCTTTTGGAGCGCCGCCGCCGGGAGCGCAGCCTGCAGCAGGGCACCCAGCTGACCTTTTAAGCGGTGGCCTGGCCGGAGCTGGCCCTTGTAAGGATGTAAGAGATACAAATACCATACAGAGAAGGGGAGCGTGGGAGCGCTCCCCTTTTCCGGTTCTTTTTCACAAAGCTGTTTACAAATCCGGGAAAAGCGCATATAATAAGGGCAAATGCTGCGATGGGAAGAAGTACCCGCCC
>ENA-UONZ01002197-UONZ01002197.1-human-gut-metagenome-genome-assembly--contig:-C93old-NODE-2197-length-16249-cov-4.772570_pt1 | contig 16249 bp, 7 predicted proteins | sample MGYA00242468_ERZ724015 | MGnify/ENA metagenome assembly ERZ724015
TTTTTCATTGAGAAAACGACAGTATTTATTTATATTCCTTCCGATTGCATACAACATGAATTCTTTGTACACTTTATCTGCAGAACGGTAATTAAAACGCCTAAAGTTTTCGTTTTCTTTGATATCACCGAAATGTCCTTCTGTCTGGATCGAACGTGTCTGCCGTTTTAGGATCCCACGCTCACTTTGGATGTTTGCATGGGATTTTTCACGCAGTTCTTCCCACTGCTCATTGATCTTCATTACCTTGTTTCTTTCAGTATCTTTTTCGGCATTATATTTATACAGACAGCGTGCTTTATGTTCGCATCCACTGCAATCGGCGCAGCTGTATACTTCAAAGGTCTGGGTATCACCATTCTGCTCTTTGGTTTCCGTTCTTATGTGACGTAATTCACGTCCGTCATGGCAGATATAAAACTGCTCATCTTCAAACACCTCAACCTTCATATTGTAATATTTGCTAATATCTTCTGCATATGCACGTGTTTTACGTTTCTCATGATCCTGCAGTTTCAGGATCTCAAGCGGAGAGCAGTTATCAATCTCAATAACTGTATTATTTGCGAGTTTCTTATGCTTTGACAGCTTCCTTTTTCGGTTCTTTTCTATTACACTGCGGACTTTATCCATTCCTTCGATCACAAACATCTGCGCATTCCCAATATCATACTTTAGCCCATAACCATTCTCCTGCAAAAATGTATTATATCTGGTAAAAGTCAGCTCGATAGAATCCAGCAGGTCAGAAAAATCTAAATCCTCCATCACTTTTTCAGGGTAGAAAATGGATCGTCGTCGGGTAAACTCAATTCATAGAAACTAAAGTTAATTTTCTGTTGCCCTAATTCAAAAAAGTCGGTATAATAATTATAGTAATCCTCGTAAATAATGCATTTAAGACAGTTCAGCAGAGTGCGAAAGACAAGAAAGATATCTGCAGGCGTGCTGACGCACGGCAAAGATATCTGACGCAGGATTTCACACTCTGATGGACTGGATTAAGATGCATTATTTTAGAGGATTGCTATAGTTGTTAGCATAGTTAAATTATAACATGTAACGGAGAGAAAGATGGTTGTCGTTAGCCATTTTTTTTCTTTTTTTGATAAAAAATTGGGGGAGGGTGTGAATCGGTATGAGTCACACCCTCCCTCTCTTAGAACTATCTATTTCCCGACAGCCCCTTCCATAATCCTTTTCAAACTGTTATTTAATCTTCACGCCTTTCACCTTAGAATAACCACTGTAAACCTTTTTCCCATTTACCACACGGTAGGCACGTACCTTGTAATAATAGGTTTTCTTAGAAGTAAGCTTCTTATTGGTATAAGAAACTGTGCTTCCTTTTTTAATTGTTGAGACTGCTTTATATTTTCCGTTTTTGGATGTTGCACGATATACAACATAGCCCTGGGCATTGCTTATCTTTTTCCATTTCAGCTTTGCCTGTTTCTTTCCGGCTGTTACGGTTACAGCAGGTGTTTTGAGCTTTACAGTCTGTCCCGGTGTCGGCTGCGGCGTTGTTGTCTGTGTTTTTACTGAGATATTCTTGTCGTAGCTGCTCCTCACAGCATTGCCCCATTTGCCTGAAACAGCCTGTACACTGTAATAATAGAGAGTATCCCCTACTGTCCTGGCATCTGTGTAAGTAAGCTCTTTTGTCTCCGCAATCTGTGTAAACCGGCTCTCTCCCATCCTGCGTCTGAGGATCAGATAGGAATCTGCAGCATCATATTTATCCCAGGTAATCATTACTGTATTTCCAGAAGCCTTGCATGCTTTCACAGTCGGCATTCCTGCTGCAAAAAGATCCTTTGCAGTACCTTTTACCACTACATGGCACACAGCTGTTACATTCTGATCTGTTTTTACGCGGATATCTGTCTCACCTACAGAAAGCGGTGTGACAACTCCTTTCTGATCCACCTTTGCAACATGTACATTGTCAGAAGTCCATACCAGCTCTCCACCACTTCCCTGAGGGCTGAAGGTCCATGTCAGTGCATGAGCCCCACTGTCAATTGCCAGGGTCAGAGTCTTATCACTGAGAGTAATCCCCTCCGCAGGGGCAGTTACCGTTACCTGACAGGTACCCTTGGTACCATTATCAGAAGTCAGGGTAATCTCTGCTGAGCCTGTGCCAACAGGAGTTACCTTTCCGTTTCCGTCTACAGCTGCCACTGCAGTATTTGAAGATGCCCAGTTCAGGGAAGAAGGTTTCGCGCCATTTGGAGAAATGGTATAATCCAGTGTTCTGGAACCACTTTTTGTTGAAAGCGCCAGGCTTGACGGGGAAATGCTGATACCTGTAATGTCAACCGGTCTGGAAGATACGGAAATATTACAGGTTGCATAAACACTTCCGGAAACCCTGGCAGTGATAACTGCCGAACCCTCCCCTGCTGCTGTTACCACTCCGTCATTTACCCTTGCAACAGAACTGTTGGAGGAATTCCAGGTTACTGTTCCCACTGAATCAGAAGGAAGGAGTGTATAAGTCAGGGTATAGCTGTCCCCTTTGGAAAGAGAAAGCTCAGAAGCATTCAAAGTAATATGCTTTGGTGATGCCGGAAGCCCGGCCTCAACGGCCTTCAGCAGCTGGGTTGCTTCATAAACCCTGTTTGCAGAAGCATCCAGAGTAGTCAGTGCGCTGTCTGCCTCAGCATAGGCTCCGGAGAAACCGCTGGCCTGTGACCATCTGGAACGCTCCGCATTGGCTTTTCCCATCATACGGATCAGCTCGCTTTTATCTGCGGCTTCAAAAATCTGTTTATTATTGTTATACGGATCACAGCCGGTGATATCCGTACCGCCACACAGGGCAAACATGACACGAAGTACGCTTCCGTCTGAAGGATGGCTTGCCCCCATGCCTACCCCCATAAATACATTATCAAGAGTATAGGTCCAGCCGGAAGCTGAACAATAGGAAAACTCTGTCAGATCCGGAGAATATTTATTTCCTGTCAGCTTATAGGGTTCTCCTGTCCATGTAGATGTTTCCGCCAGAACTCTCTTGATACATTCCGGTGTATTCAGGCTGCCACTGTCACAGTTTGCAATTCCCCTGAGATAAAAACCATAGCTTGAATTTGTGTCATAAAGGGGTGTGATCCCATTTTCGCTTAATCCACGCAGCAAAACATCTGCACAGGTTTCCCCTTTGGAAAATTCTACCTGTGTAGGTTCCAGGATCATACCCTGTCCGATAGTATTCTTTTCCACTGTCAGAGTCAGAGTGTCTGCCAGGACATCTGTCTGTCCAAGTGCAAAGATTCCAACAGCCATTCCGGCTGCCAGAGTCAGGCCTTTCACAGCCTGTAACAACTTATTCTTTGTCATTTTCATTTTCCTCCTTATTTTCGGGCCGCTGCAGCAGCCCGTATTTTCTTTTTACTCTTTCCAGTTTCTCCAGCAGAGGTCTGCTTAAGATCCACAGGAAAATCACTGTAGAAGTTGCCTGTACCAGATCCACCGGTGCACCCGAGATATAAAATGCGATCAGACTTTTCTTAGTGATCCGTCCATAAGCCATCAGGATAGATGCCGGGTTCATAATTCCTCCAAAGATCAGAAACACACTCAGGAATCCGTAGATACACAGATCAATCTTTCTGGCTTTGAGAATCCCTTTCTGAAAAAGAATTCCAGCCAGATATCCGATCATTCCATAGGAGAACATCTGCCACGGAGTCCAGGGTCCCTGCCCGAAAAACATATTTGAGATCATCATGATCAGACAGGCGCAAAGGAATCCTGCCTCACCGCCTAAGGATACTCCGGTAAGGATTACGATAGCGGCGATAGGCTTAAAGCTTCCAATCATAAAGAAAGCGCTTCTGCCTGCCACTCCAAGGGCGGCCATTACAGCAATGACCATAATCTCTCTTGCCTGTGGATGCCGCCCCTCAAATACCATAAAAAATGGAATCATGGAATAGGCAAGCACTAACAGGCTGATGATAACATCATGTTTGCCATGAAACTTATGTACCAGGATAAAAAGCACCAGTGGCACAAATGCCAGAAACATGACCAGTCCGATCCAGGTACGCTTCTCGATCTTTCCTTTGTGTATAGGCTGAATAATGATGCCATCCTCTTTCAACTCATATTCTTCCAGGTCATCTTCGGAAGTGTCTGCCATAGAACTTTGTTCCATCACGGACTTTCCGGGTTTTAACAGCTGTTCATTCCGGGTTTCTCCCCAGAACCGGTCCATAAACTGATCTAAAGCCTTTCCTTCAAGCACGCAGCCACCTCCTTTCCGGTAACTGCCTCAGGGAAATAATGTCTTGCCATGCGGTTTGCCGCAGTGGTATAGAAACTGTTTCCTGCAAAAAATTCTGCAGCCGGTTTACTGGTCACCACATTCCCCTGGAAAAACAGCCCAACCCTGTCTGCATACTCCGCCACAAATTCCACATCATGAGAAATCATGAAAATCGTGATACCATGCTCCTGAAGCTTCTTAAGGATTTCTCCCAGTTCCTGTTTATACTCTGCATCCAGTCCTTTGGTTGGTTCATCCATCAGAAGAAGTCTTGGCTGTAAAAGTAATACCTTCGCAAGTGCCAGACGCTGCTGTTCTCCACCACTCAGATCATAAGGATGACGGTCTAACAGCCCCTCCAGCCTGGTCAGACTTACAATCCCTTCGATGGCTTCTGCCTTCTTCATAGAGGCGGTATATTCCGGAGATTTCTTCTCTTTTGCTCCGCCGATGATGGAATACAAATCTTCACGTACTGTCTTTCTGATAAACATACTCTGGGGATTCTGGGGCAGAACACCCAGATAGCCTCTGTAAAGCTGAATATCTGTATATCTGCGGATATCAATACCATTTAGCAGGATCTTTCCACGGTATGGTGCCCGGACACGGCTGATCAGAGATAAGGTTGTGCTTTTCCCTGTTCCGTTCCCACCGACCAGCGCATAAAATTCACCCTGTTCCACTTCCAGATTCAGATCCTGCACCACATCCCTTCCCTCTTTTTCATATCGGAACCATACATCCTTTACCTGAATTGCCGGCGGCACAGAAGTTTCTGACCTGTGCGGCAGTTTATTTCTTAAACCATTGGATGTTTTTTGTAGTTTTGTGTTACTTTTTTCCGGCCTGCCGCTCTGTGCCTTCTGCATCACCTGAGTGATCCAGTTTCTGCCATCTCTGACTGTCAGAGGGCAGGGCAAATCACTTTCTACCTCAGCATAGATCTGCATGGGAACCGGCATGGACAAAAACATTCCATGATGCTTCTCTTTCAGAAATTCTCCGATTTCCCCGGGAGTTCCCTGTGTGAGCAGGCCCCCCTGATCCAGCACGTATACTTTGTCAGCCCAGGGAATCACATCCTGCAGACGATGTTCTGTGAGAATTACCGTTGTACCAATATCCCGGTTAATCTTCCGCACAGTTTCCAGAAAATCAGACGCTGCGATCGGATCAAGCTGAGATGTAGGTTCATCCAGGATCAGGAGTTTCGGATGCATAGCCATGATAGCTGCCAGATTCAGAAGCTGCTTCTGCCCTCCGGAAAGTTCCGACACATTTTTATAAAACCACTGATGGATGCCGAAATAACTTGCCATCTCTGCCACCCTGAGGCGGATAGACGGTGTATCGTATCCCAGACTCTCCAGTCCAAAAGCCAGTTCATGCCAGACTTTATCTGTTACGATCTGATTCTCCGGATTCTGCAGTACATATCCGATTTCCTGGCTCTGCTGTCTGTGAGCAATCTTCTCCAGATCCTGGCCATAATAACAGATTCTTCCGGATCTGCTGCCACAGGGAGCCAGATCTGACTTTAGCTGACGCAGCAGTGTACTTTTGCCACAACCGCTTTTGCCACAAAGTACATTAAAGGTTCCCTCCTCTACATCCAGCGTCACATTTTCCAGAGAATTCCTGTTGCCGTTGGCATAACGGAAGGAAAAATTCTTCACTTCTATTATCTTCATTTCTGTTCTCCTTCCATTTCATTTCCTAGTTCTTCATAAATCTGCCTGTAAGTTACAGCCATTTCACTGTGCACATGACTGCGGCTCTTCTTCATGGCAAATTCTTCACCCAGGTCCAGTATAAGAGGCAGAAAACAGAAAATTCCAAAACTGATAAACGTAATAACAGCCAATACCGGATGACAGGACTGTCTCGGAACCCGTCCGAAAATGGTAAATCCCGCCAGCAGAATCCTTGGATTATACTGGGCAAAAGCAGCGCCATGATAACATCCGTATGCAGAAACAAGGGAAAGTACAGCCAGGATTCCGCCAAGAAGCTTATCTCTCCGGTTAAACCGGTAAATAGAAAAAGCGGTCCTGCCTCGCAGCCCATATCCCCTGCTCTTCATAGAATCTGCTGTCTCAATGGCATTTTCCAGCGCCCATGTGACAAGAATTGATACCATATTTAAGGCATACCTGACTTTCTTAAACCATTTCCCATTGCTTACATCCATTCCCACACACTTCTGTCCATTGCGGATCACTTTCAGCTGTGCGATAAAATGCGGTACAAACCGAAGTGCCATGGACAGCATCAGGGACATTGCCGGGATGATCCTGCCGAAAAGGTATATAAATTTGTCACTGGTCATGATCTGGTTATAGCAGGAAAACCATAAGATCATGATAAAAAGTACACATCCCAGAACAATTCCATATACCAGAGCTTCCAGTGTAACCCAGTTTCCACTGCTCTCGATATAAAGCAGCGGTGTCACTCCATAATGGTTAAACATCGGATTCAGAAGTGCAACGATCAGAAGACTTGGAATAGTCAGAAGAAAATTGATCTTAAGAATCTTCCCCACTCCGTTCAGCCACATGGAATATGCAGTGGCAGCAATAAAAGATACTGCCAGAAAAACCGGATGCTGGATAAACATGGTAAAACCCAGCACCACTGCAAAATAAAAGAAATTCAAAATGGGATGGCATCTGGAGAAGGCATCAGTCATAATACTGATCCCCCACATCCCTGCCAAGATTACAGGTATAACGCCATTCTACGGTATCCCCGTCTTCCAGCGTATACTTGGAGCATCCATAATTCGGATACCAGCCATTAACACAGTACATCCATCCGGAGTCCTTGCCACAGTCAAATTCATACAGATTGTTGATACCTGAAACATAATAACTGTTATACATAGGAGTCCATTCCGATTCCATCTGGATTCCAGCCTCATTGCACACACGTTTCAGTACATCAAATACAGTTTCGCCTTCATAGAATTCCACTTCAGAAGGATACAGAATCCATCCGTCTGCAGGGACAAACTCTGCTTTGGACTCCTTCAGGTCATTCCAGTTATTCAGGATCGTAGAACATTCGATAGAGAAGGTACAGGTCATTGCTGTATCTTCATCCGAACTGTCTCCGCTGCCTGATGTGTCCCCGGAACTGTTGTCTGCAGAAGAACCATCCTGCCCGGAGGTCGGGTTTCTATCTGTATCTGCCTGGTCTGAGGAACTACCGGTAGATTTATTGTCTTTTGACTGTGTATCTTCTCCTTTTGCATTATCTTTGGTATTATCTTTGGTTTCATCATCCGCCTGGTCGTCTGCAGCTTCTCCTGTGGTGGAGCCTCCGATCAGATAAAAATCTCCGCCCGTTTTTGTTACATTAAAAGTAAGGGTTGTCCGTTTTACTTTCTTTTTGCCACTTTCCCTGGTAGAGATCTTCGCAGTATCCAGTTGATAAATCTTTCCATTCTCTTCCAGACAATAGAGAACTTTATCTGCGTTCCATTCTTCTTTCAGATTAAGGGTCAGTTTTGCCGGAGCAGCCAGGTTCATCTTCTCCAGTGTAACCTTCAGTGCATACGGTGCATTATTGGCAGCTTTCTTTATTTCTTCTGTCCCGTCCTCTGTACACTGTACCAGAAGCTTCTGTTCTACAGGATTCTGAATCTGGCTTCCATTGTAGGTCCATTTATATCCAATACCACTGTCTGTTTTTCCCACAAAATAAAACTTCTCATCTTTTCCCGCAATGGTCTCCATCTGCGCCTGGGTGATAATCCCATCCTCCGGAAGCTGCGTCTTTGTTTTTAATGGTTCTACATCTGTATCCTGTTCCTCATCGGAACTGTTCATGATATCTGCTCCCTTTTGGGAAAGCTGTGTCATATTGTCATTTCCGCTGCCGCAGCCTGTGAGGGAACTTACTCCCAGAAACAATGCAAGCCACAGAGCAAGTCCCTTTTTCTTTCTGCTCATTTCTTCTTCCTCCGCTTACGTATAAGAGCTTTCACTCCTGCTTTAATGCCGTTTCCTGCCAGACCTCCTGCCAGAGCACCAGCTGCTGCAAATCCAAAGATCATACCATATTCTTTCTTATCAGAAGTCAGAACACCGGATCCGGTATCCTCTGCTGACTCTATGCTGCCATCTGCATGGTCATCCGCCAGAGAGGTTTCCTCTGATTCCACATAAGGCTCTGCCTCAAAATCCCATCCTACGGAATTTTTACCATTCTTTGACTTGCTGTTCTTTGATTTACTGTTTTTGGAACTGCTTTTAGAGTTCTTATCCGAAGAGTTACCAGAAGCACTCTTTCCTGAATCTCCTGCATTGCCTGAACTTCCTTTGCCTGATGACTTGCCGCCCAGAGATTTACCGGAACCACCGGGCTTTTTCGTATTTATATTACCGCTGCTTCCCGATGGGTCTGCTGCAGGAGCAGAGGTTGGAGTTGGAATAGGAGTCGGCTCCTTTAAACCAGTGCCGGTTCCGTCACCCTTTCCCCCTTTACTGATACTTACATCTGACATATCATAAAGACCTGTTTTTCCGTCTTTCAGACGCTGATAAGCCACCAGTGCATAATACCCCTGTTCTGTAGCCATACCATCCAATGTACCTGCAGCAGCACCGCCATTATTTCCGGCGCCTGCTTTTACATGCATGAATCCACTTCCTGCAATATGATAAGTAATGAGATTCTCTATTGTCCAGTGTCCGCCCTTTATAAAACGGGAATCTGTTTCCGGATCAATGCCCAGACTGCACAAAGCAGTAATGACCTGTGCACAGGATTCCTCTGTTTCGACTCCCATGGTAGAATAACCACCACTGTCGTTCTGCATTTCAGACAGCCGGGCAAGTCCACGGTCAATGGCAGCAGTCACATTTTCATATCCTGCTTTATGGTAGTATGGTGCCAAAGCCTGCAAGGTCATTCCTGTAACATCCGAATCCGCATTACTTCCCATCAAAGCCCATCCACCCCCGGACAGCTCACTCTGCAGCAGGAAATTTACCAGTGCAGCTTCTGAGTTCTGTTCTTTGGCAGACGGATTATCAGGAAAAGAATATTCCGGATGACAGTTCACTGCCAGAAGTGCCCAGATAGGACCATTTAATCCCTGCTCCTTTACCAGACTAAGATCAGAAATGTATTTAAAAAGATTGTAACCGCCTACATTACGGGCATCCTTCCCTTCTGCAGTCAGTACAAGAACCCTCTTGGAATACTCCGTATATTTGGAAGTATTGGTCAGAATTCCTTTCTTTTCCTCAATATAATTTGCTGTATGATTATAATAAGTAGAGAAATATTTCTCCTTCAGACTCAGTCCACCCCTTGCCAGCCCCAGCACATACCATTCACTTCCTACCGAAGGATTGGTATCTGTGGCACGCATATAGGCACTGGTCTCAGCCATGACCTGACTGACAGATTTCTTCAGGGTATTCGCCCCCTGCATAACAGTTACCTTACAGGTCGCTGTCATCTCCGGATGCTCTGCTACTGTCGCTGTGATCGTAGCTTTGCCATTCTTTACTGCTGTGACAACTCCTTTTTTGCTTACCTTTGCAATAGAAGTATTACTGCTCTTCCAGGTAACATTGTAATTTTCCGTAACGGATTCCGGTATTGGAACTACTTTAAGGGTATGTTTCTGGCCACGGTTGATCTTTATGGAGCTGCTGTTAAGAGAGATTCCCTGCAGACCTGCCGGAAAATCTGCCACGATCAGATGCGTTAAAGTTCTGGCACTGTCCAGATAGAAAGTTCCGTCTTCCTGCATCTGTGGGGTCAGTTCCATAAAAGAATCTTCCGCAGATCTGAGGATTCTCGGTTTTGTCAGGCTCTCATACCCTTCCGGTACAGGAAAGGCCAGCGAGATCATTGTCATGGGTTGATATGCTTCTCCTGTACGGATATCTGTATAGGAAATCTCTATGTCATAAAGAAGCTGCGGCAGAGTACCCGGATAAGTTTCTGACAGCTGCTGCATTGTCTGCTGTCCATCAGAACTCTCCTGTACATGAAGCTGCACATACCAGGGATTCCCTGTTACTGTTACTCCATTGACAGAAGAAATCTGAGCTGCAATACGGTTCCGGACAGTTTCCAGTGCCTCTCTGATCCCGGAATTCACCGCTGCCTGCTCATCCTCTGTCAGACTGTCGTAAGTGTCACTGGCAAGACAGAAATCTGCGATCATCTCTGAATCCAGATCTATTTCCTCTGCTTCTGCAGCTTTCTGAATATAAGAACACATGGTCTGTATATCCAGCATGGTTCCGTTGTCTTTCTTATTTTCATTTTCCGATGTTTCTTCTTCATATGCGCCAGTTTCTGTTTCTGATCCGGACAGTTCTGTTTCAGACTGAAACTCATCCGCAGCAGTCCCCTCCCTGTCAGAATCATCACTGTGTACTGCGGCAGAACTTTCTTCGGCCTGTTCTGTATGTATCTGTTCTGCCGGTGGCTCCTGTGCTCCCGGTACAGGACATGTAGTAACTGCCATTCCTGCACTGAGAAGCAGTGCCATCCATTGTTTATTCATTTACTTGCTTCCTCCGCTTTTTCTGATTCTACAATCAAACGGATAAAATCCTCCGCTTAGCAATTATTCGGTTAAATCACAAAATGACAGATGATTCTCTCCTGCAAAATGACAGGAGAGAAATAACATCTGCCTTATTTTTATTTATCTTTTTTTTCCGAATTTAACAGCAATTATCATGGCTATTACAATGTTTATCACAAAATTCCATCCAAAAGTATGTAGCCATATCCCTGACAGGTCTTTGATCCCTGATATATTATTATGGAATACAAATTCTTCTGAAATGAATATACCCGCTAAACTTGCGAAAAACATTGCCAAAACAGCCAGTAGAAATATTTTTATTATTCTTTTCATGCATTCAGAAACTATTTTTTTGATTATCTTTGCTTTTTTTGGAAGAATGCAGTGTGCCAATAATGACACATTGCATTCTGACATTTTATTATTTAATGACTACTTTTTTTACTTTAGAGAAAGAACCGTATACTGCTTTGCCGTTTACTTTTCTGTAAGCGCGTACTTTGTAATAACGGGTCTTGCCTGTGGCAAGTTTCTCTTCTGTCATGCCAGTTCCTTTTGTGGCTTTTATACGGATATATTTACCATTTTTTGAAGCACTGGCATATACCTGATATCCATCAGCACCCTTTACCTTGCTCCATTCCAGAACTGCAGTTTTGGATGTAGATCCTACAGACAGAGCCGGGACAGAAAGAATTGCTTTCCCCTTTACTGCTGTTGAAGAACTTCCATAAATCTTCTTATCATTTACATTTCTGTAAGCACGTACTTTGTAATAATAGGTTGTTCCTGTAGCTGCTTTCTTATCAAGGAAGGTAACTGCACTGTTCTTTGCGGTTGATCCAATTGCTGTATACTTGCCATCCTTTGAAGCAGAGCGGTATACTCTGTAACCGTTTGCTCCGGAAACCTTATTCCATGTGACACGGATGGTGGTATAGTTCTCGGAATCAGTTGCTGCGATCTTTACTTTTCCAAGCTTCGCTTTTCCAATCACACCATCTTTGTCATAACTGCTTACAGTCTTTCCGCCCCATGTATAAGAATAAGCTCTTACTGTGTAATAGTAAACTCTTCCTGTAACTGCTTTCTGATCCTTATAGGAAATATCTGTTACCTGATCTGCAATCTTCTTCCAGCTTCCTGTTTCTGTTCTGCGATATACCATGTAGCCGTCCGCATTATCAACACTGCTCCAGCTTACCTGGATTGTCTTATAATTGAGGGCTTTTGTCTGCAGGTTAGCAGGCATATCTGCTTTGAAGGCGTCCTGTTTGCCTGCAAGTTCAATATGATAATCTGCAACAATGGTCTTGATCAACTCTAATTGCTTTGCATTCCACATATAGGACTTGCCTTCTGCACTCATGCTGTCGATGAGTTTCTGAAGTGCTGCAAGTTCTGCTTCTACACCTGCAATGTTCTCTTTGGTAACAGCCGTCGGAAGGTTACTGATCCAGTCATCTGCCTGCTGTGCATCAGAAATATCTTTGCCAGCTTTGTCAGCCTGTGCTGTCAGTGCGGCGATCACTTCTGCAAAAGTCATTTCCTGATTTCCGACTTTGACCTTCAGACCTGCCATTGCATTTTCCTGTCCCTGGTAATCTTTCGCATAACGGTCAAGGAATGCTTTTACCTGTGGATAAGAATCTCTGTCTACAGGGTGGTCTTTTACAGTTGCGTAAATTAAAGCTGCTTCATCTGCGAAAAGCTGCTGGTATTCATTCTGACCTTTTTCATAAGTCAGAGCCATGGCGATCAGCTTCTCCATGTTCTCTACCAGTGCGGTGTTTTCACTTCTGAATTTCGTTTCTTCTGTTTCTGTTAACTGATCATAAGCGTTCTTAGCTGCTGCAATCTGTTTCAGCTCTGTTTCGGTAAGTGCACGTTTCGCAGTATCACCTGCTGCAGGAATTTCCTCTTCTGTGGAGAAATCTGCATCCGGTACTTCTGCTTCATCTGCAATTACAGAGTCAGTGTTCTCTTCATTAGAAACATCTGCATTGTCTTTTGATGGCTGAATATCCATCTGCGCTGCAGGCTGCTCACTGATATCAGAAGTAAATGCATCTGCGCTTCCGTCTGAGAAATCAGAACCTTCTGCCGGAACTTCCTGTGCCGGGAGCTCATCTGACTGTACAGCTTCCTGTGCTGCAGGTACTGTAGTCGGCTGAGGCGCTTCATAAGCGCGGACAGTTTCTGCATCCGGGAGTGCCTTGAGCATTGCTTTCAGTGCATCAGATTTCAGCTGATAGAGATAACCTTCTGCTTTTTCCAGAGAACTTAAGTTTGTAACCTGAGCTTTCTGCTGATCATCAAGAGTATTGTATAATACTCTTGCATTTGCCACATAATCTTTCCAGCTATTCCAGATCTTCTCTGTCGGTACGTTGTTATTCTTTTCTGTCAGTTTCAGAGGTCCGTCAGACAAAACACCTGTAGAGGATGTGGTGATATTCAGCTCATCAATAAAGGAAATCACATATCCTACTTTTGCATCTGTACTCTGGCGTCTGATAAACAATTCTGCCTTCTCAAGCTCTGCATAGTTAGTAACACGTTTCTTCTGATCTGCTGTCAGTGCATCGTAAGCGGTTCTCGCTTCTATGACAAGAGCCTGTTTCTTCTGATAATTATCGGAAGTCACTTCACCGATTGCATTGATCTTATCTACAACTGCGGCTGCAGCTTTCAGATCCGGGATCAGGCTTCTCAGTGTCTGTAAAACGCTGTAGTTAGTTACCAGAGCTTTCTGTGCTTCAGTCAGTGCATTGTACTGTGCCTGGATGTTATCAAGAAGCTGCAGAACATACGGATTAAGGGTTAAGTTATCGGCAGAAGGAAGGGCATCAATTGCTGCGATTACCTTCTCAGCTGCTGCTTTATCCTTTTCTTTCTGTTCCTGCTGTTTCTCCAGTTCTTTTATCTTAGCTTCTGCTGCTGTCAGCTTAGAGTAATTGGAGATTACAGTTTTTGATTCATCATCAAGTGCATCATAGAGATTTCTTGCCTTTACGACGGCGTCTTTGTCTTCCAGTGTCAGTTTGTCTGCTGCTGGGAGAGCATCGATGGCTGCGATTACTTTTGTGATAGAATCGCCTTTGCCGTTTTCTGCTTCGAGGAGCTTTCGCAGTATGTCTTTGTTGAAAATTGCTTTATACTTTTTGTCTAAGTTCTCGTAAGCGTTTCTTGCTTTTTCGATTTCTTCTTTTGTGCTGCTATCGTTAAGTGCAAGAATCAGGTCGTTAACTTTTTTGGTTGGGACATCAACGTCTGTAAATACCCAGAATGCCGGAACATTTTCGTTCTTAATGTTTCTTTCATATGAACGTACGAAGGAACATAAACCCCGTGCAATCTGTGCTGGATCATAACTGAAAAATCCTGGTAACGTACTTTCTGAATAACTAGTATCTTCAAAATTAATCTGATCAAATACAGCATCCAGAATGTTATTTCCATTTTTTGTATATCCACTTGCATAATCCAGAATGTTCACATTGAATTCACTTGCAAAGAATAAAGCCTGAGCATTATTCCATGCATTGTTTCCATAGGTAGGACAACCTGTTTCATATCCATAAGTACAAAAGGCTCCAGTTGCTCTCTGACCGATTATAGGATATCTTTTTTCAGCAGAATCAATAGCTGCTTTTATATCCGGATCGTCATCATACCAGTAAATAAGAGGCTGCCAACCCATTGAGTTATCTGCATTGACAAATGCTTTATCTTCTGCTGTTTTTAATCCATTTGCGCATTTAATAGCCCAAGTTTTCATGTCTTCATCTGTAAAAGTTTTAGAAGTAGAGGAATATCCGGCTGCTTTGATTGCATGAATCATATATTCATATTTATATATCAGACCTTCATCCATATCTTTTACAGTTCCAAGTGCAGTTAATAAATCTACAGAAGAGATATCTCTTATGTCATATCCAATAGCTTCAATAGCCAGAGCAAGCTTGGCAATATCTGTTACTTTGTATATTTTTGTAAAATCTGTTCCATTGTCTTTCAGATTCTGGAGATATGTTTCGGTATTTGCAAACCATCTGTCAAAATAAGTGCTGTCCCCATATGGAACATATCCGCATCTGGCTGCTGTAAAAATCGCCCAGATATTGGTATTTTCATAGGAAGGAGAATCCTTTGGCCCGAAATTATCATTCTTTTCACAATAGGTCATGATAACCTGGATTGCTTCTTTTGCTTTGGCATAATATGCATCCCACTGGTCTTCTGGAACTCCATTTTCTGTGCCTTTCATTTCTGTGACATTGGCAGTTCCATCTACCATTTCAACAGAAAATTCATAGCCGTCATCTTCTGCCTGATCTGAATCTGCGATGGTAAGGGTCGGCTGGTTCTTCCAGGTTACCTGCACCGGTCTCACACCCAGGAAGTTCATATCTATCTTGGCTGACTCTATATCTTTCTCCAGATCACAGTTTAAAGAAATTCCATATTTCTCTACATATGCCTGCTGTTCTGCAGTTAAATCCGTAAATTCTACTCCTGTGACAGTTCCATTGTCATCACCACAGTATGGATAATAGTAAGTATCTGTTCTTCCATATTTATTTTTGTCCTTGGTACTGGTGGTGTTCCATTCCTTATCTGCTACAAGAGGTCTGGCTTTCAGCACAACTTCTTCAGTTCTTGGATTATAATAAGGATAACCTTCGTTCACATCTGAAGAAATAGACCATTTTTTATCAAAATCAAATCCTTCATATGTGGACTGCTGCTTCATTTGTTCTGTAGTTCTGCCGTAAGTTTCTTTATCAAATAATTGATAAAAACTCTTTTTTAAGTTACAGACAGCAATTAATTGTGGCGCCCGGGTTTCATTGTAATAGCAATTTGTAGTTTTAAATAGTTCGGATTTTTTTCCGTTTGCGCCCATAAATTGCGCAATAATTCCAGCACGTCTGTCTGGAATATTCGCTTTATTCCACTCTTCTACAAGTTCAATTAATTTTGCTCCATAAATTCCATTACTATAACATGAGGTAAAAGTAGAATTATATGATTGAGTTCCTCTTCCAAACTGAAAAAGTTCTAAGTCAGAGCGCAATTTTGTAGATGCTTGGATTTTATTTATTAATTCTTCTACATTTGTACTATCTGATAATTCATAATTTATAGATATATTACAGTTGTTTATGTCACTATTTCCACTACAGTTAAATGAACCTATTTCTAAACCACAAAAATCATCACCACCGATGGAAATGATTGTATTTGCTGTAAGTTGTATGCCTTCAATTTTTGATTCGTTTAGAACTGAATTTACTAAAAGCGAAACAGCTGGAAACGCTTTTCCGGAAAAATATGCATCAATGTTACATTGATTTATATTAATTTTTGTATTTTTTAAAACGCCACCGTTTAAAAAAAATGGA
>ENA-UONZ01002209-UONZ01002209.1-human-gut-metagenome-genome-assembly--contig:-C93old-NODE-2209-length-16186-cov-114.438473_pt1 | contig 16186 bp, 16 predicted proteins | sample MGYA00242468_ERZ724015 | MGnify/ENA metagenome assembly ERZ724015
GCAGCTGCCGGAGCGGTGCTTAAGCCGCAAGGCGGGAATTGTGCGGTGTTGCCTCGGATATCTCCTGACCAAACAAAAAGCGCGCAGCCCCGCCGTCAAGCGGGTACCGCACGCCTTTGTGCAAAAGCAAAATCTCTTTTGTTCTTTTTATGCTTTTGTCTCCGGAATCAGAACGGGGTCCGCAGCTTTTGCACTGCGGACCCCGTTGTCCTTGCTCCGTGTTTGGATGGTTCTGATTATAGCATACTGCCAAAATTTTGCAAGCACTTTTTGTCGGTATCAGGGAGATTTTTTCCGCCGATCGCCTTATTCTATTAAGCTGTTTCTTCGTTTTTCATCTCGCATCCCCGTTTTTGCTTTCTTTTTTCCGTCAAATTGTCCTTTGGGCTAAATAACTTCAAAATTACAGCTTTTCCCCCGCACCACTGGGTCATGCCGGGCAGCGGACGGCCCAGTCCGGCAGCCTTATTCCGCTGTTTCTCCCCTCCTTACGTTGTCACAGCCTTGTTTATCGAAGAGTTTCTCTGCCAATTTCTTATGTCATCCAAAATCTCGCATTGTTTCTCGCTTTATCGTTCCACAGCTTTATATCGAACGTTCGTCTTATTTTGTGGCGGGTTTTTCCGCCATTTTCCAATATTATATATTTTGTGAACAATCATTGCATAGGTTGTAAACATTAGCACTCTTCTATTGACAGTGCTAATTTTAGGGTTATAATAAAGGCGTACCTTGAAAGAGGGGGTGCGGAACGCAAGAGCGTTCCGGGAAACACCGCCAAGGAGCCGCAAGGCTCGGGAAGCGTCAGACTTCCCGGAGAGGCACCAAATAAAATTCCAGATTTTTACAAAGTGAGGTTATGACTTATGTTGCCGACTGTTTTTGGTGAAAATCTTTTTGATGATTTCTTTGACGATTCCTTTGGTATGATGAACGCACGCAGCCCGCTGTACGGCAAGCATGCACGCAACCTGATGAAGACCGATATCCGCGAGACCGATACCAACTATGAGCTGGCCATTGATCTGCCGGGCTTCAAGAAGGATGAGATCCACATTGAGCTGAAAAACGGTTACCTGACCATCAGCGCCGCCAAGGGCCTGGATAAAGACGAAAAGACCCCCGAAGGCAAGTATATCCGCCAGGAGCGTTACACCGGCGCCTGCAGCCGCAGCTTCTATGTTGGCACCGACCTGCAGCCCAAGGATGTCAGCGCCAAGTTCACCGATGGCATCCTGGAGTTGACCTTCCCGAAGGAAGCTCCCAAGAAGGAACCTGATGTGACCCGCGTTGAAATTGGTGAATAACCGATCTGCCTTTGCGGCATAACTGAATAAGTCTCAGCGGTGCCCCGCCCTTGACCCCAATCGGTCAGGGCGGGGCACCGCTTTTTTGTTTTGTTGCACCCCTATGGTATAATGGTTTTATAATAAATCCAACAGGGGGGCTGCTGTTTGTATGGTCGATCATATTGAGATCCGCGGGGCACGGGTACACAACCTAAAAAATATTGATGTCGATGTGCCGCTGAACAAAATCGTCGGCATTGCGGGTGTATCCGGTTCCGGCAAATCTTCGCTGGCGCTGGGCGTGCTGTATGCCGAAGGTTCGCGCCGGTATCTGGACGCACTTTCCACCTACACGCGCCGCCGCATGACCCAGGCCCCCAAAGCTGATGTGGACGAGGTTCTGTATGTTCCCGCCGCGTTGGCGCTGCACCAGCGGCCGGGGGTGCCGGGCATCCGCAGCACCTTTGGCACCGGCACCGAGCTGCTGAACAGCCTGCGGCTGATGTATTCCCGCCTTGCCAGCCACCGCTGCCCCAACGGGCATTATCTTGCGCCCACCCTGGCCGTGGCCGCCGGGCAGGAGCTGATCTGCCCCGAATGCGGGGCCCGCTTTTACGCCCCTTCGGCGGAAGAGCTTGCCTTTAACAGCCAGGGTGCCTGCCGCACCTGCGGCGGCACCGGCACCGTACAGACCGTTGACCGCGCCACCCTTGTGCCGGACGAAAGCCTGACCATTGACGAGGGCGCTGTGGCCCCCTGGAACTCTTTGATGTGGTCGCTGATGACCGATGTCTGTCGCGCCATGGGGGTGCGCACCGATGTGCCGTTCCGCGACCTGACCGATGTGGAGAAAGAGATCGTCTATGACGGCCCGGCTGAGAAGAAGCACATTTTCTACCACTCCAAAAACAGCGAGCAGGCCGGGGAACTGGATTTTACCTATTACAGCGCCGTACGCACGGTGGAAAACGCACTCTCCAAAGTCAAGGACGAAAAAGGCATGAAGCGGGTGGAAAAGTTTTTGCGTCAGGATATCTGCCCGGACTGCGGCGGTTCCCGGCTGTGCGCTGCAGCCCGCGCGCCCAGGCTGCAGGGTATCCCGCTGGATGAAGCCTGCCGCATGACCCTTTCCGACCTGGTTGCCTGGGTAAGCGGGGTTCCCGCCGCCCTGCCGGAAGAAATGCGCCCCATGGCGCAGAGCATCTGTGAATCGTTCCAAACGGTGGCCAAGCGGCTGATGGACCTGGGGCTGGGCTACCTGGCGTTGGACCGCGCCGCGGCTACTCTTTCCACCGGCGAGCGCCAGCGTATGCAGCTGGCCCGCGCGGTGCGCAACCGCACTACCGGCGTTCTGTATGTGCTGGATGAACCCTCTATTGGGCTGCACCCCGCCAACATCACCGGCCTGACCGGCGTGATGCAGGACCTGATCCACGACGGCAACTCGGTCATTCTGGTGGACCATGATACCCAGATTCTATCCGAAGCCGATTGGCTGATTGAGATGGGGCCGCAGGCCGGTGCAGGCGGCGGCCAGGTGATTGCCCAGGGCAGCATCCCGGCCATTGAAGCAAACGCTGCTTCCCGCATTGGGCCGTTCCTGGCGGGCAAAGCGCAGTGCCTGCGACCCCAGGCCCCGCAAAGCGAGTTGTTCGCGCTGGGGCGCATTCAGCTTTCCACCAACGCCATCCACACCGTAAAGCCGCTGGACATCGAAATTCCCAAGGGGCGGCTGACTGTGGTGACCGGGGTTTCTGGCTCCGGCAAGACCACCCTTGTGCTGGAAAGCCTAGTTCCCGGCCTGAACGCCGCCATCCACGGCCAAAAGCTGCCGGAGCATGTACGCTCTATTGTGCCGGACGGCATCACCCAGGTCAAGCTGATCGATGCCGCACCCATTGGCATCAATGTGCGCTCCACCGTGGCCACCTATGCCAATGTGCATGACGAGCTGCGCAAAAAGTTTGCCGCCACCCCGGATGCCAGGCAGGCCGGGTATAAAGCGGGCGATTTTTCCTACAACACGGGCAAGCTGCGCTGCCCCGTGTGCGATGGCACCGGCAGCATCAGCCTGGATGTACAGTTTTTGCCGGATGTGGAGATTCCCTGCCCCGAATGCCGCGGTTCCCGCTATGCCAAGGAGGCCGGGCAGATTTTTTACACCAGCAAGTCCGGAACCAGATATTCCCTGCCGCAGCTGATGGATATGGATGTGAACCCTGCCCTGACCGCCTGTGCCGACTGGCCGGTGGTGCGCCAGCGGCTGACTGTTTTACAGGAACTCGGCCTTGGCTACCTGACCCTTGGCGAGGAAACGCCCGGCCTTTCCGGCGGCGAGGCCCAGCGCCTGAAGCTGGCCAGCGAGATGGGCAAAGCCCAGTCGGACTCTCTGTTTGTCTTTGATGAGCCCACCATCGGCCTGCACCCCGCCGATGTGCAGGTTCTGCTCGGCGTGTTCCAGACCCTGATCGAGCACGGCGCCACCGTCATCGTCATTGAGCATGACCTGGATGTGATCCGCAACGCAGACTACATCATTGATATGGGCCCGGGCGGCGGTGCCCAGGGCGGCACGGTGGTGGCCGCCGGCACGCCGGACGTTATCCGCCACACCCCCGCCAGCCAGACCGGCAAATTTATCTGATTTTATGGCAATACCGCATAATTCTAAGTGCCGATACGGCGAGCGAGGTGCGGCAGATGCCAAGCCAAAAGCGCAGATAATACTGGATGCTGCAAAGGTGAGCGCCGCCAGTGGCGGAAACAGCGAACCGAAGCAGGGGCAGCGGTCGCAGAGTGCGAGGGGCTTTTGCCCCCGAAGCACGATGCGGGTACCGCAACCCGACATTATCGAGCATTTTGGCAACGCAGATGCCGTGCCGCAGCTGCCGGAGCGGTGCTTAAGCCGTTAGGCGGGAATTGTGCGGTATTGCCTTATATCTTTATAAACAAGCACATCCCTCGGCAGCGCCGTATTGGGCGGCCCGCCGGGGGATGTGTTTTGCTTTTATTCGGTTTTATCTGCTTCCTGCTTCTGCTTTTCTTTTAACTCTTTTTGCAGCTCCGCTTCCACGCGGTCAAAGCGCTCCAAAAAGCTATGTTCCTGCCCTTCGGTCTTGTAGCCGGGCATGGTATCCAGCGCAACGCCGTGGATGCTGCGGAAAATGCTGTTCTCAATGTTGGGGTTATCCCGCTTTAGGCGGCGCAGCAGCACCTTGACTTCCTGCCGCTTGGAGCCACCGCCGCCGTTGTCGCAGGTGGTGCAGTTTTCGGTAAAGCGGCAGGCGCACTGGATGAATTCCAGGTCGTTATAGCGTTTCCAGGCAATGATATCTTCCTCCCGCACGCAGTACAGCGGACGGATCAGCACCATGCCGGGAAAGTTGGTGCTGTGCAGCTTGGGCGGCATAGCCTGCAGCTGGGAGCCATAGAACATGCTCATCACGGTTGTTTCGATCACATCATTAAAATGGTGCCCCAGTGCAATTTTGTTGCAGCCCAGCTCCTGAGCCTTCTTGTACAGGTAGCCGCGGCGCATGCGGGCGCACAGGTAACAGGGGGATTTATCGCTGTTGTTGGCGACCGCAAACACATCCGTCTCAAAAATTGTGATGGGGATATTCAGCAGTGCGGCGTTGCTTTCGATCTTCTGGCGGTTGATCTCATTATAGCCGGGGTCCATCACCAAAAACGCCAACTCAAAGGGCACATCGCTGTGGCGCTGCAGCTCCTGCATCAGTTTAGCCATCAGCATGCTATCCTTGCCGCCGGAAATGCACACGGCAATTTTATCTCCCGCCTGCACCAGTTCATAGCGCTTGACCGCCACAATAAAAGGGGTCCACAGCTCTTTGCGGTATTTTTTGATAATGCTGCGTTCAATCAGCTGGCAGGGTTCCATCTGGCGTTCCAATGGTCATTTCTCCTTTTGCAAATCCTTCAGGCAGCGGTCAAATGCTGCCAAAAATCCGTTCAGTTCTTCTTCGGTGGTCAGGTGGCTCAGGCTGATGCGCCATGAGCTCAGCGCATTTTTGCGGTCCCGGCTGACGGCAAACACCGCCTTGGACGGTGTGCCGTCAGTGGAGCAGGCCGATTTGACGGACACACATACCCCCTGCCCGCTCAACGCCTGCTGGAACACCCCGGCCTTGAATGCCCGCCACGCTCACATTTACAATGTGCGGCACCGCACCCGCCGGGCTGTTGATGCGCACCCCCGGCCGCTTTTGCAGCTCTGCGCACAAAGTATCATGCAGTGCCTGTACACAGGCGCAGCGCTGGGGCTGTTCATCCAGCGCAAGGGCCAGCGCCGCCTGCAAAGCCGCGGCAAGGCCCAGGGTGGGGGTGCCGCTGCGGTAAATGGTAGTGCTGGCCCCGCCGTTCATCTGAGGTTCGATCACCAGCCCTTTGCGCTTGTACAGCACGCCAATGCCGTTGGGGCCGTAAAACTTGTGGGCGGTAAAGCTCATGGTATCCACGCAGTCCAGCCAGAGGGCCGTTTTACCCACGGCCTGGGTGGCATCCACATGCAGGCGGCAGTTGGGGCAGCGGTGCACCAGCGCGGCGATCTCCCGCACCGGCTGCACGGTGCCCAGCTCACTGTCCACCCCGCAGATGGAAACCAGTACGGTATCCTTGCGCAGCAGCTCTTCCAGCTGTTCCAGGTCAATTCTGCCATCCCGGCCAATATTCAGCAGATCCATCTCGTACCCCTGCTGCTGCAAGGCCGTCAATGTTGCCCCCACGCTGGAATGCTCCAGCGGGGTGGAGATGATATGCCGCCCCACATGCCGGGCCGCGCGGGCCGTGCCCTTTAAGGCAAGGTTATTGGCTTCCGTTGCGCCGGATGTATAAATGATTTCCTCCGGCAGCCCCCCAGCTGTGCCGCAATCAGGCCGGTCACACGGTTCATCTCCTGTCGGGCGGCCTGCCCGGCGCAGTGGGTGGAATTGGGGTTGCCGATAAAATTCTGCTCAGTGCAGCAGTATACTTCCAGCACACGGGGGTCCACCGGCGTGTTGGCCGAATAATCCAGATATATCATGCGCAAATCCCCCTGTTTCGTTGCCTGAAATTTAATTATACCACCATTTCCTACTGCGTCAATGGGTTGTAATGCGCCGTGCCGGATACCTCGCCGAGCGTCAGCTTTTCATAAAGGCAATGATGTCCCTTGCCATCACATCCGGGTGGCCAATGATGTCGCCGTGGCCGTACCCGACAAAGGGGTGGTCCTGCGCGTTGGGGTAGGCGCGTTTTAATTTCTGCATCGCTTTTTTCATGTTCGGCTCGTTGGAACCGTACCAGATGGCCACCTTTGCTTCCGGGTCAGGGGCAAAAGTGTCGATCACATGGTACTGCTTTTCCAGCAGCGGAATCACCGCTTCAAACTGGCGCCAGCTCATCATGTTGCCGGGCAGCAGCATAATTTTGCGGCTGTTTTGTTTGCCAAATTCCTGTACTTACAGATAAACGTTCCCTCCTCAGACCCCTGCGTTATTTTTGACTAACTCCTATCTCCATCATACCAGAACCCGCCTCAAAAATTCACAAAAAAGAACCTGGGAAGTTTGTTCTTCCCAGGTTCTCTGTTGCATTATTTATCGCGTTCTCAGTCTTTGTCGCGGTCGCGGCGGTCCGGCTTTTTGGTTTCCGGCTCCGGCGGGCGGCTTACCAGGCGTACTTCCTGCACGCGGCGGTTGGTGGCACGGGTCACGGTACCGTCAAAGCTGCCCCACACAAAATGGTCACCCACTTTGGGCAGGCGGCTGAGCTTTTCCTGCACCAGGCCGCCGATGGCCACCGCATCGATTTCCTCTTTATCGCGGATATCCAGCTCCTCGGCCACATCGTCCACGCTGGCACCGCCGGCAATCAGCCAGCTGCCATCGCTCTGCTGGCGGATATCCTCCACCACTTCATCATGTTCATCCCAGATCTCGCCAACCAGCTCTTCCAGGATATCCTCCAGCGTGATGATGCCCGCAGTGCCGCCGTATTCATCCACCACAACTGCCATATGGTGCTTGCTTTCCCGCAAAGTGCGCAGCAAAGCGGAGATGGGGGTCACGCTGGTTGTGTACAGCGTGGGGCCGATCAGGCTTTCCAGCTTGACATCTTCATCGCCCTTGCGCATGGCGGCAAAACAGTCTTTTTCATGTACCACGCCAATGATGTTATCAATGGTTTCGTGGTATACCGGCAGGCGGGAATAGCCGCTGTCGGCAAAAGTTTCGGTCACTTCGCCCATGGGGGTATCATCCGCCACGGCGATCACATCCACGCGCGGGGTCAGAACGTCCTGGGCTTCCACATCGTCAAATTCAATGGCGCTGCGGATCAGCTCGCTTTCGCGGTTGGTCAGCTCACCGTCTTTTTCGGCTTCGCTCACCATGGTTACCAACTCACCTTCGGTAATGGTGTCCTTTTCGTCGGTATAAAAGCGGCTGGCCAAAAAGCTTTTCCATTTGCCAAAAATAAAGTTCAGCGGCCCAAATACCGCCACAAGGGCACCAAGCGCCGGCGCAAAGGCCATTGCAATGGATTCCGGCATTTCCTTCGCCATGCTTTTGGGGGTGATTTCGCCAAACGTCAAAACCAGTAAGGTCATGACAATGGTGGAAGCCGTGGGGCCGTAAGCATTGCCCAACAACCGGCTGAACAGCACCGTTGCAAGCGAAGACGCACCGATGTTTACAATGTTGTTGCCGATCAGAATGGTGCTCAGCAGGCTGTCATACCGTTCAGCCAGGGCCAGAACCTTGGCTGCCTGCTTATCGCCATCCTCCGCGCGGCTTTTTAAGCGGATCATGTTCAGCGAGGAATATGCTGTTTCCGATGCCGAAAAAAAGCCCGACAACATGATCAAAACGATCAGTGCGGCGATCATAAATATACTACTGCCATCGTCCATTGGAGAACCATCAACTCTTTCTTTTGTTTTTTGGCTGCCTGTGCGGCAGCGTTATCAGTATTGTATGCAGGGTATACTACACACATTATAGGTTATTATAGCATACTGTCTCCAAAAGCGCAAACGCTGCAAAGGCTTTTTGCACAAAACAGTCGTTTCAGCCAAAATGTGTGCCCATTTGGCCGCCCGCTTTGCTATACCTGCATACAAAAAGGCCCCCGCCTTACAGCAGAGGGCTTTTGCACACAATACCGGAAATTATTCCTATGGCAACACCGCATAATTCCCGCCTTACGGCTTAAGCACCGCTCCGGCGGCTGCGGCACGGCATCTGCGTTGCCAAAATGCTCGATAATACACAAAGTATTATCTGCGCTTTTGGCTTAGCAGCTGCCGCACCTCGCTCGCCGTATCGGCACTTAGAATTATGCGGTATTGCCCTATACTTTTTTGCTTCCCTCTCCGGGAAGATGATTTTGTTGACAAAGAAAAAGATCAGCATCAAAATGTCACCGTTGAGCATCGTGGTTCCGATGTTATAGATAAAGTCCGGCACCAGCAGGCCCGCAACCGCCGCTCACACGCGGTTGATGAAGTTAACGAAGCAGGTGATCAGACAGAATGCCAGCACCAGGCGATCTGCTTGGCAAGGTCGACCTTGCCGCGGAACACAAAGTTGCGCTGGATGGGGAAATTTAAGCGACAAATACATAGGAAGAAAAACTCATGGATCTTGCATCTTTTATCATCGCATGGAGGTCTTTTCGTTCTCCCCTGCTGCCTGCCAGAACCGGATATAGTTCATCAGTTTATCGCCGTGGCTCTCGATACGCTGCTGGCCTTCGTGGGTACTCCACATCTGGATGCCGTGCTGGACAAACCATTCCAGTACAAATGGTGTTTCACTCTCGATGCGCCCCAGCCGGTCAAACATATACACAAGAAGGATATCGAAGTTACCCTTGTTCGCCTCACTGCGCAGTTCCTGAATCACGTCCCGCTTATTGGCAGAAACTTTGGAACCTGAGATTCCCTTCTCGGCTTTTTCCAGTACCACACGCCATCCATGCTCCTGAGCGAACTTCCGGCAGGCGATCTTCTGCATGGGAATATCATCGTGATCCACCTGGCCCTTGGTCGAAACGCGGTAGGACAAGGCGGCGCGCAGCGAATCCACGGGCAGCCGCATTTGCTGGGCAGTAAAATAAGCGTCATCCAGCCACTTCTGATCCGCTTGCGAGATTTCCACTTCCTGACCATCGATGCCAATGCAATCTTTTACCCGGAGCGTAGCGATGTTGACACTATGCTGAATCAATTTCAGCGCTTGCTTGCTGGCTGCACCGGTGACGAACTGGAGATGCTGTTATCCATCAATTGCGAGATCCTGATCCACACACGGCGAATGGATGAAGTTGGCGAAGTAGAAACCGTTTAAGAAAATGGCCCGCTTTTCAGTTGCATGAAAAGCGGGCCTTGCTGCTATTTATAGACCTTTGTGCAGGGATAGATTTTTCTTCGGATGATATCTACCCGCATTTCCTTTTTGTATTTCGGGCAATACATCGGGAAACGAAGCGCCAATGTATCTTGATAAATCTTTGTTTTCGTCTTATTGTGGCAAACCGGGCAATTAACCCATACAGATTTTGCGGTACATTCATTTGCCAAACAGTCTGCTCTTTTTTTGGTGCCGCCTTTTACTACAAACATCTACGGTTTTGCCTTCTCCGAACGCAATGCACACACATTTTGATATATGTTTCCACAGAAAACCGCACTACCCGCCACAATGCTCCGTGCCCCGGCCGCATAGGCGCCGGGCAGGGTACCGGGGGTGATGCCGCCATCCACCTGGATGACGGTATTGCTCCCCTGCCCTTGCAGCAGACTTTTGGCAGCAGCGATCTTCTCGTTGCTGCCGGGCAGATAGACCTGCCCGCCGCAACCGGGGTGTACCGTCATCAGCAGCAGCTGCGAAATTTGGGCCAGGTACGGCAGGGCCGATTCCACCGGCGTTTCGGGGTTGAGTACCAGCCCGGCTTGCATCCCGGCGGCGCAGATGGCCCGCAGGGCCGCTTCCGGCCCGCCCGGGATCTCGTAATGGACCGAGACCCGCTTTACCCCCAGTTCCTCCAGTTCCGGCAGAAAATCCAGCGGCTTTTCCACCATCAGGTGAACGTCTAGGGGTTTGGTGGTCAGGCGTTCCATCGTACGCACCATGCCCGTACCAAAGGAGATGGCCGGCACAAAGTGCCCGTCCATCACGTCGATGTGAAAGGCATCCACACCGGCGGCATTGGCCGCCCGCATGTCCCGCTCCAGATTGGCAAAGTCGGCGGCCAGAATGGATGCACACAGTTCAAACATTATTCTTCCTCCAGCTGGGATACCCGACGGCTGTGACGCTCCTCCTCCGAGAAAGGCGTGTCCAGGAAGATGTCCACGATTTCCAGCGCCAGGCCGGGTCCGGTGACCAGCGCGCCCAGAGCAAGCACGTTGGCGTTGTTGTGCAGGCGGGTGGCTTTGGCAGAGAAGCAATCCCCGCACAGCGCGCAGCGGATGCCGGGCACCTTGTTGGCGGCGATGGAGATGCCGATGCCGGTGCTACAGATGACGATGCCTTTTTCGCACTCGCCCGATGCCACGGCATGGGCCACCGCCTTGCCATAGACGGGGTAATCCACCGAAGCGGTAGAATCACAGCCGAAGTCCCGGTATTCCAGTCCGCGCTGCCGCAGGTGAGCCAAAATCTTCTGCTTGAGTTCGTATCCGCCGTGGTCGCAGCCGATGGCGATCATCTTACACCAGCTCCTTTACAGCGGCGATGATGGCGTCGGAACGCAGGCCGAACTGCTCCAACAGTTCCCATGCGGGGCCGGAGTGGCCGAACACGTCCTTGACGCCCACGCGGCGCATGGGGGTGGGGCATTTTTCGCCCAGCACACCGGCCACAGCTTCGCCCAGACCGCCCAAGATGCTGTGCTCCTCGCAGGTGACGACGGCACCGCACTCTTTGGCCGCTTTGACGACCAGTTCCTCGTCCAGCGGCTTGATGGTGCACAGGTTGATCACCCGGGCCTGGATGCCCTCGTTCTTCAGCTGCTCGGCGGCAATGAGGGCCTCGTTCACTTCCAGGCCGGTGGCGATGATGGCCACATCGCTGCCCTCGGTGAGCTGTTCGCCCTTGCCGATCTCGAACTTGAAGGTAGCTTCATCATGGAACACTGGCAGGGCCAGGCGGCCGAAGCGCAGGTAGACGGGGCCTTCGTGCTCATAGGCAGCCTTGACGGCAGCCTTGGCCTCCACGTCGTCGGCAGGGCAAAGCACCGTCATGCCGGGGATGGAGCGCATAAGGGCGAAATCCTCGCAGCACTGGTGAGAGGCGCCGTCCTCGCCCACCGAGATGCCGCCGTGGGTGGCACCGATCTTGACGTTCAGGTGGGGGTAGCCGATGGAGTTACGGACCTGCTCAAAGGCGCGGCCTGCGGCGAACATGGCAAAGCTGGAGGCAAAGGGCACCAGCCCCATAGCCGCCATACCAGCGGCGGTGGCCATCATGTTGCTCTCGGCAATGCCGCAGTCAAAATGGCGGTCGGGATAGGCTTTTTTGAAGACGCCGGTTTTGGTGGCGGCGGCCAAATCGGCGTCCAGCACCACCACGTTGGGGTGATCTTTTGCCAGTTCTACCAGCGCGGCACCGTAGCTGTCGCGGGTGGCAATTTTTTTGACCTCACTCATACCTGCGCCTCCAGTTCTGCCAGTTGAGCGTTCAGCTCGTCCATGGCAATCTTGTATTCCTCGTCGTTGGGGGCCTTGCCGTGCCAGCCTACCTGGTTCTCCATGTAGCTGACGCCCTTGCCCTTGGTAGTATTCATCAGGACGGCTGTGGGGGCGCCTGTCTGGGTGTGGAAATACTGGAACGCATCTTCGATTTGGGCGAAGTCGTGACCGTCAATGGTGACGGTACGGAACCCGAAGTCCCGCATCTTGGCATCCACCGGGTCGGTGGGCATCACTTCGCTGGTGGGGCCGTCGATCTGCAGCCCGTTCAGGTCAATAATGACACAGAGATTGTCCAGTTTGTACTTGGCGGCGAAGAGGAACGCTTCCCACACTTCCCCCTCCTCGATCTCGCCATCGCCCAGGAGAGCATACACACGCACATCATCCTTGTGCAGGTACTTGGCGGCTTTGGCCATGCCTGCCGCACAGGAGATGCCCTGGCCCAGGCTGCCGGTGGACATATCCACACCGGGCACCGTGTTCATATTGGGGTGGCCCTGCAGATAGCTGTCAATGTGGCGCAGGGTGGGCAGGTCCTCCACCGGGAAAAATCCCCGGTAGGCCAGCGCGCTGTACAGCCCCGGCGCGGTATGTCCCTTGGAGAGCACGAACCGGTCCCGGTCCTCCCATTTCGGGTTGGTTGGGTCGATGCGCATTTCCTTATTATAAAGATAAGTAAACATATCGGCGGCGGACAGGCTGCCGCCGGGGTGCCCGGCTTTGGCACCGTGGGTGGATTCAATCACGCCCATACGCACCTTGCAGGCTGCGATCTGCAGCTTCAGACGTTCTTCTTTTGTCATATCACTCACCAAACACCTTGCAGTAATCTTCCTTGAACTTCTCGATGCCGGAATCGGTCAGCGGATGATGCAGCATCTGCTCAATGACCTTGTAGGGCACGGTAGCGATGTCGGCACCGGCCAGGGCACAGTCGGTCACGTGCACGGGGTTGCGCACGCTGGCCGCGATGATCTGGGTCTCGATGTCGGGGTAGTTGAGGAACATGTCGTGGATGGTCTCGATGAGCTCGATGCCCCGCTGGGAGATATCGTCCAGGCGCCCCAGGAAGGGGCTGACGTAGGTGGCACCGGCGCGGGCGGCCAGCAGCGCCTGGTTAGCGCTGAAAATCAGGGTGCAGTTGGTGGGGATGCCCTTGGCGGACAAGGCCTTGATGGCCTTGAGGCCCTCGGCGGTCATGGGGATTTTTACGACCATGTGCTTGGGGTCCAGGGCGTAGATGGCCTCGCCCTCCTTGACCATCGTCTCGGCATCGGTGGTGGTGGCTTTCACCTCACCGCTGATGGGGCCGTCCACGATGGTGGCAATTTCAGCCAGCGTCTCGGCGTAGTCCCGGCCCTCCTTGGCGATGAGGCTGGGGTTGGTGGTGACGCCTGCGATGACGCCCATGTCGTTTGCGGCGCGGATCTCGTTGACGTTCGCGGTATCAATAAAGAATTTCATAACAAAAGACTTCCTTTCTAATCAATCAACCCCAGGGATTCTCGGTGGGGTAGGGCAGGCTGTCGGGCTGGTTGTAGGCAATGTCGCCGATGCCCAGGAACTTGAACACCTCAAACAGCGCCTTGCCGTAATGGCCGAAGGCCACAGCGCCGTGGTGGGGGTAGCGCTTCTGGATCAGCACATGGCGGTAGAAGCGGCCCATCTCGGGGATGGCAAAGATGCCGATGCCGCCGAAAGAACGGGTGGCCACAGGCAGAACTTCGCCCTGGGCGATGTAGGCGCGGAGGTTGCCCTCGCTGTCACACTGCAGGCGGTAGAAGGTGATGTCGGACGCCGCGATGTCACCTTCCAGTGTGCCACGGGTAAAGTCGGGCTCGCTGCCCGCCGGCTCCAGCAGACGGTGCTGGATCAGCTGGTACTTCACGGCACGGTCGGCGCACATCTTGCAGGACGGCGTGTTGCCGCAGTGGAAGCCCATGAAGGTATCGGTAAGCTTGTAGTCGAACTTGCCGGCGATATTCTCGTCGTAGATGTACTTGGGCACGCTGTTGTTGATATCCAGCAGAGTGACGGTGTCGCCGGAAACGCACATACCGATATATTCGCTCAGGGCACCGTAGATATCCACCTCGCAGGAGACAGGGATGCCGCGGCTGACCAGGCGGCTGTTCACATAGCAGGGCTCAAAGCCGAACTGGGACGGGAAAGCCGGCCAGCACTTGTCGGCAAAGGCCACATACTTCTTGCTGCCCTTGTGGGCTTCGGCCCAATCCAGCAGGGTCAGTTCGAACTGGGCCATGCGGGCCAACAGGTCGGGGTAATACTTGCCCTCGCCCATCTCGGCGGCCATGTCGGCGCAGACCTCGGGGATGCGGGGGTCGTCGGCGTGCTCTTTATAAGCCACCAGCAGGTCCAGCTCGGAGTTTTCTTCCACTTCCACGCCCAGCTCATACAGGCCCTTGATGGGGGCATTGCAGGCGAAGAAGTCCTGAGGACGGGGGCCAAAGGTGATGATCTTGAGGTTTTTCACGCCCAGCACGGCCCGGGCAATGGGCAGAAACTCCGCTATCTTGTCCGCCAGTTCCTCGGCGGTGCCCACGGGGTACTCGGGGATGTAGGCTTTCAGGTGGCGCATACCCAGGTTATAAGAACAGTTCAGCATGCCGCAGTAGGCGTCGCCGCGGCCATTGATCATATCGCCGTCACCCTCGGCAGCCGCCACGTACATGACGGGGCCGTCGAAGTATTTGGCGATGAGGGTTTCCGGCGTCTCGGGACCGAAGTTGCCCAGGAACACCGTCAGGGCGTTGCAGCCCGCGGCCTTGACCTCCTCGACAGCCTTGAGCATATCGGTCTCGTTTTCCACCGTGACGCTGCACTCATAAGGCTCAAAGCCTTTGGTCTTGCAGGCGGTCACGATGTTCTGGCGGCGCCGGGTGGACAGGGCAATGGGGAAACAGTCGCGGCTGACAGCCACAATGCCCAGGCGGACTTCGGGAATGTTGATAGACTTCATGTCAAATTCCTCCGTTTTCTATGTGGATGATTCTAGTTATAGATCTTTCTCGATATCAATGTTCTCGCCGGTCAGGGCCGCCACAGCGCCCTGGGCGGAATCGGCGGAATCGGGATGAGCCAGCAGCCACTTGTTGCAGGCCCAGAGGTATGCATCGTCCCCGCCCTTGATGGGCATATTCGGCTTGTCGGTGTTGGTTCCCTTGGGAAGAGCCACCAGCACCTTGAATCCGTTGGCGGGGTCGGTGTGGCAGAGGGCGTAGTGCAGGGTGGTGGCGTAGCCTTCCAGCAGAGCCGGGATGCCATCCAGGCATGCCTGCCACCAGGAGGAAGGATCCTGTTCGCTCCATCCCGTATGAGGCATACTTAGAGGATATTCCCGGGAAACCTGGTTGCACACCTTGCCGGTTTCGTCCACCAGAAGAAATTTGCACGCCGAGGTACCCAGATCCACGGCTTGCGCATTCGGCTGGCGATCATGTCTTTGGAAGAAATTTGCACGCCGAAGTACCCAGATCCACGCCGATATACAACATAAGAATACCGCCTTTCCAGCCATTCTTTCGTAAAGAACATTTATATAAGCTCTTTACACAAGATACTACAAGTATACATTACTGTCAATCATCAAAACCAACAAAAAGCAGTTGAAAAATATCGCCATATATCCACAAAAATTTCTGATTCGGTTGACTTTTTTGTTGTGGTTGGGTAAGATGAAAGTATTTTACATTGATTTCACTTTTGAAAAGTTAAAGAAATTATATATGAAAAAGCTTTCTCTTCCGCCTACCGAACGGCGTCGCTTGGCCCGGAACCAGATTTATCAATATATTTACAAGGCACCCCGATGTTCTAAGCAGGAGATTGCTGACAGCCTCAATTTCAGTATGCCAACTGTACATCAAAATCTGAACGAACTGACACAAGCGGGGTTGGTGCGCATCGATGGCGTTGGAGAATCTACGGGTGGGCGCCGGCCTCTTCAATTGACCACTAATGAAAATGCGCATTTTTTTCTGTAGGAATTTCTGTCATCGACGATCATTTTCGGATCATTGCTGCGAACCTCCGGCTGGATGAAATCGCACATCAAAAGTATCCTCATCCCCATTGCAACAACATGAAGGAGATGGGGAACTTTCTTGCAGCCGATTTGGAAAATTTTCTAAGGCAACACCGCACAATTCCCGCCTTGCGGCTTAAGCACCGCTCCGGC
>ENA-UONZ01002210-UONZ01002210.1-human-gut-metagenome-genome-assembly--contig:-C93old-NODE-2210-length-16185-cov-46.689709_pt1 | contig 16185 bp, 10 predicted proteins | sample MGYA00242468_ERZ724015 | MGnify/ENA metagenome assembly ERZ724015
CCGCAGCCGCCGGAGCGGTGCTTAAGCCGTAAGGCGGGAATTGTGCGGTGTTGCCCTTGCATTCTTTGCGGGTAACACATGGATTTTTCGGTGCATTTTCGGCCCGGCCCTTACACTTTTTTCGTTTCCGCCTGCACCAGGGCGCGGTACAGGGTAAAATCCGGCACGGGGGCCGCCGGGGCACCAGGCAGTGGAGCCTGCCAGGCGGCATAATCCGGCCCGTCCCCGGCCGCGCGGGGAATCGCCATGAGACCGGTCAGAACGCGGGCGGTCAGTGCGCCGTCCAGCATGGTATCGCTGCAAAAGCCGGCCCAGAACCCAGTTTTGGGCTGCAGCAGAGCCGCCATGGCACCAAAATCATCCGCCGCACGGCCCAGGGTGCAAAAGCAGTTCTGCCAGTCCTTATCCAAAAACTGCTCCCGCGCGGTGCAAAAGCGCACCGCCCCGCGCAGGGCGTACAGGTACAGCCGCACGCTGAACACCACCTGCTCCTGCCAGAGCGGCGTGGTGGCCCGCCCGGCGTAAGAACAGCCGGGCAGCAGCGTTTCATAATTTTCCAGCGCGGAAGTGCAGAGCTGCTGATAGGCAGCCAGCTGTTCCGCATAGCTTTCTGCGGGCAGCAGAGCGGCAAGTTCCTGAATCGGGCCCTGCGTTTTGCCGCACAGCCAGGCCGAAGCAAACAGCCGGGTGCTGCGGGTCAGGAACGCTTCGCCCACCGGCTGCGGCGGGCTGCCCGCCTGCACGGCGCTTTCGGCACGGGCGCGCAGGCAGACCGAAAGATCCTCCAGTGCGCTGTCCGTCAGTGCCCAGCCATCCGGCGCACGGTAGGTACAGCGCAGGTAAGCCGTGCGCTGCGCGGCGCAGTCGGTATCCGGGGTACACCACAAAGCACCGGTCAGGTTCAACTCCATCAGGGAGGGGCGCAGGTCCCCGGTGCCAACCATCCAGAAGCTGCGCACCCCGCCGCGCCAGGCTCCCTGCAGCATTCCGTTAACGGCGGTATCGCCGCCGGGGTAGGCGGTCATGGGGTTGCCTGTCAGCTTATCGCGGCGGCAAAGGCTGAACCACAGCCCGTGCTGCGCGCCGGGACCAGGGCCGCCCGCACTGCTGGCACTGGGGGCCGGGGTTAAAACGGGGATAACGCTATCCGGGATTTTGAGTTTTCCCTCCTGGTAGAGCGCAACGGTTTCGCCCTGCAGCAGAATATAGGCAGCGGCACCGGGCACCGTGGTGTTCAGCAGCTGCCATTGCTCTTGCAGCGCCGCAGTGCTGGCTGTGCCATCGGGATCACCCCCCATCCCGTCAATGCCCAGCGCCCAGATGCGCGGGCTGGTTTTGAGAGCGCGGATAGAATCCTGCCAGATTTTATGGCGTTCTTCCGGTTTTTCCGCCGCAGCCTGCTGCGGGGCAGCCCCCAGCGGGGTCTGCGGGTTCTGCACAGGGCGCAGGCCCATGGCGGCGGCAAGGTCCGCCTGTTTGTCGGTGCGCACCATATTGCCGCGGTAGCGCAGCAGGGATTCAAAAATCATCTCCCAGCCGTTTTCGGTGGCATCCGCCCAGGCGGACAGCCATGGTGCATCCGAAAGATCCCACCCGCGCAGGCCGACAGCGGCGGCTGGCCCGGTAATGCGGCCCTCCGGCACAGTGGCAAAGGGTTTGGGCTCAAACTGCTGCTGGTTCCAGAACCAGAATGGTGTTACCCCCAGGTAATGACGGCTGATATCCAGCAGACCGTACACCGCGCCCAAATCATCCGCCGCGCAGAGGGTGAGCTGGTTTTCCGTCACATCCAGCGTATAACTTTCCGGCGGCAGGGCGGGGGCAAGGCAGATCATCAGGCGGTTATCCGGCACAAAACCGGTGGTGGAAAGAGTCATTTCCATATCACGCCAAAAGCGCGCCACGGCATGCTGCACGGGCGCACTGGCCCACTGCGCCGTGACCCGTGTGGCACGGCTGAGCATAAAATCCATTGTTTTCCTGCCTTTCAATACACTCTACCATCATCCCCGCCGTATCGGCGCTTGGATGGATGCAGTATTCCCTTACTGGTCCAAAAATTCGCGGATCTCGGCTTCCACGGCACGTACCTCGCGCTCAAATGCGCGGGCGGATACCCGTAGCGCACCGTTGCCCAGAATAATGATCTGTTCCGCACCATCGGAGCTGACCACCCGCACGCGGTGGTTTTTGGCCAGCTCATGGGTGGCGCGCTCGATGAACATATCGGCGGTTTCGGCTTCGCGGGTATAAATCACATGCAGGTTGTGCCAGGTTTCTTGTTCCCGCCCGGCGCCCTTGACGCGGTAGGCGTCAAACACCAGGATGGGCACACACTTGCGGTAGCCCGCATAGTTGCACAGAATATCCATCAACCGGCGGCGGGCGGCATCCAGGTTTTCCGCCGCGATCTTCTTTAATTCATCCCACGCAAAAATCACGTTGTAGCCGTCTACCAGCAGGTACTCCGGCCCGCTGGGCGGCGGTGCAGCGGGGGTACGGTTCTGGCTTGGCCCCACACTGCGGAAGGCTTTGCGCGCGGCAAGCTGGTCATGCTGACCTGCGGCTTCCCCCGGCGCTTGATCGGCCCATAGGTGCGCTCAAAAATCGCCAGCAGCTCTTTGTCCTGCTCCAGTGTGCCGCAGTAAGCGGCAGCACGGCGGCGGGCATCGGATGCTTCATCGGAGGCATCCGCTTCTTCCTGTTTCGCCTGCTGGGCACCGGGCGCGTTGCGCCCCAGGCCGCTGGCCACATGGGCGTGGGCGGGAACTTCGTCCCATTTGACAAGGTAGCCCGCGCCGTGGCTGCAAAATACGGAATCCGCCGGGTTTTCAGTATCGGCATCCGGCTGGTAGCCAATGGCTTCCAGCACGGCTTCGGTGTTGTGGCAAGGCGCATAGCCGCGGGGCATACAGCTCAGGCGGCCCGCACCGCGGGTGTAGGCGGTCACTTCCCGCGCACAGCCCCGCATTTCGGCAACCGGGGCTTTGCCGGTAATGACGGCCAGGCCATCCTCGTTTTCCGGCGTGCTGAATTCCGCGCAGCGGCGCTGCAGATCGGCCATGGCGCGGCCAACACAGTCCTGCGGGACTTCCAGCCGGAAGTCATACCAGGGTTCCAGCAGGACCGCCTGCCCCCGGGCCGCCGCGGTGCGCAGCCCCTGCCGCACGGCGCGGTAGGTTGCCTGGCGAAAGTCCCCGCCCTCGGTGTGCTTGATGTGGGCACGGCCTGCCGTCAGGGTGATTTTCACATCGGTCAGCGGCGCACCGGCCAGCACGCCGGGGTGGCTGCGCTCCGCCAGGTGGGTCAAAATCAACCGCTGCCAGTTCAGGTCCAGCGCATCGGTGCGGCAAATGCTGGCAAACTGCAGGCCGCTGCCCCTCTCGCCGGGTTCCAGCAGCAGATGAACCTCCGCATAATGGCGCAGCGGTTCATAATGGCCCACGCCCTCCACCGGGGCAGAGATGGTCTCTTTGTATAGAATGCCGCCCTCGCCGAAGGCCACTTCCAATCCAAAGCGGCTTTGCAGCACGCTCTGCAAAATTTCCAGTTGAATTTCACCCATCAGCTGCAGGTGGATCTCGCCCAGAGCGGCGTTCCACACCACATGCAGCTGTGGATCCTCGTCCTCCAGGGTGCGCAGGGCCAGAAGGGCACAGTGGGGGTCAGCTCCTTCCGGCAGCTCCACCCGGTAGTTCAGCACCGGTTCCAGTATCGGCTGGCGGGCATCCGGCTGTACGCCAAGGCCCTGTCCGGGATAGGTTTTTGTGGGGCCCAGCACCGCACAGACGGTGCCCGCCGGGGCTTCGCTGACCAGGCGGTATTTGCTGCCGGAGTAGACCCGCAGCTGGTCGGCCTTTTCTTCAAACTCCACACGGGCATCTGGGCGGGATACCAGGTTGGATTTGACTTTCAGCACGCCGTCCGTCACTTTCAGGTAGGTCATGCGCGCGCCGGATTCGTCTGCCCCGATCTTGAAGATACGCGCGCCAAAGCTGCCGGCGTCCGGCGGCATGCGGGTATCCCGCTGCAGACCATTGAGCAGGTCGTCAATGCCATCCAGCCGCAGAGCCGCGCCAAAATAGCAGGGGAACACCTGCCGCCGCGTGATTGCCGTGATGAGATCCGCCTGCGGCACCGTTCCTGTTGCCAACACGGCTTCCATCAGCGGTTCACTGCACACGCCAAGGGCTTCGGCGCGTTCTTCCGCCGGAACGGTGGGGGTAAAGTCCACACAGCCATCCCCAAAGCGGCCCCGCAGCTCCCGCAGGCGCAGGGCTTTGTCCGCACCGGGCAGATCCATTTTGTTGACATAGATAAAGGTTGGCACATGGTAGCGCTCCAACAGCCGCCACAATGTCATCGTGTGGCTTTGGATGCCGTCCGTGCCGGAAATGACCAGCACCGCATAATCCAGCACCTGCAGCGTGCGCTCGGCCTCCGCCGAAAAGTCCACGTGGCCGGGGGTATCCAGCAGGGTGATCTGGGTCTCTTCCAGCGGGGTGCCCGTCACCGTTCCGGCCGGCAGGGTAAGCACGGCCTGTTTGGCAAAAATGGTAATGCCGCGGGCTTTTTCCAGCGCATCGGTGTCCAAAAATGCATCCCGATGGTCTACGCGCCCCAGCTTGCGGATGCTGCCCGCACGGTAGAGCAGTGCTTCCGAAAGAGTGGTTTTTCCGCTGTCCACGTGTGCCAGAACCCCAACGACCAGACGTTTCATAACTTTCCTAACCTCATTCACAGCGTTCCCGGCTGCTGCGCCAGGGGCACCGTTTATTTTTTGCACCGCCACCCGCCGGGCAAGGGATATCTGCCGGATTTTGGCGATCCTTTTCTATTATAATAGTACCCGTTTTAACTAGGGGATTCAACCACTAATTTGCGCGGGCTTTTGTTTTTGGGGCAGGATGCAAAAAATATTTTATAAAGGGTATTGACATTGCGGGATGTGGATGATATACTATTTAGGCACTCAAGAGAGAGCAACTAAATATCGCGGGGTAGAGCAGATGGTAGCTCGTCGGGCTCATAACCCGGAGGTCGCAGGTTCAAGTCCTGTCCCCGCAACCAACAAAAGCTCGTTGAAACGATAAGTTTCAACGAGCTTTTTTCTACCTTATGGCGAAAGTGGTAACAAGCTGGTAACTTTGACCCCAAAATGACCCCAAAACGGCAAAGTGACTGCTGTTGCAAAGCAGGTACTTTTTTGCATTATACAGTAGATTTTACAGTTAAAATACAGTATAATCAAAACAAGATCATAGCGATAAGTTCCCGCCCAATGTTCTTGCAGACAGGAGTTGAAATCGTTGACAAAGATTATCCATTGTGCTGACCTGCATCTGGATTCTCCGATGGAAACCCACATGACCGAGGAGCAGGCATCCACCAGAAACACAGAAATCATCCACTCATTTCTCAGACTGACCGAGTATGCCGCAAAAAACGATGTCCGCGCGGTCATTCTGGCAGGAGATATGTTTGACGGAGAGCGCGTAAAGGTTAGAACGATAGACGAAATCCTTGACGCTGTGCGGCGCACACCCAATGTTGATTATCTGTATCTTGCCGGCAACCATGATGACACAACCTACGCATTTGCCGATCACGACATACCGACTAACTTGAAACTCTTCAGTAAAGAATGGGCTACCTACGAATATGACGGCGTAGTCATCTCCGGCATTGAGATTTGTGAAGCCAATGCTCATTCGCTCTATCTGAATATCCCGCATAAAAATGGAGTCATAAACATTGTTACACTGCATGGACAGGTGGGTTCTTCCTCTGATGTGGATGAGATAAACCTTTCTCTGCTAAAAAACAAGGGAATTAACTATCTGGCATTGGGGCATATTCACACATACTCAGAACAGCCGTTGGACAGTGAAGGTATCTATTGTTATTCGGGATGCTTGGAAGGACGAGGTTTTGATGAATGCGGCCCGAAGGGCTTCGTTTTGCTCACGGTAGAGTCTGGCCATTTGGAACATGAATTTGTGCCGTTCAGTTGTCGGCAGCTGCACCGTATTCCGGTTGATATCAGCAGCTTGACCAAGAATTCCGAAATCAGTCAGAAAATGAAAGCCGCTGCACAGGGCATCCCGTCAGAGGACATGGTTGAGTTCCTTCTTTCCGGCGGGGTAGATCCCACTGCAAATCTTGCGGTATCGTACCTGCAGAATCTTGTAAAAAGAGATTTTTTCTTTGTTAAGGTGAAAGATCAAACACATCTGGCGATAAATCCGGAGGACTACAAACACGACATTTCGCTCAAGGGTGAATTTATCCGTTTGGTATTGGGCTCGGATGCCAGCGAAGAAGATAAGGCGGCAATCATCCGCACCGGTATGCAGGCACTGATGGGGGAGGAGATCACGCTATGAAACTGATTCGATGCCATATTGAAAACTTTGGCGTACTCTCCGACTTCGACTTCAGCTTTGCCGAGGGGCTGACCACCATTTGTCAAAGTAACGGATTCGGCAAAAGTACCTTTGCCACCTTTATTAAAGCGATGTTCTATGGCTTTCCCCGCACGGGTGCCCGTAATATCGTAGAAAATGAACGCAAACGGTACGACCCCTGGCAGGGCGGAAAATACGGTGGCTACCTGGAGTTTGAAGTGCAGGATGTCAGTTACCGTGTTACGCGTTACTTTGGCAAGACTGCCGCCAAAGACACATTCTCGCTGTTGGATTTGACCAATCGGCGTCCAAGCACCCGGTTTTCAGAAAAGCTCGGCGAGGAATTGTTTCAGCTGGATGCAGACTCCTTTGCACGCAGCACCTATGTTCCGCAGCTGTCTGCCAACGATATGCAGGCAACTACTTCTATCCGGACAAAGCTGAGTAATCTGGTCGATGACACCAATGACCTCCGCAACTACGACACAGCAGAAAAAAAGTTGCGCGATTATCGCACAAAATTCCGTGCTTATCGAGGCGAAGGCGGCGCTATCAACGAAATAATACGGGAACGTCTTAGGCTTGAAAATGATAAATATAAAGCAGACCAACTTCGACCGGGATTGCAGGAGGTTGTGGAAAGCATTGAACGCTTGAATGGCGAAAAAGCAATCAAAACGGATGCTGTAAATAATCTGCGAGAAAAAATTCGTTTGGCGTCGGATCAGAAGGTCCGTATAGCCAATCAGAAGCAGCTGAAGAGCCTGCGCTTGGAAGTCGAGAAGAAGCAGCAGTATCTTCAGGAAATGGATGAAGGTTATCCGGTCGGTTACCCTACTGCCGAGGAAATCAAGGAACAGCGGGAGAACCTGAGCATTATACAACAGGAAGGTCAACGACTTCAGGCACTGAAGCTCAGCGATGCCGACAAGGAAATCACCGAAGGCGAACAGCACTGGTTTGCAAACACCGAACAGGTTGCTGCAGATATTGAACAATGCGACCGAGATTGCAAGGAACTTGGAGAAGTTTCTGCCAAGATGACCGCCCAGATGCTGCCGGAGGAGCTTGAACGGTTGAATGCATTGTCCAAGCAGTTTGCCGCTGGAATTCCAACAGAAGCAGAGCTGCAAACCTGTATGACAGCTGCCGATGACCTCAGCGATGCACAGCGTCAATATGCGGAACTATCCGTATCAGCGGAAAATCAAAAATGTCTTGCACAGCTTCAGGAACTGTTCAGAAGCGGCATTCCGGATGACAGCGCACTAAGCGATTGTGAACAGACTCTCCATGATCGCGATGTGCTGATCCAAAGCCGATCTGCGCACGTTTTTCCTGACAATGAGCAAAAGCAATATGATGCGTTGAAACGCACCTTTGCTGCGGGTGTTCCTGCCGAGGAAGAAATCCAGAGCAAGCAAACAGACAGCCGCCGAATTGCAGAACTGACGGCTAAGAAAAACACACAGACCACGATTATACAGCAGGATCTTCCACAAGAACCTTCGGAACCCTCTAAAGCACCCTTGGTTTGTGGAGGAGTCGGTGCGGTACTGCTGGTTTTCGGCATTATCTGCTTTGTGATGCAGCTCTCGATCCCCGGCATCATTCTTCTGGTTGCCGGGTTTGTAGCATTGCTCACAGCATTTTGGCTGCACACCAAGTCCATCGTCAACAACCAGACGCGGAGCAGCGCCTCCGTTATTACCGCCAGTGCTATTTCGGATGAAGAAAATCAAGAGTTGTACACCCTGCAGCACGCTCTTAATGATTTCCTGTTACGTTTTTATGATGATGCTACCGACCCGGATAACAAGCTGGTACAACTGCGCATCGACAGCAAAGCTTACGCCGATTTGCATGAAAAAAAGCTTGCAGCAGAGGACGAACTTCGAGAGATCGATGCAAAGATCTATGCAAAAAATGAAGAAATTCAAGCAATGTTTGAACGGTACTATCCCCACGATACATACCGGGATGATTTCGTAAAAAGACTGCGTGATAGCCTTAGCAAATACCAGAGGTTGACAGAAGAAGCCCGGACGGTATCCGCAAAGCGTGATGATTTGAAAGCAAGGATTGAGGAAGAGCGTTCCAAAATTATTCCTGTTCTGCATAGGTACTACCCGATTGAACTGCCAAAGGATCTGCGTCAGGGAATCCGCACATTAAGCGGCGAGGTCACGGCGTATAACGAACTCAAGGCGAAAAAGAAAGCCATGCTGGATGGCAACGCAAAATATCAGGAACGCGCTGATGCGTTAAAAGCCTCGATTCGCAAGATCCTGCTCACCTACAAAGTCTTGGATCAAGCCTTGCCGTATGATACCTGTCTCCAGAATCTCCGCAAACGCTTTGACCGTTACAAAGAGGCATCGGAACGCGTCACCCACTACACACAGGAACTTGAAAATTCAACCTCGCGGAAAAATCAGGCGAATGCTGAGGTTCAGAAGTTCCTGCAGAAGTATCAACTTTCGGATGGTACCCCCGCGAATCTTATCGATTATGCCGATGATGATATTCGGAGCAGGGAGGCTACTAAGAAGGCACTTGGCGAGGCACAGCGCAACCTGAATATATTCTTGAAAGAAAATCCCGGCGTTGAAGCCGATGTCATTGACATTGATAACGATCTTGCTGACCCGGAAGTTTTGCAGGAATCTGAAAAGCGACTTCAAAATATGATTGATGGTATTGAAGCAGAACTGCGAGATTTGCGTCAAGAACGTGACCGTATTCGCCGGTCTGTTGAAAACATCCCTGCTTGGGAGGATCGCATGGCACGGTTGCAAAATGAACAGGAAGAGGACGAAAGGAAATGCGCACTCGCCGATCAAACGCTTGCCCTGCTGAGTCAGGCCAAGGATAACCTTGCCAATAGCTATGTTGGAAGGGTAGAGCGCGGGTTCGAGAACTATGCCAATACGCTGATGGGTAATCAACTGGGCGATGTTATGGTCGACAAGGATTTGCATCTGTATATCGACGAAAAAGGCGCCGCCCGTGAAGTCGGCAGTTTCAGTGCGGGAACGATAGATTGCATTATGCTGTGTATGCGTCTGTCGCTTGTGGATGCCCTCTTTGGCGATGAGAAACCGTTTTTGATCCTGGATGACCCCTTTGTAAATCTGGATGATGAGCATACGAAACGCGCGCTAGAAATGCTCGACAAAATCGCCGAGGATCATCAGGTTGTGTACCTGGTTTGCAACACAAGCCGAAAATAAACGAGCTTTCATGAAGCCGCTCGGGCAAAGGTAAAGCACCACGAAAAGGGGCGCTTTGGGATGCGGTCGTATAGTCGGCACCCATTGCCGATGCGGTGCGAACGCGCCCAAACAGGGGCGTTTCTCGCGGTGACAGGGGCGGTGTGCGGGGATTGCGTGGAGTTGACTTGCGTACAACTTCTTGCTAGAGAGTAAAATTTCATCACCAGTTCGTTGGGCTTTTCACTTGCGTGAACCCTGTGATATGAGTATCCACTTTTCTCAATGGAACCAAAGCTGCGCATTTATTTGAGCGGCGCAAGTCAGAATTCGTCTTGCAGATTTGCCCCCAAAACTGCCCCCAAAAGGGGTTGGAACGGGTCAGCACGATGCAGCACTCCTTTGTACACATGGTACAAAATCTATTTCGAGCCTTGGTACACAGCACCACCAAACCCAGCAAAACAGCACTGTAACGTACAAATTTTAGATTTCTCATAACCCGGAGGTCGCAGGTTCAAGTCCTGTCCCCGCAACCATGGCGAGTGTTCTTATAGCATTTGAAAGGCTGTAAGAACACTCGCCTTTCTTTATGTGTCATATAGCGATTTGGCATGGGGCGTAGTTGACGACTACGCCTTTTCTCGTATTCACGGACACCTGCGGGGTGGGTAAAGGGAACACATCGGGAATGAAGATCGCTCCCACACAGTTGTAATGGATGGTCAACCTCTGTTCCCACTTGCCGTCGATCTTCTCCGCCTGATGGACCTCGATGCGCTCGATCAGCTCATTCAGCATCCTGGGCGTCAGCTTCTTGGCCCGTGTGTATTTGCGGACGGTGGAGATGAACATATCAGAAGTCATGGCCCTGCTACCCAGCGTGTCCATTTCGGAACGGAGTGCCTTGATCTTTTCAGCAAGCTCCTTCTGCTCCTGTTCATACCGGCGGGACATTTTGGCAAAACGGTCGTCGCTGAGCTTGCCGGAAACATTGTCCTCATAGATACGCTCAAACAATCCATCCAGTTCTTCGTCACGGGCTTGCAGCGACGCAAGCTCTTTTTGTTTCAGCCTGCGGTCAAGCTCCACGCTTTCCTGGGTGCTGCCCATCACCGCTTTTACGAAATCGTCCTCATAGTGGCTGGCAAACTTCGTCAGCCGCTTGATCTCACCAAGCACCACCTGTTCCAGAAAGTCCACCCGGACATAATGGGTAGAGGTACAGGTCCCCCGGTTGCCCTTATAGTTGGAACAGTTGAAATACTTGATATCGGGGTTGCCCTGGTTGAAATGGAAGTGGAGGTTATTGCCGCAATCGGCACACACCAGCAGACCGGAAAACATATTGCGTTCCCCATCGTTGGTACGGCGCTTGCGTATCTTCCCTCGCTTCTGCTGGACCTGCTCCCACACGGCGCGGTCAATGATTGGCTCATGCACATCCTTGAAAATGACCCAGTTTTCACGGTCATTGTCGATCCGCTTTTTGTTCTTATAGGATTTCCTTCATCGTGGATCACCTGCCTTTCCATAAGGGCAAATCTCGTAACAGTTCCCGGTCTCAATCGCAGCAATATATTGAAAGATCGGGTACGCCTGGGGAGGGCAGACCGCATTCCCCAGGGTTTTGAGCCGCAATGCCCTCCCATCCATGCGCTCGGTCATGCGGGGGATGCCATCGGGCTCCTGGTTCCAGAGGATACGTCCGTCCATCCCTGAGGGAATCCCATCAGCCATTCCACCCAATCCGGGTTCAGCGCCGCCGTATCCGACACCGGCTGCTCCTGACGGATCATCTGCGCTGACAGGTTGGAGGACGGAGATTGGTTCCGAAATGCCGTTGGCTTCAAGGTGGAACGGTAGCCCTCCGACGCTGCCGGAGTCAGATAAAACACCGCTGCTGACAGGGACAGGCTCCAGATGGAACCGTTCTTGTTTCTCTTGCGGAAAATTCCATTGTCGGACAGAAACACATCCAGGTTGGCCGCGTCCCTGCTTGTCCCCTTGTCGGAGGCAAGGGGCGTGGGAAACATTAGCCGCGACGATAAAAGTTCGCTGGCGCTCATGCCATGCGCCGACGCCGCAAGCCGGAAATACGAATGGGAGAACAGCGTATCCCGCTTTTGCCAGGTCAAAAATCGTTTTGTCGAGCCCCATATTGATGAAGCCAGCAACATTTTCCCCAAGCACCCAACGGGGCCGCAGCTCGATAATAACTCTGCACATTTCCGGCCATAAGTAGCGGGCATCCGCAAAACCCTTCCGTTTTCCTGCGGTGGAGAAGGGCTGACAGGGAAATCCGCCGGAAATGACGGTGACTGTTTCAAGTCCTGTTTTCTCAAAAAACGCCTCCTTCGTGAAAGTTGTGATATCCCGGAACCGGGGGACCTCCGGCCAATGCGCCTCCAAGACGGAGTAAGGAAAGTCCGCCCATTCGCATTGACAGACGGTTTTGAACCCAGCGGCCTCCGCCGCCAGGTCCAGGCCGCCTATGCCGGAAAACAGGCTCACATGGGTCAGCTCATTCATCCCAGACCTCGCCGAGACCGTTTAAGTCGTCGAGATCGTCCAGGTCCTCCCCCTCGTCCTCCCCGTCAGGATCCTCTACAGAGCAGACCAACACCATGTCGGCCTCGCTCACCGGGATCAGATGCTCCTTCTCAATGGCCCGCTCCAGAATCTCCCGGCAGGTGACGCCCGGTTCCTCAGGCATGCCCCAGCCCCGGCACAGGCGGCGGACCACGCCGCTGTTTTTGGACACCTGCTTCTGCAGGCGGAGGAAATCCTTCTCCGTTTTGGCCTCCATGATCCTCCGGGTCATGCTGCAATAGCGAGCCAGCAGCTCAAAGATGCTGCCCACCAGCAGACGGAAGCTGCTGCCGTGGATGATATAGGGCAGGTTCCAAGAGGCCTGCTCCAGCGCTTTAGACATTTTCTCCACGTCATGCTCCACCAAGAGGGAGGACAGGGGTTCCAACTCTTTCTCCCGCAGGGCGGCCAGGTCCTTTTTCTCTCCGAATACCAGATAGCGACCGGGGATGCCCCAATCGTCAAACAGGTCATCGGCAGTCTCGCCGTAGCGCTTCGCTGCATCGATCAAGACAGCCATGTCCTCTGCGTCCTTCACCCGCCCAGCCTGAAAAGCAAGCTGGTGGAGCATGCTGTACAGGTGTACTTCATCGTCGATGTGCTTCTCGTATACGTTCTTGTCGATCACATAGCGGTTTTTCTTTTCCATCTGTTCCTCCTATTCCGTCTCCACCGCCGCCTCACCGGGGCGGGTGGTCATGATACTGTAAAGCTCGTTGTCCCGGGGGAAGTCATCCACAAAGGGGAGGATCACGTTCCCGAAGAAGATCAAGCCCTCGCCGGGGCCCGCGTTGCTGATATGCGCCGCCTGTTGGTTGGAGATATTCAGGCGTTCACAGAGTATTTTGCGGTCGCCGCTGGCCTGGTTCAGCAGATAGATGAAATCGCTGTTTTCAAAGATATTCTCAATCTCTGGAGAGGCCAGCAGGTCCTTGATGTTCTGGGTGATGCCCGTGGGGATGCCGCCCCATTTACGGAAGCGTTTCCAAATCTCCACGCTCCAACTTCCCACCTCGCCGCGCAGCAGAAGATGGAACTCGTCCACATAGTAGCGGGTGGCCTTTCCCTCGCTCCGGTTCACTGTGACACGGTTCCATAGGTGGTGTTCTCCCGCATACAGTCCATGACATACTGCACATGGGAGCTGTCCAGCTTCATAAACCGGGATTTGACCACCTCCGCCGGGTAATCGTCCCCGGCAACGCGGATGGTCTTTCTGGCGGAGCATACGGTGTCCACAATGAGCTCCGCGATCTCGTCAAGCTGCTCCCGGTCGATATGGCTGTCCTGGATCAGATACTCATACCCGATGTTATCCAGAATGATCTCACGGTATATCTCTCTGGCTCCCATCCCATCCGTTCCCATCCCCGCCCCAGTGGGGGACAAGCCCGTAAGGGGCTGGGGATTTGATTGGATCGGATTTGATATCTCCGTACTTGATAAATCAGTTTTTGATTTTTGTTTACTTGATTCTTTAGTATTTAATTGTGCGGGGTTTCCCTGTTCAGGTTTTCCCAGGACAGGGGAATCCAAGATTGGATTTACCTGAACTGGATTTTCCCGTTCAGGTTTTTCCCGTTCAGGCGGACGGGGCTGCTCCAGGATCGTGTACTCGATGGCCCCAAGCTGCCCGTTTGGATTGCGGACGCGCTCCCGGATCACATAGCCCTGTTCCTCCAGCTCCCGCACCCCGGCGCAAATGCTGTCCACACCGTCCTTGCAGATACGGGCAAGGCCCTTTGTGGTGTAGTCCCAATTCTCCGGCAGCGAGAGCATAAGGGAGAGAAGGCCCTTTGCTTTCAGGGAAAGGTTCGTGTTCCGCAGATGGTGGTTTGACATGACCGTGTAATCACGGGTCTTTTCGATACGGAAAACTGCCATACCTGATACCTCCTTCCTTGTGAATTGAAAAGTATCGATTTTCGGTGTTTGTCCGTCTGTATCCCTTCGATATCCTCCGCATGGGAAAACATCCATGACACTTTTGCTTTGTGGCTCACAGGAGAAAGAACAGCGGATTTTCCACCCTTTTTGATACAGTTTGAAAATGGGCATGGAAAAAGGGCGACCGTCTGAACAGTCGCCCAAAATGAAAGGTATTTTTTATGAAGCTATGCAAGAAAAGAAGTTGTCCAAAAGCCCAAAACCGTTGATATTACTGGGTTTTTCAAAAAGTTCTGTATCGCCACTCGCACCATATGAAGAACGGTAGAACGTCAGGTTTTACCGTTCTTTTTCTTTTTTTCGTGGTAACAAGTCAATTTTTTTATTCAGCCGGTATTTCCGTGGCGGCAAAGCCAATGATGGAATTCATTGCGTTTGCTGCCTGTACCCTCCCATCATTGATAAGATGGGCATAGTAACGGTCAAGGGTTGCAGGGTCATCACCAACAAAGTCCGCCACGGAAATTTTATCAACCCCGTTATGCAACAGCAAAGAAACAACCGTATGCCGGAATTCACATCATGCAGAAGTAAACGAAAACCATAAAACCGGAGGCCGCCGCAAAGCCCCCGGTTTTATGCGTAAACAGCAGCGATTTTCGTTGCATTGCCTGCCCAGCTGCGGTACAATAGCAGTGCTGCGGCAGGGAGGTACAACGATGAAAACAACAGCTATGACGGCGGAAGAGCGCGTGCGCTATATGACACAAGCACCGGTGCGCCGCCTGATTTTGGAAATGTCTGCGCCCACGGTTATCCTGTGTACGATGCTGCTGCAAACCATCGGTATGCCGTGCCGCAGCTGCCGGAGCGGTGCTTAAGCCGCAAGGCGGGAATTGTGCGGTGTTGCCTTAGGGCTTGCAGGTGTGGAGTACGCCCAGCCCGCCGCGGATCTGCTGGCCTTTGCGCTGGCGCTGCCTATGGGGCTGTCCGTGCTGAAGACGTTTCGCAGTGATGCGCCGACACCGGCGCACACTTTACGCGAAGAATAGAAACATGGAGGAAAAGTATGTTAGTACCTGTTTTACTTTTTATCGTCGGTCTGCTGTTCCTGATTAAGGGCGGCGACTGGTTCGTCGACGGCGCATCTGCGCTGGCGCGGCGCTTCCACCTGCCGGAGCTGCTGATTGGCGCGACGGTCGTTTCCATCGGCACAACGCTGCCGGAGGTCATGGTTTCCACGATGTCGGCGGTTTCCGGCCACGGCGAGATTGCCTACGGCAATGCCATCGGCTCGGTCATCTGCAACTCGGCGCTGATCGCAGCCATCACGATTGCCGTGCGCCCTGGCAAGGTTGACCCCAAGACGCTGAAAACGCCGGTTATCTTCTTCTTTATCGCCGCCGCCATCTACTGTGTGGCTGCCTACGGCTTCGGTGAATTTACCCGCCCGATGGGCTTTATCATGCTGGCAATGTTCGTGGCCTACATGGTCGCCAACGTCCGGCAGATGAAGAACGCCCCCGCTGAGGAACACGCCGAAGAGGAAGCGCTGATCCCCTTGTCCAAGACGCTGATCCTGCTGGTCGCCGGTGCGGCGGTCATCGCTGTTGGCGCAAATCTGCTCGTTGATAATGGTACGCTGATCGCCCAAGCGCTGGGCGTGCCCGAAAGCGTCATCGCCCTGACCTTTGTCGCACTGGGTACTTCTTTGCCGGAGCTTGTCACGGCCATTACTTCGCTGATTAAAGGTCACAGTGATTTGTCCGTTGGCAACGTCGTCGGCGCAAACGTCTTCAACCTCGTACTGGTCAGCGGTGTTTCCGTTACGCTGGCTCCGTTTACCATCCCGCAGAGCTCGACGCTGTTCGGAGTAAACTCCAGCCTGGTGTTAGACCTGCCGGTCATGCTGGCCGTCATGCTGATCATGACAGTACCTGCCCTCGTCAAAGGTAAGATGAACCGCGCACAGGGTATTACTTTGCTGGCCATTTACGCAGCTTTCTGTGCAATCCAGTTTACGATGTAAACGCTATAGCAATCCAACGAAATAGAACGAAAGTTTGACAGCAGTGGTACTATGAAGC
>ENA-UONZ01002221-UONZ01002221.1-human-gut-metagenome-genome-assembly--contig:-C93old-NODE-2221-length-16119-cov-4.745580_pt1 | contig 16119 bp, 11 predicted proteins | sample MGYA00242468_ERZ724015 | MGnify/ENA metagenome assembly ERZ724015
GCAGGAGCCGAACATGAGGCCACTAAGGCGGGAAAAGGTGGAAGATTGAAGGAAAGCGGGCGCTTTACGGATCATCCCGGTCTTGGTGAGGGTGGCAAATACCATGAGAAGGAGACGGAGCATCCGCTTCCGGATGGAACAACACTGACTTTTGCATTGGCGGGCAATCAGAATTGCGGTAAGACAACATTATTTAATCAGCTCACCGGTTCCAACCAGCATGTAGGTAATTTCCCGGGAGTTACTGTGGACCGTAAGAGCGGTGTGATCAGAGGACATGAGAATACACTGGTGACAGATTTGCCGGGAATTTATTCCCTGTCACCCTATACAAGTGAGGAAATTGTCTCAAGGCAGTTTATTCTTGATGAAAAGCCGACAGGTATTATTAATATTGTGGATGCAACCAACATTGAGAGAAATCTTTATCTGACCATGCAGCTGATGGAATTGGATGTACCGATGGTGCTGGCATTGAATATGATGGACGAGATGCGCGGCAATGGCGGAACCGTTGATATCAATGAGATGGAGACATTTCTTGGAATTCCGGTTGTACCGATTTCGGCAGCGAAGAATGAAGGTATTGAGGAACTTGCAAGTCATGCGCTGCATGTGGCGAAGTATCAGGAATGCCGCGGAAGGAAAGATTTCTGCGATGAGAGTGATCATGGCGGTGCGGTTCACCGCTGTCTGCATGGCATTATGCATCTGATTGAAGATCATGCCATACAGGCCGGCCTCCCTGTGCGCTTTGCGGCCACAAAGCTGGTGGAGGGCGATAACGGCATCCTGGAAGCTTTGAAACTGTCGCAGAATGAGCAGGAGATGCTTGAGCATATTATCTGTCAGATGGAGGAGGAGCGCGGACTTGATCGTGCAGCGGCCATTGCGGATATGCGTTTTTCATTTATCCAGCACCTGACAGAAGCATGCGTGGTCAAACCGCATGAGAGCAAGGAACGCGAGAGAAGTCGTAAGATTGATCAGATCCTTACCGGCAAATATACAGCTATTCCAGCTTTTATCGGTATTATGGCTCTGGTTTTCTGGCTGACATTCAACGTGATCGGGGCATGGCTGCAGGGACTGCTTGAACAGTTCATTGGATGGCTGACGGAACTGGCAGATGCGGGAATGACAGCATGGAATGTGAATGATGCCCTGCATTCGTTGATTATTAACGGCATTTTTAATGGCGTCGGCAGTGTGTTAAGCTTCCTGCCGATCATCGTGACGTTGTTCTTCTTCCTGTCACTTCTGGAGGATACAGGTTACATGGCCAGAGTGGCTTTTGTTATGGATAAGCTGTTGAGAAAGATCGGTCTTTCGGGACGAAGTATCGTACCGATGCTGGTCGGCTTTGGGTGTTCAGTACCGGGGGTTATGGCCAGTAGAACCCTGCCATCAGAACGTGACCGTAAGATGACGATCATGCTGATTCCGTTTATGAGCTGTACCGCAAAACTGCCGATTTACGGATTTTTTACGGCAGCATTTTTCCCGGAGTACAGCGGATTGATTATGGTTGCACTTTATTTTGGCGGTATTGCAGTCGGTATTCTGGTGGCAATGATTGCGAAGAACAGTATTTTCAAAGGGGATGCGGTACCTTTTGTTATGGAGCTGCCGAATTACAGAATGCCGGGAGCCAAGAATGTTTTGCAGCTTTTGTGGGATAAGGCAAAAGATTTCCTTCAGCGAGCATTTACGGTTATATTTCTGGCAACAATTATTGTCTGGTTCCTGACAACATTCAGTCCGCATCTGAATATGGTGACAGAATCCAAAGACAGTATCCTGGCCGGTATTGCCGGTGTGATCGCACCTGTTTTTGCGCCGCTTGGATTCGGTGACTGGAGAATATCAACAGCATTGATCACCGGTTTTATTGCCAAAGAGAGCGTTGTTTCCACATTATCTATTTTGTTTGGGACAACAACTGCACTGACGTCGCTGATATCGACAAAAGCAGCGGCAGCATTGCTTGTATTCTGTTTGCTTTATACGCCGTGTATAGCTGCCATTGCATCCATACGAAGGGAGCTGGGACAGAAATGGGCCATTGGTGTGGTTATTCTGCAGTGCGCCATTGCATGGGTATGCGCATTTGCCATGTATCATTTGCTGATGTTTTTGTAACAGATGACATATTTTACTTTACAGGCTGCTTTTCGGAAAGTTCCCGGAAGGCAGCTTTTTACGTTGCTGACTCAGATGCGTACTTTGTTGAATTCCTTTCGTTCAGTGATTGACCGGGAGAATGAGTTGTAATAAAATAGTAAGAGTCAAAATGGCCGAAAGGAGATTTTTGGAATGCGAACAGCCGAAGAGCTTCAAAATGAACTGCGGGGGATGGACAGGCGGAGCTATCCGGCCTATAAGGCACTGGCAGGAACCTGGCAGTTTGAGAAATATAGATTAACCATTGATCATGTGCAGGGAGATCCGTTTGCCTCACCTTCCAGTCTGCATGTGGAGTTGTCTCACAGACAGGCCAGGATTCCGGAGCGATATTATGAGAATCCGTATGCAAAAACAGCACTCAGAGATTATATTGTCCGTGAAGCAGGGAGACAGTTTGAAAAATGCAATTTCAAGGCCAGGGGATCCGGCAAGAGCGGTCTGATGAGCATCAGCCGGTGCGGCCAGGAGGTACTGGAGCGAAGCGCCTGCGAAATTGACGGGGAAGGGATTATTCTCAGATTTCATGTGGGTTTTCCGGCTTTTGGAAGGACGATTCAGGCCAAGGAGCTGGAGAAGATATTATTTGATTTTCTGCCGGAGTGCATCGAGAATGCCATGTGCTGGCGAAGGCTTGATCATCGAGCAGTGGAACAGGCTGTCTGGCTGGCAGAGGATCAGGAAGCGCTGCGGAAGATACTTGTGGAGAGGCAATGGGTCGCTTTTGCGGCAAATGGTTCTGTTTTGCCGAGAAAGAGCGGTGTGTCAGAACTGCCGATGACAGGAAGCGTTCCGTTTACGGCACCGGATTCAATGACAGAGACGGTTGAACTGCCGCATCGCGGCAAGGTAACAGGAATGGCTGTACCTGAGGGCATTACGCTGATCGTCGGCGGCGGTTATCATGGCAAGTCTACATTTTTGGAGGCTCTGCAAAACGGTGTGTATAATCATATCGGCGGTGATGGCAGGGAATTGGTTATCACAGACAATACGGCAGTGAAGCTCAGAGCGGAAGATGGGCGTTCTGTGAGGAATGTAGATATTTCCATGTTTATCAATGATCTTCCGAATGGCAGGGATACGACCTGCTTTTCAACGATGGATGCCAGCGGTAGCACTTCTCAGGCTGCGGGAGTTGTTGAGAGCATGGAGGCGGGGACACGGCTGTTATTGATCGATGAAGATACATCGGCAACGAATTTTATGGTGCGGGATGCGCTGATGCAGCGGGTGATTTCCCGGGAGAAAGAGCCGATTACGCCATTTATCGAGCGGATGCGCGCACTTTATGAGCAGGCGGGTATATCGACAATTCTTGTTGCCGGAAGCTCAGGCGCATTCTTTTATGAAGCAGACAGAGTTATCCAGATGGATCGCTATCATGTGGTGGATATCACGGAAAAAGTCCGCAACATCTGTGGACAAAATGCCTGTGGACAGCATGTTATGGAGCAGGTGCAGACTGCAGCCTTTGAGATGCCGGTATTTGACAGAAAAAGTCCGGCAGCCGGTCATAAACGGGAAGTGACGGACACGGGCAGAGAACGCGGCGGCCGGAGAGGACGGCATGGATCAGGTGCCGCAGATCGTCCGCGTACAATGAAAGTGAAGATCATGGGCAAAGAGATGCTGATGCTTGATAAGGAAAACGTTGATCTGAGATATACAGAGCAGCTGGCAGACAGTGAGCAGACAACGGCATTGGCTTATTTTATGCGTTATCTTCTGGAGAAGGCAAAGTCAGCACAGACAGTCCGGGAATCTGTCAGTGAAATAGAAACACTTTTTGAGAAAAAAGGATGGCAGGCTTTTTGCAGTGGCTATGTACCCTGCGGGCTGGCACGGCCGAGGACGCAGGAAATATATGCGGTACTCAACAGATACCGCGGTTAATGGATGGTACACGCCTGACAGGAAGGACTTTGATAAGGAATGTTGTAAATGCGTGCATTGAATTTAGGAGGAAAATATGTTGAATCAGTTTTCTAGAACAGAATTACTGCTGGGACATGACAATATGGAAAAACTGAAAAATGCCAGAGTGGCAGTTTTTGGAATAGGCGGTGTCGGCGGATTTACAGTTGAAGCCCTGGCAAGAAGCGGCGTCGGCACGCTGGATCTGATTGATGATGACAGGGTGTGCCTGACGAATATCAATCGTCAGATTATTGCAACAAGAAAAACAATCGGACAGTACAAAGTGGATGCAGCCAAAGAAAGAATTCTGGATATTAATCCGGATGCAGTGGTCAATACCTATAAGACATTTTTTATGCCGGATACGGCAGATGCTTTTGATTTTTCTGTCTATGATTATGTTGTGGATGCCATCGATACCGTCACGGGCAAGATTATGCTTGTGGAGGCTGCGCAGAAGGCCGGTACACCGATCATCAGTTCAATGGGAGCTGGCAATAAACTGGATCCGACAGCTTTTGAAGTGGCGGATATTTATAAGACATCGGTATGCCCTCTGGCAAAGGTTATGCGCCGGGAGCTGAAGAAAAGGGGCATCCGCAAGCTGAAAGTTGTTTATTCGAAAGAAAAGGCATTAACACCGATTGATGATACGGCCAACAGCTGCAGGTCACATTGTATCTGTCCGCCGGGAAGTGCAAGAACCTGTACACAGAGACGTCAGATTCCGGGAAGTACAGCCTTTGTCCCGTCTGTGGTGGGCCTGATCATTGCCGGAGAGGTTATTAAGGATTTGACGGTACATTAAGACGGCTGTATCGCATATTACTTTTTTTCTCTAAATTATGGCATATAAGGTATAAATGTGGTATACTCAATATACCTTTTGGGTTATCCCGGCGGGAAGAAACGCCCGGATTGAATAATAGAGGAAAGGATAAGTTTATGCTGAATGAAGAGAAAATCCGCTGGATGACCAGAGCGTCTATTTATGAGAAGCGTCAGGGACATACGGATCTTGAACGAAATGAATATTTTCTTGGTGATTATGTCAGACTCCATCTGATGAAGAACATGATTGGTGTGACGGTTGCCTATATTCTGATGGTAGGACTCTATGCGGTTTGCAAGATTGAGGATATATTCGCATTAGCAGCGAATATGCAGTTGATGGTGTTCCTGAAGGAAGTACTGCTTGTTTACCTGATTCTTGCGCTTATTTATACGGGTATTGGTATTATTTATTATGCATGGCAGTATCAGTCAAGCCATAAACAGTTAAAGAAGTATTATCGCATACTGCGCCATATTGACCAGTGCGGTGAGAAGAACAGCCGATCACAGGAGGATAAGAGATGACGGAGATTTTTGTGATGAGGGACAGAATCAATCGCTTTGTGAAAGAATACGAGACATGGTTCCTGATCATTGCCAAGTTTATAGGAATGATGTTTGTTTTCAGTTGTGTCAATTCACAGCTTGGATATTTTGAAGTTTTGAACAATCCGATGGTCAATATATTGCTGGCATTGATCTGCTCGATTATTCCGGGCAGTTTTTCGGTATTTATCGTGGCAGCAGTTATTGCAGCACATATGGTGAAGCTGTCCGTTTTGCTTGCTGTTCTGACAGTTGTGGTTATGCTCATCGTGTATCTGATGTTTTTGAAGTTTGCACCGGGACAGAGTGTTGTGTTGCTGGCGGTGCCGGTACTGATGCAGTACAATCTTCATTATATGATCCCGATCCTGGCAGGTATGTATTTTTCACCTTATGCGGTTGTTCCGGCAGTGATCGGTCTGTTTATGGTGAAGTTTCTGGGATATGCATGTGCGGCTGTATCCATGACAGGTACAGGCATGTCCATCAACCTTGAAGGTGCGACAGAAGCCATTAGCACGATTTTCGGTCAGTTAGCCGATGACAAGTCTATCTGGTCTTATGCCATTGCGGCAGCAGTGACGATGACGGTTGTTTATCTGATCAGTCAGTTATCCTTTGATTATGCCTGGTATGCAGCGATTGTGGCCGGTGCAGCAGCAGAGATCATTGTTACGTTTTTCTGTGCAGCGGCATTTGGAACAGAGCTGAATATAATCATGACGAACGTGGGTATCATCATTGGTACTTTACTGGCAGTATTTTTGCAGTTTATGAAATGTGCTGTAGATTATTCCAGAAAAGAATATATACAATTTGAAGATGACGATTATTATTATTACGTAAAGGCTGTTCCGAAGATTTTCATATCGGAACCGGAGAAGAATGTTGTGAAGATGAATTCCAGGAAGAAGGCGTTTGCATCCAAAGAGGTGCAGGCATCGAAGGATCATGAGGAATAGTTAACGGGAATCAGTGAAAGACAGGGGGGATATGAAATGAATAACTGGATGAAATCATTGACGAATATTGGATTGCCGCAGTCGTTTCATATTACCTATATTGTTGAAATTCTTATCCTCACAGTTATTATTTATGAACTGCTGATATGGGTCAAGAACACCAGAGCCTGGACACTTCTGAAGGGCATTGTTGTCGTGACGGTTTTTGCCCTGGGTTCCTATTTCTTTCATCTGACAACACTGACATGGATCATGACGAAGACCGCAGGTGTGCTTGTGACGGTTGTTGTGATTGTTTTTCAGCCTGAGCTCAGACGTGCATTGGAACAGCTGGGAAGGAAGAATATTATCTTCTCTATTTTCGGTCCGGCAACGGTGCGTGCAGAGGAGGACAGGAGAAGTCTGGACAAGATCAATTCCGAAATTGTACGTGCCGTATATGAGATGAGCAAGGTCAAAACCGGTGCGCTGATCGTTATGGAGAAGCAGGTGATTCTCAATGAATACGAGCGTACGGGTATTCCCATTGATGCACAGATATCCAGTCAGCTGCTGATGAATATTTTTGAACATAATACACCGCTCCATGATGGTGCGGTATTCATAAGGAACCAGCGAATTGTAGCGGCGACCTGTTATCTGCCGCTGAGTGACAATATGGAACTTAGCAAAGAGTTGGGAACAAGACATCGTGCCGGCGTTGGCATCAGTGAAGTTTCCGATAGTCTGACGATTATTGTTTCGGAAGAAACCGGTGCTGTTTCAATAGCGGAAGGCGGATTGCTGAAGCGGGATGTTGGACAGGATGAATTGAAGAAGAAACTTTCAGAGATTACACAGGGAATAGAAGAAGGCAAACGTAAAAAGCTGATGGGAAGGATTAAGAATGAGAGAAAGACTGACGCATAATTTTGGTTTGAAACTTCTGTCATTGGCTCTTGCAATTCTGGTATGGATTGTCGTTTTAAGCATTGAAGATCCGGTGTATACCCGTGAATTTTCAGATATCAGCGTGACGGAAGTGAATGGAGATCAGATCACTGAAGCAGGTAAGGCCTACAGCTATGTAGGCGGCAATACAGTCAGTGTCAAGGTCAAGGGAAAGACCTCGGTGGTCAATCGATTGTCGAAGGATGATCTTCTGGCAGTGGCAGATCTTTCCACACTGTCGATTACAGGTGCGGTCATGGTGGATGTCTCATGCCCGAAATATCCGAGTCTTGAGATCACACCAATTGGAAGCAGCACAGCACTCAAGGTTGAAATAGAAGATCTGGTTGAGAAGTCGTTAAATGTCAAAGTGAATACGAATGGCAAGGTTTCTGAGGGCTATTATATCGGTCAGGGTGTGGCAACACCGAATATGGTTACAGTATCCGGTCCTGAGTCGGTGGTCAATAAGATTAACGAGGCCAGTGTCAATGTCAGCATAGGCAGCGGTAATACAACGGATGTGACGACGAATACGACGCTGAAGCTGCTGGATCAGAGCGAGGGTGAGGTATCGAGTTCTACATTGAATATTTCACAGACTGATATCAGCGTCACTGTGCCAATCTATGAGACAAAGACGGTGCCGGTGGACTTTGGTGTAACGGGACAGGTGGCGCATGGATACAAGATGGTTTCGGCAGCCTATGAACCGAAAGAGGTGACTGTTGCCGGAAGAAAGGAAGATCTGGACAAGATCAGTCAGGTAACACTGAAGGATTATGATATTTCAGGCAAGAACAGCAAGGTGGAAGATTCCATATCAATTGTACAGAATCTTGCCGAGCAGCTTCCGGATGGTGTTGTATTTACGGATAAGGAAGCAACAGTTGCAGTGGTTGTGGATATTCAGCAGATTATAGAGACATCCTTTGAACTGCCGCTGAGCAAGATATCGCTGAAGGGCAGTAATACAGCCTATACTTATCAAAGGAGCGGGACAGGGTCTTCTGATAAGGCAGTAACATTGAAAGTTAAAGGAATATCCAGTGAGATTAACAGTCTGACAACAGATAATCTGACAGCGCTGATTGATGTGAGCAATTATGGTGAGGGAGAATATGACCTGCCGCTGACGGTTATCTTTGATGATAATTTGGAACTGGCCGCAGATGCATATGTACATGTGGTGATTTCTAAGACCAGTGATGAATAGAAAATAGGATATTGAGGGAGGCACTGAAGATGGTAAGTGTAGAACTGCAGCTTCAAAACCCGTCGGGACTTCATCTGAGACCTGCAGGTATTCTGTGTAAAGCCGCAACAAAATTTCAATCACATATTACAATAACGACAGCAGACGGAACAGAGGCCAATGCCAAAAGCGTACTGAGTGTTCTGTCAGCCTGTGTCAAATCAGGGGATAGGATAACGTTGTCCTGTGACGGTAACGATGAAAACGCAGCCCTGAAAGAACTGGAACTGGTTATCAGAGAACGACTCGAAGAACTATAAATCCGTAAGCGGAAAGTCCATACGCATCGGTGCGGAAATAAAAATGATCGGGTCATCTATCATTTGAATAAAAATACATATTGTATTGAGCAAATAGTACTCGGATAGGAGAGGCCGAATAAAATGTTCAGTCACATGTGCTTCAGCACTTATCGAAACGGAGCGGAGATTTAGTAGCGGAAGCGGCCAGTGATGAACATTTTGTTCGGCCTTTCCTTGTGAATATCCGGGCGGCACACCGCATTTTTATACACAGAATATTGACAGATGCACTTTTTTTTGCTAAAGTAATGTTTAGACGAAGTTCGTCTGGAAATAGATTAAAAAGGAATGAAAGACATGGGGTTAGTATTTTAAGTCCGACATTGTTTAAGTTAATTGTATATGGAGTGGTCCTTCGACTCCGTCGCTCATAGATCGTAAGATAACTAACGGAGATGCAGCAGAAAGGTCCGCAGATAGTTAAAGCTGATGGAATTCCTTGGCTTTATTTTCATGCGCAAATACAGTGATTAACGGAGGAATATAAAATGTTAAATTATAAGAGATATAAGAGAGTACCTGTAGTTTATTATCCGGAGAGACAGTGGCCGGACAAAGAGATCCAGAAGGCACCGATCTGGTGCAGTGTCGATCTGCGAGACGGCAATCAGGCACTGATCGAGCCAATGGTTGTTGAAGAGAAGATTGAATTTTTCAATTTGCTTGTGAAACTGGGATTCAAGGAAATCGAAGTTGGTTTCCCGGCAGCTTCTCAGATTGAATATGATTTCCTGAGAACACTGGTTGAGAGAAATCTGATTCCTGATGATGTTAAGGTTCAGGTCCTGATCCAGTGCAGAGAGCATCTGATCAAGAGAACATTTGAGGCTATTCAGGGATGCAAGAATGTCATTATCCATATTTACAATTCCACATCCACCTTGCAGAGAGATGTGGTCTTTAATATGGGTCGTGAAGAGATCAAGCAGATTGCAGTTGATGGTACGAAGATGGTGAAGAAGTATATGGAAGGCTTTGACGGCAATATCCAGCTTCAGTATTCACCGGAGAGCTTTACAGGTACAGAGCTTGATTTTGCGCTGGATATCTGTGAGGCAGTCAAGGAAGTATGGCAGCCGACTGTGGAGAATCCGATCATCTTCAATCTGCCTGCAACAGTTGAGATGACAACACCGAATGTCTATGCAGACCAGATTGAATGGATGTCCAGACATTTTACAGAGCGTGACAAGATTGTGCTGAGTATTCATCCGCATAACGACAGAGGCTGCGGTGTGGCTGCTTCTGAACTGGCATTGCTGGCTGGTGCAGACAGAATTGAAGGTACATTATTTGGAAACGGTGAACGTACAGGTAATGTCGATATTCTGAACATTGCTTACAATATGTTTTCACAGGGTATTAATCCGGAACTGGATATTGAGAATGTCAATGAGATTATAGATGTATATGAGAGATGTACCAAGATGGATATTGATCCGCGTCATCCATATGCAGGCAAGCTGGTCTTCACAGCATTCTCAGGTTCTCATCAGGATGCCATCAACAAGGGACTTCATGCGATGGAACAGAGAAATTCCGAGTATTGGGAAGTCCCATATCTGCCGATCGACCCGGCAGATCTTGGAAGAGAGTACGAACCGATCGTTCGTATTAACAGTCAGTCCGGAAAGGGCGGCGTAGCCTTTGTTATGGATCATTACTATGGTTTCAAACTCCCGAAGGTGATGCACAAAGAGCTGGCTGATGAGATTCAGTTACTTTCTGAGCGTCAGGGTGAAGTATCACCGTCACAGATCATGGACAAGTTCAGAGAGATGTATATCAATGCAAAATATCCGTTGCATTTCAAGAAGATGCGCGCAGAAGATATTTCCGAGACAACAGAAGGCTACGATACAAAGGTTGTTCTGACTTATACATTCAAGGATGAGTTAAAGACCATCGAAGGCTTCGGCAACGGGCCAATTGATGCAGTTAAGCATGCACTGTGCAACCAGGGTGGTTTCAATACCAAACTGACAATGTACGAGGAGCATGCATTGACAACCGGTTCCGATTCTCAGGCTGCATCTTATATTGAACTGATGAATTCAGAAACAGGCGAGAAAGCTTTCGGTGTTGGTATCAGTTCCAACATCACACGTTCCTCTGTAAGAGCGATTTTCAGCGCGATGAACAGACTGTTCTTCAGAAAGAAATAAAGCATTGCAGTCATGAAGGCTGCCGTCATATAACAGGTGACGGCAGCCTTTTTATACGGTTATTTTGTAACAAAAAATTAAATTTTTATTACAAAATAACTTTAAAAATGTTAAAGGGTGTGATAGAATAGTACCAGTTGGTGTGATACAAATTGAAATAAAACGATATGTATCGATGAAAATACATAACAGAGAAGGACGGAAAGGCAAGTGAGTATAAAACGTATGAAGAAGAAGCTATTAGCAATGTTGATGATTATGTTGATGTGTATCCCATTATCAGGAACTGTCACTGCGAATGCAGCCAGTTCTGATTATCGGTCCTGGGCACAGTGGGATTCGGAATGGGGAAGCATTCATTTAGGTAAGAGCCAGTATACCATGAAGTCATCAGGATGTCTGGTTACAGCTATTGCAATGTTGATTTGTCATACAGGCAGTGCAGATGCATCCTCCTTTAATCCGGGAACATTGGTTACCTACTTGAATAACAACGGCGGTTTTACATCAGATGGTTCTTTGTATTGGGGCAAGGTAGGTGGCGCAGCAGACAATTTTACGCTGTATAACAGCCGAGTGAGCCTGGCGAATATGACAAAGGCACAGAAGATTGCCAAGATGGCGGAGTATGTCAATAACGGCTACGGTGTTATTGTTTCTGTCAGAAACGGCGGACACTGGGTAGCTGTTGACAGAATTGAAGGCAGCACAGTCTATATGCTGGATCCGGGTGACCGTAATACAGATCTTTTTGCAACATACAGTGAATCCGGTGTGGATCGTCTGGCTATCTATAAAGGCAAGAATGCAGGCGGTACAGTTTCAGGGGATCCGGGCAATACAGACAATACAACGACGCCTGACAAAGTGATCGGAACAGGCACTGTGAATTGTTCCAGCTTATATGTCCGAAGCGGAGCTGGCACGAATAACAGCATTATTACAGCCATCAGCAAGAATACCAGTGTAGATATCCTTGGCGAAGCTAATGACAGCAAGGGAAGGAAATGGTATCAAGTGAAGGTAGGCGGCAGAACAGGTTATGTCTGTGCCGATTACATTACAGTCAAGAATTCCGGTTCTAATAACAATAATAATAATACAGAAACTGCATCAGGCAGCGGCGTTGTGAACTGTTCAGCACTGAATGTTCGAAGCAGCGCGGGTACAGGAAGCCGTGTGGTGACAACCATATCCAGAAACCAGGCGGTTACAATTACCGGAACAGCTAAAGACAGCAGCGGCAGTAAGTGGTATGCGGTGTCATTCAAGAAGAGCGGTAAGAGCTATAAGGGTTATGTTTTTGCACAGTATATTACATTAAAGAGTGATAACAGCAGCAATGGCAATAATAACAATAATAGTAATTCTGATAACAGCACACCGGCAACATCTATCCCGGCAGTTGTTAACTGCGGTGCATTGAATATGCGTTCAGGTGCCGGAACGAATTATTCAGTCGTGACAACACTGACAAAGAATACAGCAGTAACGATTACCGGAGAAGCAAAGGACAGCAGCGGTACATTGTGGTATAAGATTACTGCAGGCAGTAAGACTGGCTATGTGCATTCTTCTTATCTGACGAAGAAGAACGCAGGTGGCAACAGCAGCAATAACAACAACTCAGATACTTCAACAGATGTATCCGGACAGACAATGAAGGTTGCGTATGATGTGGTCAATGTTCGAAGTGGAGCCGGTACATCTAAGGGCGTTGTGACGGTTGTCTACCAGAATGAGAAGGTAACTGTCGTAGGTCAGGATAAGGATAACAGTGGTAATATCTGGTATAAGATTAAGACAGTATCCGGCAAGACCGGTTATATCCGCTCTGACCTTCTAAAGGCTGACAGCTCAAACAGCAGCGATACAAAGAGTGACAGCAATAATTCAAATTCAGGAACAGAATCAGATCTGAATGGACAGAAGATGCAGGTAAAATATGACGGTGTCAATATGCGAAGCGGAGCCGGTACATCCAAGGGTGTTATTGAAGTCATTTATCTTGAGGATACATTGACGGTTGTAGGTCAGGATAAGGACAGTAGCGGAAATATCTGGTATAAGGTCAAGGCAAAGTCCGGCAATACCGGTTATATCCGTTCTGATATGCTGAAGCAGTCCTCCTCATCAGGCAGCACAGCATCATCCGATCAGGCATCGGACAGTACACCGACAAGCGGTCGTGTTGTTGATGGATGGCTGAATGTTCGAAGCGGAGCAGGTACATCCAACAAAGTACTGGTTGTTATTTCCGAAGGAACCAAAGTGACGATCAGTGAATCTGTTAAGGACGGCAGCGGAAGTCTCTGGTATCATATTACAGTGAACTATGGCGGTGTGAGTTATGACGGCTATGTTTCATCTCAGTATATCAGCAAGTAATCGGCTGATCTAACAACGAAATACATAATTTGGCAAAACCTGTGGTAAATCATGTTTTTACCACAGGTTTTGATTGTTATTTTTGAAAAATCAGATTATAATGAAATATATTGTAGTCTAAGGAGAAAAGATTGTGGAAAATAGAGAACAATATAAACGCTTAATTATGTTTTTTGCTTCTGCACTGATTCTGCTTGTTCAAGTGGTGATATTCTACTATATTTGGCATCGCTACTATAACTACAGATCAGTTATCGGAGCATTATACTGGCGCCGAGGCAACTGGGCATTGATGGGAGTGTATGCTTTTATCAATTTCTTCTTTTCAAAAATTTTTGGTGCCTATAAGGTTGGTTATCTGAAAGTCTCAGATGTTATTGCGTCCCAGATCCTTGCCGTTTTATGCTGCAATGGCGTGACTTATATGCAGCTGGCGCTGATTGGCCGTTGGCGTTTTTCGGCTTATCTGGAACCTATCATGCAGATGACCCTTTATGATGTTGTCGCTGTTATTGCATGGGTGATCTTCATGCGATGGATTTATGCGAAGATTTATCCGCCTAGACAGATGCTGCTTGTTTATGGTGATATCAATCCAAAGGCACTGATCCAGAAGATGACATCCAGAACGGACAAGTACAGTATTGTTGATATGATCAATATTTCAGAGGGTTATGATGCAGTCATAGAACGGATCAGCTATTATGAAGCAATTGTGATCGGTGATATTCCGTCTGTTTATCGCAATAAATTTTTGAAATATTGTTATGCCAACTCTATTCGCTGTTACAGTATTCCGAAGATTTCGGATATTATGATCAAGAGTTCAACAACCATCAATCTCTTCGATACAGAATTGATGCTGTTCAGGAATCGCGGCTTGACAGCAGAGCAGAGACTGCTCAAGAGAGCATCAGATATTGTTTTTTCATGTATCATATTGGTTGTTTTTTCACCGATATTACTTCTGGTGGCTGTATTGATTAAGCTTTATGATGGCGGGCCGGTTTTTTACAAACAGGAAAGGTTGACATATAATCATAAGGTTTTTATGATCTACAAATTCAGAAGCATGCGTGTGGATTCTGAGAAAACCGGTGCACAGCTGGCGAAGAAGAATGACGACCGTATTACCCCTGTTGGGCATGTGATCCGGTCTCTGCATATCGATGAGCTGCCACAGCTCTTCAATATTCTAAAAGGGGATATGGCATTTGTCGGTCCGCGTCCTGAGCGCCCTGAGATTGCAGAACTGTATAAGAAGAGTATTCCGGAGTTTGATTTCCGTCTGAAGATGAAAGCAGGACTGACAGGTTATGCACAGGTTTTCGGCAAATACAGTACAACACCTTATGATAAGCTGAAACTGGATCTGACTTACATCGAGAACTATACCTTCGCACTGGATTTGATGATCATTATTCAGACAGTGAAGATTCTTTTCCAGAAAGAGAACTCAGAGGGGCTTGATACCGGTCAGAAAACAGCATTGCGTACGGAGGACAAGAAGAATTGAAGCATGTAGAGGTATCTGTTATTATTCCTGTGCATAATGGTGCGGATTATATTGCACAGGCGATTGATTCAGCTTTAATACAGGATGTACCGTTGGAGATTATCATTGTCGATGATGGTTCAACAGATTGTCTGGCAGAGGCTTTGTCGCCATACATGGAGCGGTCGGAGATAACGGTGCTGCATAACAGGCACAATATAGGCGTTGCAGAGAGCCGCAACCGGGGTGTAAGGCAGGCCAGAGGTGAATATATCGCTTTTTTGGATTGCGATGATTGGTGGGAGCCTGGAAAGCTGAAAATGCAGCTGACATTACTCAGAAAGACTGGTTATGTTTTGTGTGCATCAGGAAGACGGCTGGTCGCACCGGATGGAAGACCGACGGAGAGAATCATCGGTGTGAAAGAAAAGCTTACATATAGGGATCTGCTGTTCCAGAATCCTGTCAATTGTTCCTCTGTTGTGATCAAGCGTGATGCAGCCACTGCTTTTCCGATGGTACATGATGAATGCCATGAAGATTATATTATGTGGCTTCAGATTTTGAAACATTATCATACGGCCTGTGCCGTGAATCAGCCTTTATTGAACTACCGGCTGAGCAAGACAGGCAAATCAGGCAATAAGCTTCATTCAGCGAAGATGACGTTTAAGGTATATCGGCACATGGGTTTCAGTATACCAAAAGCATTGTTTTGCTTCGCGGGATATATGTTCAACGGTATCAAAAAATATTACTTTCATTAAAAAATTAATTTTTTTCGGTTTTTCTGTCACAATTCGTTGAAAAAGAAGGTTTATATATTATAAGAGTTTGAGGAGAGCTTGTGGGAGGCGGTAGTATGGCAATGAATTTGACGGATTCGGGATCGAATATGCATTCAGAGGAGCAGCAAAACCCTGAACAGGTGGCAAAATTTAACATAACCTTCAGACTGTATGCATCAACGATGAAGCGGAAGGCCTATGCTATTTTGAGAGATGAAGGATGGGCAGAAGATGCTGTTCAGTGGACATTTATGAAGTTGCTGCAACATTTGAACCAGATTGGTGATCCGTACAGTATTAAAGCGAGATGTTATATTAATACAATTCTCGTCAATAACTGCTTCACTCTG
>ENA-UONZ01002225-UONZ01002225.1-human-gut-metagenome-genome-assembly--contig:-C93old-NODE-2225-length-16095-cov-8.228304_pt1 | contig 16095 bp, 8 predicted proteins | sample MGYA00242468_ERZ724015 | MGnify/ENA metagenome assembly ERZ724015
AACATGGTGAACGCGCAAGCGAACGCCAGCACCAGTGCGAGAATCTTTTTGAGATGGCATATGAAAATCTAAAAACTGAGCATAAATTGTGTTCTTGAAGAAGATTATCAAAAATCGAGAACATTTTGCAGATTTGTGCGTTTAACAATATGAACCATATTATGGATAATGAGCAACGTACTTCACGCTTTCAATGCAAAAAACATTTCGTCAGTATAAACAAAAATTTGAATAGATTTTGTACAGATATTCTTTTCTCTGCTTTGTACACAGGATATAAAATATCCATTTATTTACTCATTTTTGAGCATGCCGATATTCGCGAAATAGTTGAATTTATGAACGGTTTTGAAGAAAAAATTCGTTTATCGTTTGATTTTGCTCTTTTATATACAATCTCAAAAAGATTCTCGCACTGGTGCTGGCGTTCGCTTGCGCGTTCACCATGTTCGCTGGTGCGGCGTTCACGGATCAGGCCGACATCAAGGCTACTGACGCTGTGAACATGCTTTCTTCGCTGGGCGTAATCACCGGTTACACCGATGGTTCTTACCAGCCGAACAAGGTCGTTACCCGTGCGGAAATGGCCAAGATGATCTTCGTTGTACGCAACAACAAGATCGACGACTCTGCTTATCAGAGTAACTATTCCAAGCTGACTGACATCAGCAACCACTGGGCAAAGGGCTACATTAAGTTCTGTGAGTCCCAGGGCATTATCGCTGGTAAGGGCAACAACAAGTTTGACCCGGACTCTCCGGTAACCGGCGTTGAAGCTGCTAAGATGCTGCTGGTAGTTTCCGGTTACGACTCCGCCAAGGCTGGTCTGACTGGTTCTGCATGGCGCACCAATGTACTGAAGTACGCAGGCGCAGCTGGTATTCTGGACGACGTAAACTCTGCTCTGGAGCAGGGCCTGCCGCGTCAGTACGCAGCTCAGATGATCTACAACACTCTGGATGTTAACCGTGTTAAGTGGTCCAAGGACTCCGAGTCCTTCGACGACGTTCTCAACGGCGGCGTTAAGGAGACCGTAGGTCACGCTTACATGGGTCTGTGCGCAGACTATGGTACTCTGGTATCCATCGACAAGGATGCTCTGTCCATCAAGTTGGACAAAAACTACGATTCTGACAACTACCATACTTATACCACTAATCCGGTTAAGTTCACCAAGGTAGCTGAGAATTATACCTCCCTGTTGGGCCAGAAGGTTAAGGTAATGTTCAAGGATGGCAAGCTGAACAATGTTCTGGGCGTTTATGCTATCTCTGACAACACCGTTTACAATACTCTGATGAACGACGTTGAGAAGGACGGTCAGAAGATCAAGTTTGATGGCACTTCCTACTCTGTTGATTCCAACAACATCGACACCTACTTTGTTGGTATCAACGGTGCTTCCGAGCTGGGCAAGAAAGCTGTTTCTTACTTCGACAAGGGTGATGCCCTGAACGCTGAGAAGACCAACGGCAACACCTCCCTGTCCGAGGTAACCTTCGTTGATTCCGACGGCGACAACAAGATTGACACCGCTATCGTTATCGAGAAGACCGCTGCTAAGGTAACTTACGCTTCTTCTTCCGAGATCGTTGCTGGCGACACCTACAAGGCTGCTGACGAGAACATCGCTGAGGGCTTTGCTAAGGACGACTACGCAGTAGTTTCCAAGAACCTGTACAAGGACAACAAGGACGTTGTTAAGGCTGACGTTCTGAACGACACCGTAAACGGCTTCAAGACCAAGACTGGCTATGTTCAGTACAAGATCGGCTCCACCTGGTACAACGCTGCTAAGGCTTTCTCTGACGTTGACACCGGCGACAAGGTAAAGGCTTACGTTGTAAACGGCGTTGCTCTGGATATCAGCTCTGACGATTCCAACGGCGCTCTGCCGACCGTAGCAGTTGTTACCGGTATCGGCGGTGACACCATCACTGGCGATCAGGTTAAGCTGACCTTCTTTGATGGCACCACCAAGACCGTAACTCTGGACAAGGTTGTTAAGTCCAACGGCGATTCCTTCACCGCTGCTCTGGGTACTGCTTACAGCTACTCCGAGTCCAAGGACGGCTACAAGCTGACTCAGCTTTCTGGCAAGAAGTACAACGATTACGAGGCTCAGGAGATCATCACCAGCTTCGCAAATACTTCCTTTGATTCCAATAAGGCGCTGACATCCGGCGTTGGTAAGGATTACAACACCTACAAGTCTACCTATGCAATGGATGACAACGCTAAGGTTGTTCTGGTTCAGTCTTCCGGCAAGTGCAAGGTTGTAACCGGCAAGCAGTACAAGGCTCTGGCTACCGTCGATCAGGGCACGCTGACCTCTGCGTTCACCAAGAAGACCAACGGTCTGACCAAGATCATGCTGGCTTCTGCTTACGTAGTTGACGTTGACAAGACCGGTCACTCCAACGACAACTACGCTTACATCGTTAAGACTGGCTACAAGACCGGCGACGATCGCACCGCTTACACCATCTGGGACGGCGAGAAGAACGTAGACGTTGTTGAGAAGGTTTCCTACTCTGCTGGCGCTCGCGACAAGGGCATGGTAATCGGCTACTCCACCATCGATGAGGACGGCTATATCAACGATGTACAGACCTACACCGGCTCTAAGTTCACTGCTGCTGTAGCTAAGGGTTCTGAGGACACCTCTACTCTGTACTACGCTGGCGTACAGGGCGTAAACGGCGATTCTTGGGTAACTGTTGACGGCGTTAACAAGCTGAACATCACCAAGGATACCAAGATCCTGAACGTTGATTCCGACGCTGACGACGACGATCAGATCGGCAAGTCCGGTACTGCTCTGTTCGCAGCTGAGGAGATCGCTGACTCCGGCAAGTACTACATCAACGCTTACTTCGTAATGGATGAGACCTTCGGCTCCAACGACGACGCTGATCTGGCATTCATCGTATTCGACGTAAAGGGCAAGATGGACGGCCAGAATGAGTCTAAGGTACTCTCTGCAAACGGTAAGGTTACTAATGTAACCTGCACCGAGAAGACCTTTGAGGCTGGCAAGACCTACGATCTGGTTCTGACTGGTACTGCATCTTCTGACGTAACCGTATCTCTGACTGGCGCTGTATTTGCTGCTGACGGCAAGACCGCTTCTCAGAAGGTTACCTTCAACGACAAGGGCAACGCAACCATCAAGGTTATCGCTCTTGGCTCTGACATCACTGTAAAGGGCGCGTAATTTCTCCTTTTACACAATCGAAAACCCCGCTCTCTGAGCGGGGTTTTCTTTACCATTTAAGGAAAGCACCCAAAGCAGCGGATAGTTTTCTGCCAAGATCCAGCGATTCAGAATAGTTATCAGAAACAACAGGACGAGCAAAATCAAAGTCTGCATTGACCAATGCACCGAAACCCTCACCAGACTTTTTAAGTTCAATGGTCACATAATGTTTGGGGTTAAATTGCTCCTCGAAACTATAGCAGCGGATAGTCGGCTTTGACATACGAAAACGACTAACTAACCATTTCGATGTTTCTCTTAATAACTCCAAAGTAACTTTTCGTTCGTTACAACGCATAATATGTACATCTCGTTTATTCGCTATTACCCACACTTCACCTGCATGAACATAATCTTATGCCTTATGTTTTTTGGTAAAATAAAAGTCGGCAAAAGAGCGCTAAAATGTGAACACCCTGATGGTGCAAAAAAATGAGCCATTGACAACACTTCCAATAACAGCTGCCATTAGTTTATGTTTAATAGACTACGACTGTAGCGGAAAGGTGTTGACAGAGTTTAATTGTCTCGCCTCTATAGAGAACCTGATTTTTATGGGGACGGTTGGCATGAGCAAAACACATCTTGCCACAGCCATTGCTCTGAAAGCCTGCCAAGAAGGGCGAAAGGCCCGGTTCTTTACCGCAGCCGGTCTTGCCAATTTCCTCTTGGAAAAGAACAACAAAGGAACTTTGAACAACTTCCTCATCTCGCTAAAAAAAGTGGAGCAGATTGTGATTGTTGAAATTGACTTTGTCCCGCTGCACAAAGATGCAGCCAAGCTGCTGTTCCAAGTAATCTCTGACTGCTACGAGCACAAGAGCCTGATTATTACTTTCAATTTAGAGTTCTCTCAGTGGAACACCGTCTTTGGAGACAATAGACTCACGGCAGCTCTGGTTGACCGGTTAATCCACCACAGCCATATCGTGATTTTCTCCGGTGAGAGTTACCAGCTTACGCAGTCCATGAATCGGCAGCGGAGTTCTTTTTGAAAAAGGGCTTTGGGGCTCCAAAAGGTGAGCAAAAGAGCTCGACCCGTTCGCGCACCGGAAGGTGTGCGTTGGGGCTCGGCTCATACAATCCGAACAAGCATATTGGGTGATGAAGGTGATCACCTTTTTGACACTCTTGTAAGACTTTTCTGTTGACGAACACAATTTCTCGGGGGTTCCTTTTTGTACAGATTGTTCAGTAATAAAACGGTTTACATCAGCAGATTGAATCAGGTTATGATGTGTAGTTGAATTATATAGCTTTTTTGCTCATTTTTAGGTATAATATGAATAAGAAAGATTCGGAAAGGAGAAGACCTATCTATGGAAGAACTATCTTTACTTTTGAATGCTATCAGTACATTGGCAGCAGTTGTTTCCGCAGTTAAAGCAGTACAGGCAAAAAACGAAGTCAAAAAGCTGAAAAATATTATCAACGGAGATAAAAACATACAGGTTTCAGGTGATGTTTCGGTCAGCAACAGTGGGAATAACGATGGTGTAATTTCGGGGGTGAATTCTGGTGCCATTCGGAAATAATCCAATAGTCGATAGAACGACGGTAGAAAATACCGGAGAAAATGCGGGTACTATGATAGGTTCTAATTCCGGACAAGTTAACGTAAACTGCGGATTGGGATATAACGATACAAAGGCACTTTGTCTGGATATTACCCGAGAGGAGATAGCCAAATACGCTCAAACAGCCCATATAGAGGCGGAACGGCGGCGCGATGAACTGTTTGAAATGCTTATGAACGTGCTGGCTAATCGTCAGATGGCAGATACGCAAACTTTATCCGCTTTTTGCGATCCCGCAATGCAGTTTGACTATTTTGAAGCGCAGAAAGCCTATATGAAAGCCGGAACACCGGAATTAGCGGATATATTATCGCAGATTCTTGCTGAACGGGTTGGTGAGTCTGAACGTACATTACTGCAAATCGCATTGGGCGAGGCAATCCAAGTGGCACCGAAATTGGTTACAACGCAAATGCGCACATTAGCGTTGGTGTTTTTTATAAAACATATAGTAAGATATGATATCCTTAATCATGATACTTTAACAGAGTATCTCGAAAATATTATTTTACCGATTTATAGAAGCGGTGTCGGTCGAAAACAGGCTGAGTTCCAACATCTCAATTTCACTGGTTGCAGTCAGTATGCAGCAATAAGGAGCCAAATGGCTGTATTGTTTCAGCGAAAATATGCCGGATTGTTTATGTCGGGCATTGAAAACGATCAATTACCTAAAGATTCAGCCAATACAAGTTTAGTTGAGTTATATCCTGATTTGTTTATAAAATGCCTGAATAATGATAGCTTGCTTCAAATCAATGCGATCTCCACAGATGCATTGGATAGCATTATGAAAGAGCATAATGTGACGGAAGAACATCAACGAATTATTAGAAAATTATTTCATGATAACCAAATGTCCGAATCGGAGGTCCAAAGCCTTATTGTTAAACTCGTTCCCGATATGCAGGAAGTTTTTGATTATTGGCGCAATAGCGATATTTCCGTTTTAACTTTATCATCAGTAGGTGTTGTACTGGGTGCACAGTATGCTCAAATGGTTACTGGTGAGCAATATGACCTTTCCACGTGGATTTAGCTATCGGTTCTATATTCTGGTTAGCAAAAGAAAAACCCCGCTCAAAGAGCGGGGTTTTGTTGTGTAACTTAGAATCTGAGATTCAGAAATTACTCAGCCGGTGCAAAGATGATGGTATCAGTACCAGTCTTTACAACAGACTTGTAAGTGTCACCAGCAGCGATAGCGGATACTGCGGTAGAACCAGCCTTAGCAGTGTAGAACTGACCAGCAGTGGTAACAGAACCAGTTGCAGAGGTGAACTTTACAGTTGCGCCAGCCTTGGTTGCAGTGATCTTGGACAGATCAGCAGCAGACGGAACTACCAGAGTCTTGCCAGCCGGAACAACAACAGCGGTGGTCGGCATAGCAAAAGCGTAAACGGTGTCAATGTCATCGTTCTGCAGAGCAGCAGCTACATCGCCAGTGCCTACTACGGTGTTGTTAGCCAGCCAGTTGTGCTGATTATCAACAACGATCAAGTCGTAAGCATCAGCGCCGCTAACGTGTACATAAACAGCATTGGTCTTCCAAATGCCGTCGATTACTTCGATAGCAGTGTCGATGCCGTCCTTGCCAACGGATACGCCCTTCTTGTCGTCGGTGTCAACAACCAGAACGGTGGTGTCGTCGGTGTCTACATCGAAGGAAGTGGTAGCGCCGTTAACGTCCAGGATCTGGATGTCCTTGCCATCCCAACCGGTGATAGCAGCTTCAACAGCATTCTGGATGTTTACGTCCTCAACCTTCTTATACTCGTTGCCGTTGTAGGAAACAACGTCGCCGGTGTAAGACAGGGTGATAACGTCGCCCTTCGCGTAGGTGGTACGGTCAGCAGCGTTCTTCTCAGCCAGCAGAGTCTCTTCACCGTTCTCGGTGTAGGTGGTCAGGATGATGTAAGAAGTGCCGTCAACAGTTACGGAAGCGGTCTTGTCGAGCAGGTAAGCGTAATCATTGGTGTTAGCAATGGTCGGCTCAGCAGACTGGTATACAGTAGCAACCTTGATGCGGGACAGACCGTTGTTCTTCTCAACCAGAGCGAAAGCGTTAGCGTCGAAGCCCAGCTTCTTAGCCTGCTTGCCAGTGTACTTCTTAACGTCAGAAGAACCGTAAACAACGAATACAGTAGCGTTGTCGTCAAATGCGTAACCAGCAATCTTCGCATCGCCGGAAGCAGTACCGTTCAGGCGAACGGTGTTAGACGCAGCAGCAGCGGTAGTGGTATCGCGCAGAACGTTGTCGTAGCCAGCGTCGTTCTCGTTCTTGTCGAGCAGCTGCAGGGTGTAGCCGTCGCTGGTCTTAGAGTAGGTTACCAGAGCCGGGCTAATGCCCTTAGCGCCAGTATTCATGATATTACTGTAATTAGCTTCGCCGGCAATCCTCTTGGAAGAAATGGCATTGCCAAGCAGGTAGCCGTTCAGAGCAGCCAGATCACCGGTGGAAGTGGTAGCAGTCAGCTCATCCAGATCGTACTTGGTGTTATCAGCATTGTTGATAACAGACTTAACCTTAACAATCTCGGTCTTGCCGTCCAGGTACATCAGCTTAGCTTCAACGTGGCCGCCTTCAGCACCAGAGCCATAGGTCACGCCAGTGGAAACTACAACTGCAACGTCAGAGCCGGTGCCGGACTGAGTACGGTCAACGTAGTAAGCAATACCGCTGATAACTACCATGGTAGCCTTGTCGCCGGACTTCAGCTTGGTGGTAACCTTGTTGGAAGCGCTCTTCGCATAGCGCTTAACCCAACCGGAGGTAACGTTGTACTCCTCATTGTCGCCGTTTACATCGTTGCGGACAGCACCGATGGTCTCGTCGGAAGAGGTAGCCTTCTCAACCTTAACTTCATCGTTGAAGGAGTCGTAAGTAACAACTACGAGGTCGTCCTTCTTGATGCCGTCGTAAACGTTGATGTCTTCCAGCTTCGGAGAAGTGGTGGACATGGTGTCGCCCTTAACATCCTTCAGGGACAGAGTGGAGGAGGTTACGGAAGAAACCTTAGCAACTGCCATCGGGAACTCGATAGCCAGATCGAACTTGCCATTGTTGTCGTAGTCTACGAACTTGATGGTGTTAGCGGTCTGCGGCTCGTAAGCGATGGTAGAGAAAGCAGCGGAGGAACCGGTCAGGTTCAGGTCAGAAGACAGAGTGCCAGCGAAATACTTAGCATTGTTCTCAACCTTGTACTTGTCGCCGTCAACCTTGATCTTGCCCGTTTCCTTAGCGTCCTTAACCTTATTGGTGGTAGTCTCAACAACTACGTTCTCATCGGTGGAGTAAACACCGAATACAGAAGCCTTGTTCTTAGCGTACTCATCGGTGTCGTAAGCAACCTTAACTTCTTCGCCAAGGTACTTGGACAGGTCGGTGGTGTACTTGGACTCGGTCCAGGTGTTCTCCAGAGCGCCGCTCTTGTAAGACCAGGTGTAGGAACCGTCGTCGTTCTGCGGCAGGATGGTGAAGCCCTTGCCCTCGCCGTTGTTAGCCTCTACGAGGATACCGGTGATGGTCTTGTAGCCCATGTACTTCTCGCCAACGGTCTCCTTAACGAAGGTGTGGCCGTTCCAAGAGGTAACGTCATCAAAAGCGTTGGAGTCGGTGGACCACTTAACGCGGTTGGTGTCCAGAGCGTTGTAGATCATCTGTGCAGCGTACTGACGCGGCAGAGCGTTCTCAACAGAAGCATCAACATCGTCGAACAGGCCGCACATGCCAGCGTAGGACATGGTGTTCTGCTTCCACTTCGGGCCAGTCAGGCCAGCCTTGGTCTGGTCGTAGCCGATAACAGTCAGCAGCATCTTAGCTGCTTCCTGACCGGTTACGGTTGCGTCCGGAGCAAAAGTGGATGCGCTCTTACCAGCAATGATGTTGTTAGAAGCGCAGAAGTTGATGTAGCCGCGAGCCCAGTGATCCTTGGTATCAGCGAAAGCGCTGTCCATGGTCTGATAAGCCTTGGCATCGGATTTACCGCCGTTCCAAACAACGAAGATCATCTTCGCCATCTGAGCACGAGTTACCGTGCCATTCGGACGGAAGCTGCCGTCTTCATAGCCGTCAATGACGCCCAGAGCGGTCAGCATGTTCACAGCTTCGGTAGCCTTGATATCAGCCGAATCCGTGAACGCCGCACCAGCGAACATGGTGAATGCACAAGCAAACGCCAGCACCAGTGCGAGAATCTTTTTGAGATGCATATGAAAATCTAAAAACAGAGACTAAATCGTGTTTTAAGAGAATATTGTCGAGAATCAAGAATATTTTATAGCTTTGTGCGTTTAACAATATGAACCATATTATGGATAACGAACAACGTGCTTCACTGTGTTTGTCAATAGAAAAGCCTTCAGAATTTCAACTAGCAGTTTCAGCTGATTCATATCGTATCTGGCATAAATATCCAGACTGGCTTCATTGATACGGAGTGTAGTGGAAGGTGTCGAAACGTTTCGGCTCACCAGTTTCGACACCGGCACTTCTGCGAAAGTCGTTTTCTCCGAATGGCAATTCGTTTCGGCACTTGCCAACACGTTCCGCTCCCACCGATAATAAGCGCTCGGTGTAATTTGGTCCTGCTTGCACCACGTTTTAACCAGTAATCCGCTGCTGCGGCATTCTTTTATGAGTTCTGTCTATTTTGCAATGTGTGCCTGATGTTTTAATTCTGTTGATGCCATTGCCATCTCTCCCGAAACAGTGCCGGATTGTTTCGGATCGTTCCGAAACTTCCCGCTATTTCTGTTATCTCACACGGTGGGATATGTGGAAGGTTTGACGGTTACTTAGCCTGTATTTTATGAGCAATTTCTTTCACTATCATATTCCTTATTATATATAGTATAGCGTAGACATTAAGAAATGCAACGGCGTCAGTTATAATATTACACGTAATGTTACATTCATGTTACGGATGGTGAACTGCGCTTGACCCTTGTGTTTGACTATGGTAATATACTTATCGACGAGTGAAAACTCGAAAAATTTTATAAGGAGGAATTCCCCTATGAAGAATCTCAAAAAGATTCTCGCACTGGTGCTGGCGTTCGCTTGCGCGTTCACCATGTTCGCTGGTGCAGCGTTCACGGATTCGGCTGACATTAAGGTTGACGCTGAAGTTGTGGACACTCTGGTTGCTCTGGGCGTAGTAAACGGCTACGATGATGGCTCTTTCAAGCCCAACGGCACCGTAACCCGTGCGGAGATGGCGAAGATGATCTACGTTCTGCGCACCGGTAACTCTGACGCTTCTGCGTACAACGACGACAAGACCTCTTTCACCGACATTGGCTCCCACTGGGCACGCGGCTACATCAAGTACTGCAAGTCTCTGGGCATCATTGCTGGTAAGAGCAACACCAAGTTCGCTCCGAACGACAAGGTAACCGCTCAGGAAGCAGCTAAGATGCTGCTGGTAACCCTCGGTTACAATGCTGACAAGGCAGGTCTGGTAGGCGCTAATTGGGCATCCAAGACCAATGCACTGGCTGATGAGGCTGGCCTGCTGGAGGACGTAAACACTTCCTTCACTTCCGCTTGCCCGCGTCAGTACGCTGCACAGCTGATCTACAACGCAATCGACGCTAAGACCGTAGTTCTGCGCGACGGCGAGTACACCGATCAGACTGCTATGGGCGTTGACAACAAGACCGTTGGCGAGAAGTACATGAACCTGAAGAAGACTACTTCTACCCTGACCAAGGTTTCCAAGACCAATGGTAAGGACACCTACGAGCTGAAGCTGGACAACGATGATAAGGTAGTTGACTGGGACAACACCACCGAGACCTTGACTTCCAAGAAGGCAGTATTCGATTTTACCGACGTTCAGAAGGATTACTCTGACCTGCTGTACAAGACCGTTACTGTACTCCACAAGGATCGCAAGACTGTTTACGGCGTTTTTGCTACCTCTGACAACACCCAGCAGTCCAATATTCTGAAGAAGCTGGAGATGGACGGCTCTAAGGTTAAGCTGAACGGCACCAAGTACGATCTGGCTGACAAGACCACCGTTTATGTAAACGGCGAAAAGCTGACCGATAATAACAAGGATGTTACCATCAAGGCCTTTGTTGATGCTCACGGCAACAAGGCTGCTAATAAGTATAAGGATTCTAAGTACTGGCAGGGCACCGAGGTATCCCTGATGGCTACTGATGGCACTTCCAACTACTCCATCCTGAAGGTTAAGACCTTCGCTGTTGCTAAGGTTACCGCTGTAGGCTCTGACTACATCAATGTAACTTACAAGAGAGGCGACAAGGACATCGTCACCAAGACCAAGCTCGAGGATGACGAGTGGGATTGGTACGACGGCGTTAAGAAGGATGACTACGTTATCCTGACTGCTAAGGGCAACTACGGTACCAACCACGGCCTGGTTGAGAAGGCTGAAGTTGTTACCGGCAAGGTAACCGGCACCAAGTCTGACGACGGCGTTTCCGTTGGCGGCAACTGGTACACTATGGCTGGCGTACAGGGTCAGACCAATACCGACAATCGTCCGAACACCGGCTCTAAGGTTGACATGGTAATTGTCAACGGCTACGTTTACTTTGTTGATACCACTGCTGGTTCTGTTGAGGATGTAGCACTGTTGGTTGAGGCTGCTGCTAAGGGCGGCACTGGTTCCAAGTGGGAAGCTCGCATGATCTTCGCTGATGGCTCTGACAAGACCGTTGACATCGAGAAGAAGTGGGAAGACAAGGACAACGACCAGGCGGGCGCTACTATCCCGAAGATGGTTGAAGGCACAAACACTCCGGTTCTGGTTACCTACTCTGTATCCAACGGCGTTTACACCCTGACCAAGATTGGTGCAAAGCACGTATATGATGGCAACGATTTTGAAACCGCAGGTTATGATGGCTATGCTGCTGTAACTACGAATGCTACTACCAAGACCGATGGCAGCATCAAGAATGCTGCGAAGATCGAAGTAACCGAGCATGACGGTGCCACCAAGCACGAGCTTTCCAAACTGTACTACGAAGCAACCGGTACGGTATTCGTTAAGTACAAGGTTAAGGCTGATGGTTCTGCAGATTACAAGGTTGTTACCGGCAAGACTGCTTCCGGTTATGACAAGACTCTGACCGAGGCTTCCGCAGTTGTAAACAAGTCTGGCAACTCCTGGTACGCTCAGGCTGCTTACATCAACATTGGCGATGCATCCACCGGCGGCAGCGATGACAACTATGCGGTAATCACCGATGATGTTGTTAAGGACACCACCGACGGCACCAAGTACGTTATCTCGGCTTGGAACGGTTCTCAGGCCATCACCATCAAGACCGAGGACAGCAAGGTTAAGAACCTGTCTGGTGGCACTCTGATCACCTACTCCGGCGATCTGAATGATGCTGACGTTTCTGTTAAGACTGCTGACAACTACTTCGTATCTGATTACGATGCAGCTTCTGGCGATATCACTCTGCTGGAGGGTAAGCTGACTCAGGATGCTTCTGACAAGACCAAGTACACCGGCACTCTGACCAAGAAGACCGAGTCTGGTAAGGAAGACCGTTACGGCAAGGTTGACAGCAAGGACACCATCGTAATGTTCGTAAATTCTGATGATTCTGAGGGCGTAACCGGTATGGATTACACCAACATCAATCTGGCTTACGCATTCGACAGCGACTTCTGCACCACCTCTTATGATAAGACCTCTAACACTTACACCATTACTGGTCTGTCTGAGGACGCTACTCCGAACGTAATGGCTTACTTCGACGATAACGATCAGATCACTGTTCTGGTTGTTGACGTAAACCGCAACATTACCCAGTGGTAATTTGTTCGGAAAAACCGAATAACTTGTTTGGCTCCCGCTGAATGAGTAAAGATTCCCCCGAGGAAAAATTTCCTCGGGGGTTTTCTTTGTGCGCTCACTTGCAGTGAAGGGTAAGTTATACTATTGTATTATCAGTAAATAAATTGATTTTGGAGGATAATCACATGATAGAATTGCTCAAAGCATTTCTGTTCGGCATTGTAGAGGGCATCACCGAGTGGCTGCCGATCAGCAGTACCGGACACATGATTCTGCTCAATGAGTTTGTAAAGCTGGACGTGTCGGAAGCGTTTTACAGCATGTTCGAGGTGGTTATTCAGCTCGGTGCGATACTCGCGGTTGTTGTCCTGTTCTGGGGACAGATTTTCCCGTTTGAGCGGCGAAAGGGCCGTCACGGCGGTGCATCCATCGTGCTGAATATGGATACCGTCAAGCTGTGGATCAAGATTCTGGTAGCTTGCGTTCCGGCGGCGATTGTCGGACTCAAGTGGAACGATCTGTTTGAAGAACTGTTCTACAATTACCAGACGGTTTCCATCGCGCTGATCGTGTTCGGCGTGGCGTTCATTCTGGTCGAGAATGCCCATAAGGGCAAGCCGGCGCGCATCAACGCACTCACAGAGCTTACTTACCCGACTGTATTTATGATCGGTATGTTCCAGCTGATTGCGGCTGTGTTCCCGGACACTTCGCGCTCCGGCGCAACGATTGTTGGTGCGCTGCTGCTCGGCGTGTCGCGTATCGTGGCTGCGGAGTTTACGTTCTTTCTGGCCATTCCGGTCATGTTCGGCGCAAGCCTGCTCAAGATTCTCAAGTTCGGCTTTGCGTTTACATCCACCGAGCTGATGATCCTCGGCATCGGCACAATCACCGCGTTCGTGTCCTCACTGCTCATCATCCGTTTCCTGATGGGCTTCGTCAAGAAGCACGATTTCAAGGTGTTCGGCTGGTATCGGATTATCCTCGGTATCGCTGTGCTGGCGTACTTTATGCTTGTTAAATAGAACTTCATATCAGTACATAAAAGCTCCCGAGGATTCCCTCGGGAGCTTCTTGTTACCATTTGAGCTTAACATCAAATGCAGCGGCCAGTTTGCGACTTAAGTCAAGCAATTCAGGATGGTATATTTTCGGTATTGACGCAAAACGGCACTATATGTTGTTTAGAGATAATACACAAATTTTTCTTTTGCATTTTGTCTGATAAATTTCGATGCCATTGTAATCTTCTCGAAATTAAAGAAAACCCCCGAGGATTCCTCGGGGGTTTAGGTATGCCTTTAACTAACGAGAGTTAATTAAGCAGCAACTGCGGAAGTTACAGCAGCAGCGGAAACTGCGGTTGCAGCGTTCGGCATGGTGAACGTTACAGTCTGAGCTGCGGTAGCGCCAGCTGCACCAGCTGCAAAGGTCAGGGTGCCAACGGTGGTGGTACCAGCCTTTACGGTTACAACAGCCTTGTTGCCAGCAGTAACAGCGGTGGTCGGAGTAACAGTTACGGTAACGGTAGTGCCCCACTTAACGTTGCCAGTAGCCGGAGCGGTAGCTACAGCAAAGGTAGCAGCGTTATCTGTGCCGGTAGCGGTTACAGAAGAAGTAGCTACGGTCAGAGCCTGAGCAGCTGCGGTAGAAGCGGTCTTAACGTTGGAGATATCCAGCTCGTTGTTTACGGTATCGTATACAACAGCTGCAACCTTGTTGTCAGAGTTGAATACAACATAAGCGTTCATGTCGTAACGGTCGAACTCGTCCTTATCAGCAGAGGTCGGAACAGCGCCGATCTCGCTAACAGTACCAACGTTCTTAGCATCGTCAACGCCGATGAATACGCAATCCTCGTCCAGAGTTACGCTGGTAACAGTGCCGTCAGCCTTAACGAGGGACATATCGCCCTTCTTCTTGCCGTCGAAGCCCTTGATAGCGTAAGCGCCAGAGTTGCGGTAGGTGGTGTAGTTTGCAGCGGATACAACAGCCTGAACGTCGATCTCGTCGCCGTCTACGGTGTAAACGATTACAGAACCAGCCTTAACGCCAACATTGGTAGAGCCATCCTCATACAGGTCGGTAGCCTCAGTGCTGTTGCCTACGATAGCCTTGAATGCGGTTACGGTATCGCCGTCCTTCTTGGTTTCGAAAGAATCCTCAGTTACATAAGCGTACAGCTTGTCGCCGTCAGCCTTGACAACATCATCGCTGTTAACCTTAACAGCTGCAACCTTTACATAGTTGATGCCGTTGGACTCGGCGGTCAGGAAACCGTAGTTGCGGGTTGCGGTGTTGTTGTTCCAGTCGCGAGCAGTCTTGCCGGAAACAACCTTGATCTCGTTGTTTGCTACAACGAACAGAACAGCATCCTCAGCGATGATGGTGTTGTTCAGGCGCTTGTTGTAGTAAGCGGTCCAACCACCGGTGGTGCCGTCCTTAGCATTGCTGTAATACTTAGCAGTGGTGTTGTAAGTATCGAAACCAGCCATGTTCTTGCTCAGGGTGATGCTACCGTTGATGGAAGAAGCGCCTGCAGAAGCAGCGATTTCCTTCAGCTCGTAGTTGCCATCCTTATCGGTGGTGTAGGTGTACAGACGGTTAGCCAGAGTGTCTACGTTAACTACGGTAACCTTTGCAGAGTTAGTGCCGGTGCGGTCGGTGATGTCCTGACCGTTCAGCTTGTCAACAGTAATCTTCTTGTTGGTGCCATCAGTGAAGTAAGCACGAGCCTCAGCAGTGTAATCCTTGCTCAGGTTGTTCTCAGCTTCCTTATTAGCAGTGATGAATACAACGTTCTTAGCAGAAGCGCCGGTGGTGTCGATGTCGTAAACGTAGTTGCCAACAACAGCAGCAGTTACTTCGTCGTCAACGTCCGGAGTGCTTACAGAAGAGGTCATCTTGTACCAGTTGCCGTCAATCTTAACTTCGACCGGAGAGCCAGACTTAACGCCTGTAACCTTGCCGGAAACGGCAGCAGCCTTGGTGATGATCGGATCGCCAGAGGAGGTGAAGTCGCCGGAAACAACAACAGCCCAGTCGTCCTTCTTAACGCCGTCGTAAATGTCAACGTCGTCGAACTTGTAGGACTTGCCGCCGATGGTAGCAGCAGAAGAACCAACGTAGGTTACTTCCTTAACCTCGGTCGGAACGATAACGAACAGGTCAGCCTTGTTGTTGCCGTTCAGGTCAACAGCCTTGAAGCCGTAAGCAGCGTAAGCATCCTTGTGAGTGATAGCAGAATCCAGGTCAGCAACACCAGCAACCGGCTGCTCCTTGTTCGGGCAGATAGCCTTGGTGTCAGTCAGAGCCTTATCAGCCTTGTACTCGGTGCCGTCCAGCTTGAACTTCTTGGTCTCGTTCTTAACATCGCCCAACTGACCAACAGTACCGGTAGCCAGTACCTTGGAGTCGTCGTCAGCGTATACGCCGTAAACGTTGGTGTCGCCGTTAGCCTTAGCCTTAA
>ENA-UONZ01002235-UONZ01002235.1-human-gut-metagenome-genome-assembly--contig:-C93old-NODE-2235-length-16019-cov-4.754573_pt1 | contig 16019 bp, 11 predicted proteins | sample MGYA00242468_ERZ724015 | MGnify/ENA metagenome assembly ERZ724015
TCCCTCGATGTATTGTACGCCCTCCACCACATTCTGCAGGGATTTGGCCGTGTCGTCCGCCATCCTGACGCCGCCCCGGACCGCCCGCAGTGAGCTCTCGATCAGAGCCGCCGTACTCTTAGACGCCTCCGCGCTCTTTACGACCAGGTCCCGGACCTCGTTCGCCACCACCGCAAAGCCTCTGCCTGCTTCCCCTGCTCTGGCCGCCTCCACGGACGCGTTGAGCGCCAGTATGTTGGTCTGGAACGCGATATTCTCAATGGTCTTGGCGATCATGGCGATCTCCTGGGAACGTCCCCGGATCTCCTCCATGGCCTCCAACAGTTCCTGCATCCGGCGGTTGCTCTCCACCGCCTCGGCACTCACGGCGGATGCACGGCTGCCCGCCTGGGCGGAACGCTCCGCGTTGGCCGCAATCTGCCGCGTGATATGGTCTACGCTTACGGCCAGCTCTTCCACGGTGGCGGCCTGCTCTGAAGCGCCCTGGGACAGAGCCTGGGCCCCGGCGGACACCTGCTCCGAGCCGCAGGAAACCTGTTCCGCGGATGCGCTGATCTGGCCCAGCATGGAGTTTAAGGCTTCCAGAATCTGTTCCAGCGCCGTCCTGATAAAGCCGAAATCTCCTACATAATCGCCTTCCACCAGGACGTCCAGATTCCCCGCCGATATCTCGCCCAGTATGCGGGACACATCCCCGATCATGGCCTTGAGCGAGCGGATAGAGGCCCGCACACTCTCCGCCAGCAGGCCGATCTCGTCGTCCCCTCCCGCCCGGATCTCAACTCCCAGATTTCCCCTGGAAAATTCCTCCATACCGCGGCTGATCTCCGACAGGGGCTTTAACAGCCGGTGGATCATCACCACCACCAGGCCGGAAATCAGGATCAGGGTGAGGGCGGCCAGCGACATCAGGACCAGGATCAGGCCGTCCCGGGTGGCGGTGACCTCGGACATGGGCAGGGTTGCGATCACCAGCCACTGGGTCGTCTCGCTGTTGCGGAACATGGCCGTGTATTTGACTCCCTGATAGCTGAAATCCAGGGCCCCGTTGTATTTGCCGGTCACCTTTTCCTTGTACTCATCCCCGATCTCCAGCTCCATGACGTTGCGCCCAAGGGAGGTGGGGTCGTCGCTGCAGATATAGTCCGATTTGCCGGAGAGCAGCTCCATATAACCGTTCTCCCCCACCTTGATGGCGGACAGAATCCGGCTGAGATCGTCCAGATAGATATCAAACCCGGCCGTCCCAAGAACCTCCCTCCCGTCCGGCGAAAAAACCGGGGAGACCACGGAAACCACATACGCATCGCTGATGGGATCCAGATAGGGATCCGTCACCAGAGCCGTGCGCTGCTCCGTCGCGGACCGGTACCAGTCCGTTTCCCCCAGCTTCGCCTCCATCACGCGGCCGTCGGACAGCAGATAACAGCCCGTCCGCTCGTCGGCCGCCCAGACCTGCGCCACGCTCCCGGACGCCATCCGCTTGAGCGCCCCCGAGAGCTCGCCCAGCACATCGCTCAGGTTCTCATAGGAGGTGATATCCTCCTTGCTCGAAACGGACTGGAAATACTGCTGCAGCTCGCTGCTCTCGTCGAGCATGGAGACGGCTGCCAGCTTTCCGCTGAAAAGGTCGTCCACCCGGGAGACCGCGTAATCCGTCTGGAGATCCAGAAGTTTTTCGTTGAGATCCGAGACCGCTCCCGCGGCCACAATGCAGGCGGTGACGATCAGAACGGCAAAGGCCGGGACCAGAATCGCCAGAAGGCTGAAACAAACTTTATAGGAAATCGATTTTCTGCGCGCGGTTCCCGCTTTCCCGGCGCTCTGTGTTTTCCGGCCAGACTCATTTGACATGCCGTAATCCTCCGCTATCATTTATTTTCAAGTCCGCCCTCACACGTCCCGGCTCTCATCCTCCGCCGGGCGCTTCCCAAACAGAGAGGCTGCCGGGACGCCGTGGGGGATAGGCCGCAGGGGGTAAAAGCTGAAGGACAGCCGGATGTCCGGGCGGTCCGGCTCGCGCACCAGAAACGCTTTCTCAATCCGGTTGGTGATGATGTCCATATTTTCCCGCCCGGCGCACACAGCCATGGCCAGAAACTGGGTGTAAATATCGCTGAAGCGCAGGGACGAGCGGATGCTCTCCTGCAGGCGCTCCATCAGTAACTCCCGCTCGTCCAGCCGCACAAAGGCGCCGCGCAGGTCGGTCAGGGAGATCAGCATCAGGTGAACCCTGAGGCCGGTCCGGCTCAGCCCCCGCTCCAAAAAGCGGTAGATCGCCAGAAACGTGTCGTAATCCTGGCAGTAGGCCCCATCCACAATATGGCTCTCCCGGAGCTGCTCGCTTATGTACTTCATGTCCGCCGAAGCCTCCGTATCCTCTGTCCCCGGACCGTCCACCCCCGGCTTCATGGACGGCTCATAAAAATAGAGGGCCTTTTTCCGCTCGCTTTTACCGGCCCGCATGGCTGCGTCCGCCCGCTCGTACAGGTCAAAAAACGTATCGCCCGGACCCGCAAACTCCGCCCCGGCGGAGTCCCGCAGCCGGTTTCCCAGGCCAAGGGCCTGCCCGGCCCGGGCCAGTCCGCCCATGATGTGTTCCATCTTGTTTGCCGCCGTCTCCCCGGCGCAGGTCCCTGGCAGGAATACGGCGAACGAGTCTCCTCCCACGCGCCCGCACAGAGCCGGAGCAAAAAAAGAATCCCCCAGTATCCGGGCCAGCTCCCGCAGAGCCATATCCCCGGCCGGGTGGCCGTATTGATCATTGATATAGCGGAACTCGTCCACATCCATCACTATAAACAAACCGACTGGCCCGTCCTCCAAAAGCCGGTTCACCTGTTCCTCCATGGCGCTTCTGTTCAAAAGCCCCGTGAGGGGATCCCGCTGGGCCAGCAACCGCAGCCGGTCAATTTCCTGTTTCAGTTCATCCAGTTCTCTCATGTCTCATCCCCCATTGTCAAAACCGGTACGCACAACTGTTAATCCCATTCTATCACACGCCATGGGGGCAGTCAACAAATGTGCGGCGGGGCGGGCAGCCCCCTGCAGAGCGCGGCCTGGCGTGGCATAACACCAAAGGGAACAACCTGTTCGGTGCATTTTTGCCGTTCCAGAAACATCTACATAATCAGAATTTCGTTATCAATTAGAATTCGCGTTTTAGTCCCCCCGGACCGATATAAGGGAGAGAAACGGCAGGCCGATAAAATGTTCCACCTGCCGCCTCGAAGGCGCTGATCGCTGGGATACGCATAAAAAAATGGAGCTCTGTCTGTGCGGTCGTTGGCAGGTCGCTCAGTAGTTGGGTTCCGGGATCCGCACCAGCTTAAGCCCGGTCCCCCGGGCCAGCCGTTGCGCCATGGATTCCACACCCAGAATCTCCGTGTTGGTGTGGCTCCCCACCAACAGGTTCATTCCGACGTGCTGGGCGTACTGCTGGGAATACAGGACATATTCCCCGGTAACGTACGTGTCGCAGCCGTTCTCCACGGCGATTCGCATCTCATTTGTCATATTGCCGCCCCCGGCCGCCACAGCCACCCGGCGGACAGGACCTTCGTGGTTTTGGTAGCAGCGGATTTTCTCGCCCAGAATCTGTTCCAGTTTTCCTGCGAAACGGTCGAATCCGGCCGGTTCCACATCGCCCGCCACGCCGCCGAAAAACACTTCCGCGTAAGGCATCACCTTCTGACAGTTTTTCACACCCAGAGCGGCCGCCAGGGACGAGCTGGTGCCGAATCCGGCATCGTCCAGCGGCGCGTGGAAAAAGGCGTGGGCGATTCCCAGCTCTTCCAGAAGCCGGTTGCAGCTCTCCTTCAGCCCGAAAATAAATTCCCAGGAATCGTGGTGGGTCAGCAGGAAATCCACCTTGGCCTCCCCGGCCCTTTGGATAATCTCTCCGGTCAGATTGGTGGCGTATCCCACCCTGTGGATCTCCCGCTGCGTTTCATTGAAAAAGCCCCACTCTCCGGGAGCCGCCTGCAATTTTCCGGCGTCGAACATGCCGGTCAGCTTGTTTTTTAAATCCATGTAATCCATAGCGCCCTCCTTTCGCCGGTTCGCTCCTGTGGCCGTCTTTTTGCCTACTTCCCCCGTTTCCGGGGATTCTTTACAATCACCGTGGAGAGATAGGGAATATCGTACTGTTCCAGCTCTTCAAAATCGGTGATCAGCCGCTCCTCCCCGGTTCCCGACTTGGTGACCAGCACGAAACTGTCCTCCAGGCCGTTCTCCCGGATGGCCCGGACCAGTGCCTCCTGATTAGCCGAGGGCTTCATGAACACCACATTGTCGTGCTGTCGCAGAATCTCCCCCAGATCCCCGCCGCCCTTTCTTCCCACCGGCATCACCAGCAGGTCCTCGCTCCAGGCCGCCAGGGGTATCTTCATGGAATCCGCCACCGCGCAGAAGGAGGGAACGCCGGGCACCACCTCCACGGTCACCCCGTGGCGCTCGATATACGGCAGAGTGTACATGAACGTGCTGTAAACCGCCGGGTCTCCCAGGGTGATGAAGGCGCCGGTCCGATCCCCTTCCAGGTATCCCGCGATCACCCCGGCGTTCATTTCCCACATCGCTTGCAGCTTCTCTCCGTGGTAGTGCATGGGGTAGACCAGGTTCACAATCTCCGCCTTCGCCTCCTTTACCAGTTCCTCTATAATGTCAAAGGCAAAGCTGCCCGCCCCCGCCTCCTTCTCCGGGCAGAAAATCACATCTGCCTGGTGCAGAATCCGGTGGGCCTTCATGGTCAGCAGCTCCGGGTCCCCCGGACCCACGCCGATTCCGTATAATATTCCCATGTTCTGAGTTCCTCTTTTCCTGTTATCATAACGGGGCGGCCCTGTTTCCTCACTCCGCCCGCACCGCCCATCGCATCTTTGTGGAGCGGGCGCGGCTGTTGCGGGCGCACTCCTCCTGGGACGGTCGGATCACCTCTTCGCAGATTTCGCTGTAATACCCCTCTTTTTTAAACTGCTTGAAGGACTTCTTCACCAGCCGGTCCTCCCCTGAGTGGAAGGTCAGAATCGCCGCCCGGGGCCAGCACTCCCGGCAGTTTTTCCAGAAATGCGTACAGCGCCTCGTACTCGTTGTTCACGTCGATTCGCAGGGCCTGGAAGGTCCGCTGGCTGGACTTCTTCACCGCCTCCTTCCGGTCCTTTTCCGGCAGGAAGGCCAGGGCGTCCCCGATCACCTGGTAAAGCTTCGTGGTGGTGGCGATCTCCTCGCCCCGTTTCAACCGCCCTGTCACCTCCCGGGCGATCTCCTCCGCGTAAGGCTCGTCCGCATTTTCGGTGAGCATACCCGTCAGTTCCTCCAGCGTGATCTCCTTTAAGCGCTGGGCGGCGCTGACTCCCCGCTCCGGGTTCATCCGCAGGTCCAGCGGCCCCTCGGCCTTGAAGGTAAAGCCCCGCTCCGGGTTGTCGATCTGCATGGAGGACACGCCCAGGTCCGCCAGCACGAAATCGAACTTCCCCACCTCCGCGGCCACCTGGTCGATCTCCGCAAAATTTTGCAGCCGCACCGTCAAAATCTCCGGCCCGTAGCCCAGCCCCGCCAGCCGGGCCTTGGTTTTCTCCGACTCGATGGGATCCACGTCCAGGGCGTGGATATGCCCTTTGCCTTCCAGGCATTTGAGCATTTCCAATGTGTGCCCGCCGTAACCCAGGGTGGCGTCCAATCCGTTCTGCCCGGGTTGAATCTGCAAAAAGTCTAATATCTCCTTCACGCAGATGGAGATGTGCATCCCCGCTGGGGTGCTGCCCTTCTGGATCACCTTGGACACGGTGTCCGAGTATTTCTCCGGGTGAAGCTCCTTATATTTCTCCTGGTAGCGCTTTGGGTGCGTGCCGGAATAGCGGACGCGCCGCTTGTGCCCGTTCTGTTGATTTTCCATTTATTTCCTCCTCGTTGTTGCAAAATTTCCATCAGCTCTTCCCGGCTGTTCATGCCTTTAATAGTAACACTCCCTCTTTTGATTGTCTACCTGTGGATTGCATTTCCCCGGCAGCCCTGCAGATCGGGAATTCCGGCATTTGTCCCTCAAACGGAAAACCGCCAGCCGGGAAACGGCTGGCGGGAAAACCCGTGTAACAGCTTATTCGAATTGACTGCTTCCGCCTTCCCTCTTGTCCCCCAGCGCAAACCGCCCACCGCTAACAGCCGCCGGCCTGTGCCCCAAGTTCTGAAGTCTTCTCCTCCTCCTGTTCCAAAAGGGCGGTCCACTGGTTGCAGAAACCCTCAAACTCTTCCCGGCAAAGGCAGTCCGCCATCCGTTCCACCCGGAGCGCATAGGCATTTCCCAGCTCCCCCTCCGGCAGCAGCAGCCGGGCAAATGGGTAGCCCCAGGCCACCAGCTCCGCGATCCTGGCGTAGCACTCCTGCACCATCGCCAGGGGGCACTCCTCCCGGATGAACATCAGCATGATCTCAAAACAGTGATAGCTGTTCCCCTGCTCCAGCATACCGTGCAGCTTGCCCTCCAGCGCGGCCCGTTTTCCGGCGGAGGCGCGCTCCAGCGTAAAGAGGGCCACCCCCCGGATGGTAAGCCTCAGAAACTGAAGGCTTTCCCGGTGCAGCCGCAGGCCCTCCCGAATTTCGGATTTCTCAAGATCCAGCCGTTTCCGCTTCATGCACACCAGGGTTCCCTTGCCCTGAAAGGATTCCGTGACGCCCATCTCCTCCAGCAGGGCCAGGGTACGGCGCACCGTGGTCAGGGAGGCGCCGTACCGCTCCGCCAGCTCCGGCAGGGAGGGCAGATAACTTCCCACCGGATAGACGCCGTACAGGATCTTCCGGATGAGGATGGAAGCCAGGGTATAACGCATCTGCGGCCGGTTTCGGTAGATATTCCACTGAAAGGGAATTGACTCAATTTCCTCCGCTCCCCGGACCGCGGTCTCCCGATGGATAAATGAAAACAGCCCTTCCTCCAGCGGCACATAAACATCCCGGACCGCCCTGTTCATCCAGGCCACCACGTCCCCGCTGTCCAGCCCTTCCCGGATCGTATCCGGGGTAATCAGGCTTTTCATTTTTCCCCGGTCCACCAGAGAGGGCATCCGGATGTAGCGAAGCACCTCCCAGTACAGGTTCAAAAACAGCTGGTTGTCTAACTCCATGAGCGCCAGGAGATGCAGCTCCATGGACGGAGGCGGGTCCCCCGGCAGAATTCCGCTTAGGTTCCGGCAGTAAAACTCCCACCGGTTCCGGTCCCATCTGCGCGCTCCCGCCTCCCAGAGCGGCCGAATCAACAGACGGCCGGCCTCCCTCATTTCCCCCAGACCGTCCTTTCTGGGCATGTAGTAATCCCAGGCGTTTTCAGCATACCGCCCGTGATCCGCCTCATAGACCACCCGGGCGGCCCGCCGTTCCCGGTTATCGATGTAACCGTCCGTTTCCAGCAGGGCCAGAGCGGCCCGGACCGTGGCGCGCCCGAGATGAAAGGTGTCGCAGATATGAGAAATGGACGGCAGGCAGTCCCCGTACCGGTAAAAACCAAACCGGATCCGCGCCTCGTAAAAATCATAGACCAGCAAATAAAGTCCGCTGCTTTTCTCCATAATCCCCCTCCGCTTATTTTCCGGGCAGATACCGGTACAGCATCTGCTCAAGCTTGACGATCTCGATGGGCTTGGCAAAATGGGCGTCCATCCCGGCCCGAAGCGCGGTCCGCACATCCTCGTCAAAGGCGTTGGCGGTCATGGCCACAATGGGAAGGCGGGCCGTATCCGCGCGGTCCAGGGAACGGATGGCCCTGGTGGCCTCGTATCCGTTCATATTGGGCATCTGCACGTCCATAAAGATCATATCATAATATCCCTGCGCGGATTCCGACACCATCCGCACCGCCTGGACGCCGTCGCAGGCCTCCTCCACCCGAATTCCCCGCTCTTCCAGCAGGATGCGGGCGATCTCCCGGTTGATATCATTGTCCTCCACCAAGAGGATGCGGCGGCCCCCGTAATCCCGGTCGGGATATGGGCACTGGGCCTCCGTCAGAATCTCCCCGCTGATCTCATTGAGCAGATAGCAGAGCTTGGAGCGGTAGAAGGGCTTGGAGATAAAAGCCGTCACCCCGGCCTTCCGGGCCTCGTGTTCAATCTCGGACCAGTCGTAGGCCGTCAGGATAATGACCGGAATCTCATCCCCCACTTCCCGCCGGATCCGTCTGGTGGCCTCCACCCCGTCCATTCCCGGCATCTTCCAGTCGATGATCACCAGGGTAAATGGATCCGGCGTGCCCTTGGCCCGGACAACCCGGCGGACCGCCTCCTCCCCCTCCGTGACAAACTCCGGCCGCAGGCCCATGTCCTCAAGCAGGGCGGCGGCGTTCTCGCAGGTCTGCCGGTCGTCGTCCACAATCAGGCTGTGGACGCCCAGCCACTCCTCCGGCACATCCTCCTGCCTGGCGTTTTGCAGCTGCAGGGGCAGCATCACCGTAAAACAGGAGCCCTCCCCCGGACGGCTCTCCACCTGGATATCGCCGCTCATCAGGTCCACGATGTTCCGGGTGATCGCCATCCCCAGACCCGTGCCAGGCGCCCTGTCCGACGAATCTGAAGCCCGCTCGAAGGGCTGGAACAGATGCTCCAGAAATTCCCCGCTCATCCCGATCCCGGTGTCCGTGCACCGGAAAAAGAAGTTCTTTCGCCCGCTGCGGCCGCCCGGCTCCTCCCATACCTCGATCAGCACGCGGCCGCCCGCCTCCGTATACTTCACCGCGTTGCTGAGAATATTGAGGTATACCTGGCGGACGCGCAGGGCGTCCCCCACCACCTCCTCCTGGCTCAGCACCGGCAGGCTGACATTCATTTCGAGCTGTGCGGCATTGGCCTGAGGTGCCATAAGCTCGGTCACATTGGCGACCAGCTCCGCGAAATTGAAGGGCTCCTCCCGCAGGGACAGCTTTCCGCTCTCGATTTTGGACATGTCCAGAATATCGTTGATCAGACTGAGCAGGTGCTGGCTGGACAGGCTGATCTTTTTGAGGCATTCCGCCACGCGGACCCGGTCGTCCAACCGGGTGGACGCGATGGCAGCCATCCCCATGATGGCGTTCATTGGCGTGCGGATATCGTGGCTCATATTGGAGAGGAACCGGCTTTTAGCCATGCTGGCCGCCCTGGCTCCCTCCAGCGCGCTCTGCAGGGCCTGGCGTTTCTGCTCCTCCTCGTAGCGCTGCTCGTCGATGCGCCTGGAGAGAAGGATCGCCAGATCGTCCTCCGAGTAGGGATTTTCCACGTAGATCATCTGGATCGAGGTCCAGTGGTACTGCCCATCCGTCAGCATCTGCCGGGTGTCCATAAACACCTCCTGCCGCTCTTTCCCCAGCGTGCGGCGGAGATTCTCCAGTGAAAAGCGGCGTTTGAACTCCTCCAGGCTGTCCGGGTGCACGGCGGGGATAAAGCTCTCATAGAGCTGGCTGTAGGACCCGTCCTCCCGGATATTCACCATAAGCCCCCGCTGCAGATAGATAAATTTGAGCGTATCCCGGCTCAGATTCAGGCTGATGATCACGGGAAATACATTGGATATGGCTCCCACCAGCATCCTGCGCTCCTGAAGCTTTTCCCGCTCCGCCTCTTCCTCGGCCAGCTTTTCCACCGTAACGTCGTGGAAGGTGGCGATGAGAATCTCCTTTCCATCCTGGTCCAGAACCCGCTCCGCGATGCCGGAGGCCCAAAAAAGGCTGCCGTCCGCGCGCACCATCCGGCTCTCAAACGGAATTTTCCGGCCGGAGCTTATGGCCTCCCGGAAGAGGTCCGCCGTCCGTTTATAGTCCTCCAGGTACAGAATTTCTTCCAGACTCCGCACCTGCGGACCGTCTCCCGAGCCGTTGATGGGTCCGTTTAACAAACGCGATCCTTCCCGGTTCAGCTCCAGCAGCCGGTAAGGGCGCTCCACGGTCAATAGCGCGATCCCCTCCGGCACCGCGTTGTACAGATGCCCGATATAATCCGCCTGCCTGCGCAGCTTCCCGGCCGCCCGGTTGGCATAGTAGAAATAGAGCGCCACCAGCCCGGCGATACCTGCGATAATGGCCCCGATCAGAATCAGGGTGCGCTGGATGATCTGGTTGGTCTGCGCGCTGACCACCGCCCGGGGGATGATGGAGACAAGATTCCAGTCCGATCCCAGCTTCAGCGGAAGGTAACAGAACACGGTCTCCTCACCCTGATACGAAAAGGTAGCCCAGCCGGTTTTCTCCGTTGACAGGGAATCCACAAATAATTGCAGTTTTGAGGGATCGTTGGGGGATTCCTCCAGAATATCAAACAGGTTCTGTACTGTCTTGTTGCTGTTGGGGTGGGGCGGCCGGATCAGAACATTTCCGTCGGAATCCACCACATAGGAAAATCCCGCGTTCTGATAAAATGAGAGGCTGAAGCTGTCCACAATGGAATCCACCTCGTACTCCTTCACCAGGTACGCGGCCGTCCCGTCCGCCAGGTTCAGACGTATAAACAGATTGAACACATTGACCCCGGTCACGCTGCTGATATGGGGATCGAGAATGCCGTAATCCCCCGTATCTCCGGCCAGGAACCGGGCCACGGTCTCATCCTCCTGCGCGCCGTAAGGCAGGCGTTCCCCGTCGTTGCGGTACAGCACCACGCCCTCGTCCACCTGCACGTAATCCCTCAGCAGGCTGTCCACGCTTTCCGCCCGTCCCGCCTCGCTCAAATAGACGGCCACTCTGCCCAACATGCGGTATTCGTCCTCCAGCTGGACCTGAAGCGTGAGACACCCCTGCTGCGTGCTCTCCAGAATGGTGCGGATGGACTGCTGCCAGAGCTGTTCCCGCACCGTTCTCAGAAACAGGCCGGTGAGGGCGGCGAGCACGGCCGTCACGACCGCTGCGGCTGCCGCGATCTTCCTTTTTGAACCGCCGGAAGTTTCTCTGCTCACGGTTTCACTCCCTCCTTTGCCTGTTGGTCCATCCAGTCCATGGCGTCATTAAGCGCCTGTCCGGACAGCAGCCTTCGGGAAACCTCCGCGGTCAGATCCCAGATGGGAATATCAAGCCCGGCGTCGGCGCCGAACACCACACGCCCCTCCTCGTAACAGGGAATCAAGGGCTGGATTGCCTTGACGGATGTGGGCATGCTGGTCTTAAGAGGACTTAAGGATGCCTGCTGGTCCGCAAATTTCAGAATATTTTCCTCTCTTGTAAAATATTCCACAAATTTCATAGCGTCGTCCAAATGCTCGCTGGACCGGTTGACACTCAGGCGCGTGTCCGCGTTGATCACTAACAGCGAACCGTCCTCCAGCACCGGAAGGGGATGCACCTCAAAATCCAGGTCCGCCGCCATCTCCTCAAGGCGTCCCGCCGCCCAGGCTCCCGTGAGCATGAAGGGGGCTTCGCCCCGGGCGAATTCCGCCAAATCGTCCGAAGTTTTCCTGGTTTTAGAAACTGTCTGCGCATCCACATACCCCCGGTCAATCAACGTCCCGGCCAGTGAAAAGCCAGGCCGCAGATAATCGCTGAGCGCGTCCCGCCCGCTGTTGATCCCTTCAAATACCTCCGCCTGGCGGCCTTCCTGATAAACGGGATAAAACCCTGCGCCGATCGCCAGGGTTTTCAATGAAATATCGTTATTCGCCACAATGGGGGTGATGCCCTGCGCCACAAAGTAATCGCAGACCTGCTCCCACTCGCCCAGGTTTTGCGGGATTTCCTGCTTGTGCTTTTTTAACAGTTCCAGATTACAGTAGAGGCCGAACATGGACACCGTGGTGGGCACCCAGTAGACTGTGTTGTCCTCAATCTCCATCTGGCTGAGCATGGCGTCACTGTAGCGCCCGATGCTCTCCAGGCCCGACAAATCCGCCACCTGCCCGCTCTGCTCCAGCTCCAGCAGCACGTCGTGGTTCACCATAAACACGTCGTTGCCCTTTCCCGAGGCCATCCGCTTGCGCAGGGCCTCGAAATATTCAGCCCCCTTCAGACTCTCGTAGGAGATGCGCAGATTCGGGTTTTCCTCCATAAATCCGGTGATGATCTCCTCGATCACCCGGACGTTCTCCGGCTCGTATTTATTTCCAAAAAATGTAATCGTGGTGACAGGAAGGTCCGTATCCTGGTAATTCACCACCTGATCCTTCCCGCTGCAGCCCGCAAGGGGCGCGCACGCTAAACAACCTGCCAGCAGCAGGCATAGGCCTCTCTTCCTCAACTCTATGTCCCTTCCTGTGCCGCACCTGCTCCTCGGCGTCGCCTAAGAGACGACGTTGCCCGCCATCCGGACGCGGTGCGGTGCGTTATTCCAACTCTGTTCATATAGGTATCAAAATTAGTATAACATAGGGGAGGGAAAGATTCAATTAAATCCGGGAAAAGGCCATGGACCTCCGGCGAACGCCGCGGCCCACAGCCCCATCCTCCAAATCTTTATACATTTTTTCCCATCTCATAGGCTTCCGCCAACGCGCCTGCCTTATCCCGGATCGCGCCCTTTTCATCCGCCCCGGTTCCCCTGACCACTCCGGCCAGGCGGGCCGGCGGAAAGCAGCTGATCCAGCCCTCCAGGCCCTTTACAGCCCCGTCCATGGAGCCCGCATCCCCGTCCGCCGAAGTCGCCAGCAGATAGACGCCGCCAAAAGCGTACTTTGCCGGAAACAGCGGGTTGGTGCGGTCCAGCAACGTTTTCATCTGGCCCGACATCTCATAAAAGTAAATGGGCGTGGCAAATACCAGCACATCCGCCTGTTTCATCTGCGCCACGATTGTTTCCGCATCGTCGTGGATCACGCATTTCCGGGTGGCCTGGCAGGCCAGACAACCTTTGCAGAAGTTGATTTTCTTGTCATAGAGGCAAATCTTGTTCACATCGTGGCCTGCCTCAGCGGCCCCTCTCATAAATTCGTCCGCCAGGGTTTCCGAATTGCCGCCCGCGCGGGGGCTGGTGGACAGAATCAGAACTTTTTTACCCATGTTTTTCTCCTTTACGCCATACTGGCTCTTAAAATTTCCACAATCTCACCGTGATCCGGCGCCCGGTAGCCGCCGTCCATGGCAATGGTGCCCGCGGCGATGCCGTCCAGCATTTCCTCCGTCACACCCAGCTCCCGGATGTCCATGACAAGGCCCAGCTCTCTCATGTAGCGCTCCATCCAGCGCGGAGCAGACCACCTTCCGCGTGGGCACGTCCCTGCTGAACCCGGCGAAGCCCTTCATGGACCTGTGGTACAGGGTGAACCGGTATTTTCCCGATTACAAACTCCATCTGGTTCCCTTTGAGGACGACCATGAGGGGATTATCACGGAACTGTCACGGCTTGGGGAGAAATTTGACTTTCTGATCGGGGTCTGCGACTCCAGGACCTGGCTCAGCCACTGCAATCTGCTCCCGCTGGGCCGTTACCGGAAAATGATCGCGGTCTCAAGGTAACACCGCCTCGCCCAAAAGCCCCAAATCCGCCTGGAGGACACGCCGCCCTTTTACGACATGTCCGTATTCAACCGCTGCGCAGAAACCGGCAACGTGCTGCTCACCCTGGAATGCTGGACGGAGGTGCACCCTGCCCTGGTATCCATTCCGGTAGACTGGGATTACACCATCTCCTACGGCCTGCTGTACAGCCTGAATCCCACTGGCGACGTGCGCCGGTTTGTGGAGACCGTGGAAACAACTGTACTTTGATCCGCTTATACCGTCTCCCGCTCCCGAATCTCCCGCACAATCTGGTTGTAGGCCCTCCGGTTCAGCCGGTAAAAGAACAGCACCGCCGCCGTTATCACCCACAAAACCCCGGGGATTGTGGTAAAGCCATGTTTTATGACCGCCAGCACCATGCTGTTCTGCCGCGCGTTGGCAGCATATCCGCAGGCCCCCAGCACCGCCGCCAGCAGGGAGGTGCCGATGGCCATGCCGATTTTATTTCCCAGGGAAATAAAGGCGTACTGGAATCCGTCGTTGCGCAGCCCGGTCTTCCACTCCCCGTACTCCACGCAGTCCGGTATGATTGCGTAGATGGCAGTGTTGAAGCCCGAGAAAAAGAACTGGGCCAGGCAGGAAACCGCATAAAACGGAACCGCCGAGCTCCCCGCGCTGAAGAAATACAGCGCAATCATGCAGATGCCTGTGAGCAGCGCGAACATGGAGGCGGATCGCCCCTTGTTGCCCGTCAGCCTGAACAGCGGCGGAAAGCAGGCCGCGCCCACGATAGAGGGAATGATGATGCACAGGGAATATGTACTGAACAGCGCCTTATTACCCTCCACATAGGTGAAATAATACAGCGCGTCCGCATTTCTCCCGTAGAGGGTGACTCCGAACAGGAACTGCCCCGCGACCGCGATTAAGTAGGGCCGGTTCTTCATCACCGCGGACAGCTGGGTTTTCAGGGATACGCTGCGCTTCTCCGGTATTTCCACCGCCTCCTTCGTCTTTGCAAAGCAGAAAATGTGGCAGGCCGCGAAAATGCACCCGTACAGAACCGCGGCCAGGAGATACCCCCTTTTCTCATCCCCCCGCCCCAGGGACGCGATCAGCGGAACCGTGATGATATTGATCACGCCGATGGCCACCATGGCGCTGACCGAGCGGAAGGTATTGATCTTCGCCCGCTCCTCAATGTTCTGGGTCATGGCCCCGCACAGGGTTCCGTAGGGAATGTTCACACAGGTGTAGCCCAGCACCAGAACGCAGTAGGTCACCGCCATGTAGACAATTTTGCCGGTGGAGGACCACTCCGGGTGAGCCCAGAACGAGAGCGCCAGCACCACCGCGGTGAGCGGGGCCCCGATCAGCAGCCAGGGCCGGTAGCGGCCCCATCTGGTATGGGTCTTGTCGCTGAGCGCGCCGATCACGGGATCATTCACCGCGTCCCAGAAACGGGAAAACAACATCAGCGCCGCAACCGCGCTCATACTGATTCCGAACACGTCCGTATAAAAAATCATCAAAAAGTTTCCCACAAACATCCAGCTGAAATTGCACCCCACATCGCCCATTCCGTATGCAATCTTGCTGATCAACGGTATCCTGATATCTGTATTGTTTTGATCCATCTCTGTTCCCCGCTCCTGTGTATCCTGTCCACTGTGCAAACCGCGCGTTGGCGGCGCTGGTCTCCCCGCCGCGCCACCGGTTGGCCGGCCGCGCCACTTGTCTTCCCGCCGCGCCGCCGCCTTCCCGCTACCGCTTCCCCGCGATCTCAATAACCGCCTTCACAATATCCGCCTTATTGTTCACGCTGTGATCCATGGCCTTCTGCACCTGGTCCAGTGGGAAAATGTCGGTGACGATCCCCTTTAAATCCACCTTGCCCGAGGCCACCGCCTCAATCGCCATGGGATAAATATGGCGGTAGCGGAACACCGTCTTGAAAGTCAGCTCCTTGTCCAGCGCCAAGCTCATGGGAAGGGTCATCTCCCCGGTCTTTCCGTACCCCACCAGAACAATATTGGAGCCCTTCCTCGCAATCTGGATGGCCTGTCTGGTGGTGATCTCCGTGCCCGCGGTCTCCACCACCAGGTCCATGCCCCTGCCGCCCGTCAGCTGGACCGCTCGCTCCAGCACATCCTCCTTCGCGGCGTTGATCACGCCGTCAGCCCCCAGCTCCAGGGCCTTCTCCAGCCGCTTCTCCATGATATCCACCACGCACACCTGCGACACGCCCCTGGCCTTCAACGCCATCATGGTCACCAGCCCGATGCATCCGGCCCCCATCACAACCGCCTTCTGCCCCAGCTGCGCCTCCCCCTGAATGGCGGCGTGGAACCCCACGGCCAACGGCTCGATCAGCGCGCCTTCCAGGGTGCTGACATTCTCCGGCAGTTTAAAGCACAGGTCCGCCTCGTGGGCCACGTACTCCTGGAATACCCCGTCCACCGGCGGCGTCGCGAAGAAAACCACATCCGGGCAGAGATTATATCTGCCCTCCCTGCAGAATTCGCAGTGCCCGCAGGTCTTTCCCGGCTCCAGCGCCACCCGGTCCCCCACCTTCAAATGGGTCACCCCGCTTCCAACCTCCACCACAACGCCCCCCGGTTCATGCCCCAGCACAAA